>Ga0181574_10000359_pt1 | contig 42470 bp, 17 predicted proteins | sample 101ome_24_FD_145600 | JGI IMG/M metagenome (GOLD analysis project Ga0181574, IMG submission 145600) | Coastal salt marsh microbial communities from the Groves Creek Marsh, Skidaway Island, Georgia - 101410AT metaG (spades assembly) | ecosystem: Environmental > Aquatic > Marine > Intertidal zone... | reverse complement strand
CGAGTAGAAAGCGAACTGATGCAGATAACTTGCGAGTTTTGGGGAGAAGAACCAGACAGATGGGAAATAGCACCACCGCGGTGCCGGGTCCGAGAACACCGAGCTGCGTGCCGAGAAAGGAAAAGAAATCTTCAATGCGTTCGAGAACTACATTTCCGCCATCCGAGGCATCGACGAAATGATGCTTCGTGTGAGTGAAGGTAATCCACTCATTTTGCGCGTTCCAAATGAGAGGGGGAATCAACGAAAGATACGATCCCAGCAAGGTGATCCAGAGAGCTGGCTTACGAAGATGCCTCCGTGTTTTGCTATGAAGCAGCAGGTAGCCTATCGCCAGCACCGGGAAGACAATCATCATCTGTTTGGTGAGATGGCCAAAGCCGAGCGCGAGAAAGAGAAGAGCCCAGCTTCCGGTTTTTCCTTCGCCCGAGAGAACGCGCCAGAACATCCACAGAGCTGTCGACCAGAAGACAATTAGCGGAGCATCAATCGTAAGGAAAAAGCTCAGCACGGAATTGGCGGGGGCGACTGCGGCGATGAGAACGGCGATCCAGGCGGTTTCGGAATCAAAGAGCGAGCGGGTGAGCCGGTGAAGCAGGAGCAGGGCAAGCGTTCCAAAAAACGCTGCTGCTGCTCGGATCGCAAAAAGACTGCCTCCGCCCACCCAATCGACAAAGGCGTAGATCCAGGCGATCATTGGCGGCTTGGAGTAGTAGCCGTAGTCAATCTGGCGGCCCCAGTCCCAGTAGTAGGCCTCGTCACCAGCAGGATTCACTGGGAAGATCGCCGCATAAATTATGCGAAAGATCAACAGGCCGCCGACGAGATAAGTAACTCGTCGGGAAAAGGGATCACGCTGATTGAGGTCGGCCATAGTGGGCGACTATGCTGCCGCAATATATGGGAATTTCCAGCAAAACCGTGAAGTGGGATTTTCCGGCATCAAACCCTTTTGCTCTACCACCTGACCCTGTTTAGTGTTCGGCCCCTGGCGGGGTTGCTCGAAATCGTAGAGCGGACTTCCCAGTACGCTTGGCGAAGCATGTGCAGGTCGATCGAAGGGGGCGGACTGGGAAGTCCGTTCTACACCTATGCGTAGAAACCCCTAGCGGATCTGACTCAGAATCTTGTCCGCGGCGGAAACGGATCGACCACCGACGTCATCCCAAGAAGAATAGGTCGTCACACCGTTGATGACTTGAGGAGCCTGGCGAGGCCCACTCTGCGTCGAAACCCGATTGGTTTCCACGATGTCGCCCTGACCTTCAATGATTTCGCCATTAGCGATGATGGTCTCCGCTCCGGTCAGGTCAATCGTCTTCTCTTTTCTGGGGGGGCGGATCGCTTTGATCGGGTTGGCCGGTACCTTGATCGTTGGCATCTTGAGATTCTTCATCGGATTGGGAATCGCGAATCCGCTCTTTTCTTTCTTTGGAATATTGACGCCTGCGAAATTGGGGTGAGGCGCAGCCGTTGCGGGAGTAGACTCCGTTGCGACCGGTTGCGGTGCAGGGGGCGTTAGAGCGGGCGCTGGGACAGGACTATCTACCACTTCCGGAGCTGTGACGACGGGGGTTGCATCGGCAGCTGGTGTGTCAGCAACGACTGGCGTTTGGAAAGTCGGGGCGGGGTCGGGAATTTTTACGTTCTTGCGACTGAAGAAGCCGAACATCTTCGACTTTTTCTTTTTTGGTTCTTCCTTGATATTGGCGCGCGCTTCGCTCGGGATGTCTGTAGTGTCGGCGCGAGTTTCGTTTGTGTCAGCGACTGCCTCTTCGACAACGACAGGTGCGGTGGGAGTGTAATCGGTCGTTGGAGCTGGGCCATTCTGATCGGGAGAAACTGGTGCTGGTTGAGTGGGAATTGTTTTAAGCACGTTTGTTTCAGCCGTTTTGTTTAGCTTTTTCTTCTTTCCGAATCCGAACAGTTTCGTCTTCTTTTTCTCGGTTCCTTGTTCCACTTTTTGACCATTCTTAATTACGAAAGAAGCAGACTCAACTTTCTGAGGCACAATGCTTCGAAAGATATTCTCTCCGTTCGGGGCTGGCATTGCAGGAGGCTGGGGTGGCGCTGACGTTGCAGGAGCGTTTGTCTTGTAGGACGCGTTCACCGGTGCGGTCGGAGCGCTGTCTGGAAAGAGTCCAGAATTGATTTGCTCTTTCTTCCGGCCAAATCCAAAGATGCCTCCGCCTCGGTCAACTTGCGCGTCAGCTGGCACAAAAGCGAGTAGGAGTAGAAGTGTGAGAGGGAGTTTCTTCATCCGAGTTTCGATAATTGGGTTATATCAGAAGCGTGTGATTAGGGCAAGATTATCCCATCACTTTTTTGTAACGGATGAGACTCCGATTTAATGGCCCTTTTTTCCGTTTGTCTCTTTCAGGGAAACAAGGTAGGCGACGAGGTCACGGATTTCGGCTTTTGTGAGAATGTATCCCATCGGGGACATTGCTGAGACGGGAGGCTGTCGGGTTTCGATCTCTGACATCGCAATCGTCTTTTCGATTTGCTGATTAGAGTCATCTGGATCGGGGATTTTGAGAACCACTTTCTCTGCGGTTTCTTCAAGCAAAGCGCCTCCAATGCTTTCGCCATTCTTGAGCGTCACCATCATCATTCCGTAGCCGGGGACGACCACGCTGCTGGGGTCGACGAGGGAGGCGAGAAGGTATTCGTGATCCTGCTTCGATCCGATTCCCGTCAACTCGGGACCAGCGACTCCGCCGTCGCCGTTCACCTTATAGCATTTTGCGCACTGTCCCGCAGCATGGGTCGTGAAGATTTCTTTGCCTCGCTTCACATCGCCACCCTTCAGCGCTGCGCAAAACGGTGCGACGGGATCGGATGCGTCGAGTGATGCCTCGTAATCGGCGAGCAGTTTTGCGACAGTTTCGTCCGATTTTTTGGCTTCGGCGCCTTCGATCAGGTCGAGCAGGGCGCCTGGTTTTTCCTTTTTCAAAGCTTTTTTCTTCTCCCCCTGAATAGCAGCCCGACAAATATGCAATCGCGCCACTTACTTCCACGATTTGCGTGGCCGAAGTTCAAAGTGTCGGAATCCTATCCTAGATCGTATTATCTCTCAAACGCGTCATGAAACTATCTCGATTTCTTTTTCTCCTTGGTGCAGTATCTCTCTTCTTTAGCGGCACTGCCATTGCCGAAACACCAAGTTGGATCTGGACTTCTAACTCACCTGCTGAGCGCGAAGTTGTCTATGTTCGCAAGGAATTCTCTGTTCCGGCCGACACGAAACGCGCGCTTCTTTTTGTTGCCGCCGACAATGGATATGACGCTTACATCAATGGTGGTCGTCGCCCGGCTTCCCGTGGCGCGGACTGGAATCGTCCCAATGTGACCGATGTGACGGATATGCTGAAACGCGGGGAGCCCAATGTGCTCGCGATACGGGCGAAAAACGAAGGAGGCGCTGCCGGAGTTATCGCCTTGCTCGAAATCACAAATATTGCAGATGAAAAGACGACAATCGTCTCGGGCGATGATTGGAAGATCGCTTCGAAGGCTCCCAAGGGATGGAACAATCGCAACGCAGGGGAAGATCCCTACGGTTGGTCGAAGGCGAGTATCGTAGCTGTACTGGGAGAGGGCCCGTGGGGCAAAGTGGATGAGAAAAGGCTGGCCGCGGCACTGGATGTCCGGACGCCGGAGGCGACTCCCGAGGACCGAATTAAGATGCTTTCTGGTTTTGATGTGGAGTTAATCTACTCCGTGCCGAAATCCGATCAGGGGTCCTGGGTCGCAATGACGATGGATGGCAAGGGGCGCTTGATCGTCTCCGATCAGTATGGCTGGCTCTACCGTCTTCCCATTCCCGCTCCCGGCGAAATGGTTTCGGACAATGATGTCGAGAAGATCGATCTCGACATAGGCGGAGCGCAGGGCCTGCTCTACGCCTTCGACGCCTTGTATGTTGTTCTCAATTCAGCAGAGCACGGCGGTCGCGGGCTCTATCGCCTCCGCGACACGGATGGTGACGACAAATTTGACGAGAAAAAGCTGCTTCGAAAATTTGATGATGTCGGCGGAGAGCATGGGCCGCATGCTGTTTTGTTAGGGCCGGAGGGAGAGTCGCTTTACATCGTGGTTGGAAACCAGACCCCGGTGACGAAGGTGGATTCATCCCGCGTCCCCGAGGTCTGGGGCGAAGACTTGCTTCTGGAGCGTCCCATCGGGCGGGGCTTCATGAAAGGGACACTGGCTCCCGGCGGATGGATTGCGAAGACGGATCCCGACGGGAAAAAGTGGGAACTCGTGGCCACTGGGTTTCGCAATCAGTATGACGCAGCCTTTCATAGCAGTCGCGACCTTTTTACCTACGACGCCGATATGGAGTGGGACATGAACACTCCTTGGTATCGTCCCACGCGCGTCAATGTGGTTCCGAGTGGCGCCGAGTTTGGTTGGAGAAACGGTGGGGGGAAATGGCCGGCATACTATCCTGACAGCCTGCCTGCTGTCGTTAACATCGGTCCGGGTTCCCCGACTGGAGTTGCATTCGGCTACGGAGCGAAGTTTCCCGCCAAATACCAGAACGCTCTCTACGTGGCAGACTGGAGTTACGGAAAACTCTACGCCGTTCACCTCGAGCCGAAGGGGTCGTCGTGGAAAGCGGAGTTTGAGGAATTCATGAGCGCGCAGCCGCTTCCGCTCACCGACCTGCTCGTGAACCCCGAGGACGGAGCGATGTATATCACGATTGGAGGTCGCCGCGTCCAGTCGGGGCTCTACCGTGTCACCTATTCAGGAAAGGAAAGCACGGAACCCGCAGAGGCACAGGAGCCGAATGAACTTCATTCCTTGCGCGAGGAAATCGAATCTTTTCACCGCCCTGACAAAGCCGCCTTGGATGCTGTTTGGCCTCATCTCGGGCGAGATGACCGCTTCGTTCGCTATGCCGCGCGCATCGCCGTAGAGCACCAGCCCGTGACGGACTGGAAAGAGCGTGCCCTTTCAGAAAAGAATACGGAAGCCGCCATCAACGTGCTGATCGCATTGGCACGACACGGAAAAAAGGAGTGGCAGGGAGACCTGCTCGCCGCTCTCGACAGGATTGAGATGAGTGACCTGAAACGTCGCCAGAAGCTCGATCTTCTTCGCGCCTACAGTCTCGCCTTCACCCGGCTAGGCGAGGGAACTCCGGAAGTTCGTGAATCACTTGCCAAGAAGCTTGTGGGAGCGATGCCTTTTAGAGATCCCGCAATCGATGCCGAAGCGCTCCAGCTGGCTGTCTATCTCGGAGCGCCGGAAGCAGCAAAAATCGGAGTCGAGTTACTTGAGTCAGCTCCTTCCCAGGAAGAGCAGATGGCCTACGCAAAATCGCTGCGTCACCAGAAGAGCGGTTGGACTCGCGATGACCGCAAAGCATTTTTCGAGTGGCTCATTCGCGCGAAGGCCTACAAAGGTGGGGCGAGCTTTGGCCTCTTTATTGAGAACATGAAGCAGACCGCTCTCGAAAACACTCCCGAATCAGAGCAGGTCGCTCTGAAAGAAACCCTCGAAGCGGAGCCACCGAGTGAGCAGGTTTTCACTGCTGAGCCGCGAGAGTTTGTCCAGGGGTGGACTGTCGCTGACTTTGACGACGTCATAAATGTCGGTCTGGAAGGCAATCGTGATTTCATCAACGGCCGGAAAATGTTTGGTGCCGCGTCATGCTTTGCCTGTCATCGTTTTAACCAGGAGGGGGGAGCGATCGGTCCTGACCTTACAAGCGTCGCCGGCAAATTCAGCCCGCGAGACTTGCTCGAATCGATCATCGAACCGGGCAAAGAAATCTCCGACCAATACGGCCAAATGATTTTCGAAATGAAAGACGGAACCGTCGTAACCGGTCGCATCATGAACCTGTCAGGTGACGTCGTGAAGGTGAACACCAACATGATGAATCCAAACGACATCGCCGAAGTCGATCGCAAGCAGTTGAAAGAGATGACGCCCTCGCCCATCAGTATGATGCCTCCCAGCCTGCTGAATACGCTGAGCAAAGATGACGTGCTCGACTTGCTCGCCTATCTGCTCTCGAAAGGCAATCCCGAGGACCCGATGTTTGCGGAGTGATTGGGAAATTTTTGGCGAAAATCTGAAGCGAGATGTGGCTGGGGAGAAAATGCTCAATCTTGTTTCGCAGAGCAATCTAGCTACCTTGGAGTGCGAGTAGAAGAGGTAATCCTAGTCGCTGACTCGAAGTGTTGTTCCATCAATCCTCGCGGTTCCTCCAAATGCCAGTGGTTCGTTTTCGGTGATGTGTCCTGCTTGCAGACCGCTGACGACCGGGAAACTGGCTGTCGAAAATTGCGCGGCAAAGACGTCATCGATCGAAACCCCGTCATCACCGGGGGCACCTTCGGTGAAGGCTCCGACCACGAGTCCGGCGATGCGGTCGAACCAGCCGGATTGACTCAATGTTGTCAGCATGCGGTCAACGCGATAGGGGCGTTCCCCAACATCTTCTATGAAAAGGATTTTCCCCTCGAGGTCGGGTGCATTCGGAGTTCCATTGAGGGCTCCAAGGACGGCCAGATTTCCTCCGAAGAAAATGCCTTCTGCAGAGGTTTCGCATTTGTTGTCGATGCGGGAGAGTTCCCAGGAACTTTCTGCGTCGGGCTGCTCGACTGTTCGAATCCAATTGTCTCGAATTTGTTCAGAAGCGGAGCCTAAGGCAGCCACCATCGGTGCGTGGATGGAGCGTGCTCCGGCGCGATTCCAGAGCGTGTGAAAGGCGGTGACGTCGCTGAAGCCGATGATGAGTTTGTTGGCTTCGCGAACCGCCTCTGCCTCAATGCCGGGAAGCAAACGAGTGCAGCCGTAGCCTCCGCGTGCGCAGACGATGGCATCAATGGAAGGATCTCTGATGGCACGATTGATTTCTTCGAGTCGCCGCGAATCACTGCCAGCAAAGTAGCCCTCGCTGGTGAAGATATCAGGATCGTGGACAACTTCGTAGCGGCGTTTGAGCCATTCCACGCCTCGTAGAAACGAATCATGGTCAAACGGTCCTGCCGGCGCAACGATTCCGAGCCGGGAGCCTTCTGAAACGGGGCGGGGAAGTTGCATGCCAAAGGATTCGGCGATCTGAAGATCACCGATGCAGGAGGTGATTCAACCCTGTCATGTCAGCGACCTGACAGGGTCTGGTCATACATCAAAAGGGGTTAGGCGTTCTCAACCGGAGCCACCATGGCGTAGTCGCCGTCGTCACGCTTGTAGAGAATGGCGAGACAGTCGTTCTTGGCGTCGTGGAAAAGGATGAAGGGTTTCTCATTCATCTCCATATCCATAATCGCTTCGTCACGATAGAGGTGCTTCACCTTGTATTTCTCTTGGTGAACGATAACTGGCTCGAGATCTTCCTCTGTCTCTTCTGGAATCTCCGGAATCTCGGCATCGAAAATGGAATAGGGAAGATGACGAATGTCCTTGTGCTTTTTCGGGCGATGGGACTTCAGCATGCGAGTCTTATGCTTGCGCATACGACGGGCAATCTTGGAAGCGGTTTCGTCGATCGAGGCATACATGTCTGCCGTGCTTGTGTCGGCTTCGATTACGATGTGGTTCGCGCAAAAAAGGATAATCTCCGCGATGTGGCGATCATTCTCGACGTTGAGGATCACTTTCGCCTCGATGATTTTGGGGTAGTCCAAATGCAAACCAGCCACTTTCTTCTCCGCGTGCTCTCTCATAGCGTCGGTGACGGAGACATGACGTCCTGTGACAGTGATGGGCATATTTACATTCTGAACCTGCATGGCATTTGAGTTTGGGTTTGTGCGGTTTTAATTGTTACGGGAAGTATAAATTGGATATGGTTAGGCTAGCAAGCGCGCAATTTTCGTGCCTACATCGTAAATCGATCGCCAAGATACAATTCTCGGCTGACAGGATCGTTGATCAGGAAGTCCCGACTGCCTTCCCGGAGAACGCTTCCTTCGTAGATCAGGTAGGCTCGGTCGACCAGTTCGAGCGTCTGGCGGGCGTTGTGATCGGTGATGAGAATGGCGAGGCCGGACTCCCGGAGTTCGGAGACGATGGACTGAATTTCGTTCACCGCGATGGGGTCAACGCCGGAGAATGGCTCATCCAGCATGATGAGGCTAGGCTCGGTCACGAGAGAGCGAGCGATTGTAAGTCGACGTTTCTCTCCACCGGAACAGGTCAAGGCGACATTGTTCCGAATATGAGTGATGCTGAAACGTTCGAGAAGTTCGTTGCAGCGCTCGATCTTTTCTTTCCGCGGGATTTTGAGAGTCTCCATCACGGCCATGATGTTTTCCTCGACGGTGAGTTTTCGGAAAATCGATTCTTCCTGCGGCAAATAACCCATCCCGAGGCGAGCGCGTTTGTACATAGGCATGTGGGTCACGTCGTTCCCGTTGAAGAGGACCTGGCCATCGTTGGGAGGAACGAGTCCGACGATCATGTAGAAGCTGGTCGTTTTTCCGGCTCCATTCGGTCCGAGTAACCCGACGATTTCTCCGGGTCGGACGTTGATGTCGACACCTTTTACGACAGTGCGACCATCGTAGATTTTCACGATGCCGAGGGTTTGCATGAGCATCGTACCTTCCGCGGGAGCAGGTGATTTCTGCTCGGGTTCTGGTTCGGCAATGATCTTTGCTGCTGCTGCTGCGATCGATGGGGAAGGCCCGGGTTCCGATTTCGGCCCCGAGCTTGCCTCCCGCTTGGCTGTTTTCTCCAGAGCTTCCGGGGAGTCGGCAGGTGGATGCGGATCTTCCTTGGTTGGTGTTGCGGCAGGTTTCGCCGGAGTTTTTTCAGGCGTTGGCAGAGGCGTCTCTTTTGCGACGGTTGTTTTCTTCCTCGGTAACCGGGGCTGCTTTGGCGCTTGAGTTTGCTTTTTCGTTGGTCCCTTCTCTTTCGGAGAGGCCTGTTTCACGGGCTCCTTGGGGGGCGCGGGCTCTTCCTCAAAGGAGATGAAATCGCTCTCCGAGAAATCAGGAAGCTCGTTATCGCTGTAAACGAGGATTTCCTCGTCTTCGATGATTGGTTCGGCCGCTTTTTCCCTTGCTGGCGGCGGCGTTGTTTTTTGCGCTTCGAGCGGATGAGGCTCGACGTTGGCGGGGGGAGCCAGTTTGACGGGCTTTTTTGGTACGAGTGGTTTTTTCTCCGCCGGGGCAGCTGGTATTTCTGGCTTCGCCGTTTGCTGCGTTTGCTGGGCTGGAGAAACAGCAACCTGCTGGGTAGGTTTCGCGGTTTTGCTGGCAGGGGTTGCGACCTGTTGTGGAGGCGCTTGTGCAGAGGACTGTGACGGCTTACTGCGTTTTGGTGCGGATGCGACCTTTTCCCTGCGTGTAGGAAGTGATGACTTCTGCCGGGCCGCTTTGGCCTCGGGCTCTGCCTTCCTAGCAGGTTCGGGAATCTCTTCGGAGTATCCGTCGCGAGCTTTTTGCTTCGCCTTTTTCTTCGGCTCGATGCCGAATATCTCGGCGATTTCGTCGCGATCGTCAGTGTAACTCATGCTATGCGTTGGAGGAGGCAGACTTACGGAAAAGCTCCTCCGCAATCCTGATTCAACTTAATGGAATCAACGACCTCGGTCAATGACTCCGCCAAGGCCATCGATCCCGATGCCCTTGGCTTTGTCTCCGCCTTTAACTGGAATGACGATGCGAGAACGATTCTGCGGGCCAGCGTCTGAACCTGTGATTTCATATTTGCCGGTTCCTCTCATGATGATTTTGGCATCAGCAGAGCTGGTTTCGATAAAACTGTCTCCGTCCTGAATGTAAGGAGGGCCGCCCGACAAAATGATGTCCCTCGTAGCCGCGTTGTAGTCAGCGCGACGAGCCATGGCGATTTGCGTTTTTCCATCGGGGCTGATGCGTCGAATTTCGACCATGCCACCGGATGCAATCGCGCGCTTGAAAGTCTCATCCGAATTTTTGGTAGCTCCTGAGGCGGCTCCCTTCATGAGATAAATTTCGAGAGTCTCGCATTTCATTTCAAATTCGGGATGGTCGATGACCACTTTGCCTCGGAAGGTGAGCAACCCCTTGGCGTCATCCATCGTCGATTCACGCGATTTGATTTCCATGTGGTCCTTGTCTGCACCTTGGTAGCCACCGCCTGCTTTCGTGTTGTAGCGCGGAGCGAGGGGCAGCGGGGGGGGGATATCGGCACTGGTGAGAGCCGGTGTGTCGGGAATGCTTGGGACTGTTGGTGAAGCATTAGTGAGTGGTTCGACTGTTTTTTCCTGCACGATCGTCCCGACATTTGTTTCATCTGCGATGGGTGTCGGCGTCTCTCCTATAGGCATCGCAATCGGTGTGACAAAGCGGGTCGCACCTGCGGCGGGGCGAGTTGCGGGTGCTTTTTCAGGACCAGACTTGTCGCCGGTGGCTTCTCCGAGTTTCGACATGGCAGCCGCTTTCAAGCCCTCCATTTTTCTGCGATTTTCCGGGGTGTCGATTCCGGTCATGTCGACTTCCGATTTTTTTTCCTCAAAGGCATGCTGCGCTTCTTTGACAAGGTCGCTCGGATTCTGCTTCATGCTTTCGACTAAGCCTTCGGGGTCCTTTTTGGCCTGTCGGAACAGATTCTGCATGCTCGGATTGTTGATCACGTTCCGTGCTTTTTCTTCCAGATTCTCGGCGGCTTTTTCTTGCCCTATCGCAGGGCTGGTGACGCAGCCAAACAGGAGCAAGGGGATGAAAAATTTTTGTTTCTTCATGATGTGCTTTAGTGGGCGGGAATGAGGTTTATTTGCCGCGATTAAATGGCATTCCTAATACAGGAAATGCATTGCCAACATCAGGAATGATGACGACAACGTTGCCTTCGAGGCGGCTGAATTGCGACTTTGTGTCGAAAGTGAGCGTGTCTCCGGACATGGTGAACTGAGGCTGCTCGATCCGTGCGGGGGTCTTGCTCTGCAATGTCTGGGTCGTGAGATCGTAGGCGGCTTCGTCCATGTGAATGGTCGTGTCGACTTCTCCTTCAGCGTTGTAGACGGAGATCACGAGATTGATCAATTCAAGGTATTGATCGTTGATTCGAGTGATCGAGTTGGCTGTCATCACCGACTTGAGCGTATCTTCCTCGTAGGAGGGGATCGATACATCAACGAACTCCCGACCGATAGGAAAAGCGGAGGTGATCTCTGTGGGAAGGGCACTCCCCATGGCTTGGCGGGCTTTTTTTCGAACCTCGCGCTGTCGTTCTTTTTCCTCATCCGATGCGGAGGAATTGGCCTTCCTTTCTTCGTCCTGCGCAGGTAAGAGCTCTACGATCGCACTCGATGCAACGAGGAGGCTGGCCAAGAGCCAGGGAATGAGAGATAGGCGATTCATGAAGGGGGACTCAGGAGACGGGATTCTCACGGACAACGCGGTAGACGGCAGAAAGCTGGTTGAGAACGGAGCCGAGTTTTTCGAGCGGAACCTGGTTGGGTCCATCGCTGAGGGCTTCAGCGGGATTGGGATGGGTTTCCATGAACACACCGTCACATCCGGCAGCGATCGCAGCTCTTGCAAGGACTGGGGCGAGATATCCATCGCCTCCGCTAGAATTGCCTTCTCCGCCGGGACGCTGCACCGAATGGGTCGCGTCAAAGACGACGCGGACTCCTGTTTCCTGCATCCAGGGGATCGATCTCATATCGGCTACGAGGGCGTTGTATCCGAAGCTGCTGCCGCGTTCGGTCATAAAGTAATTCCTGCATCCGAAAGCATCGAGTTTGTCGGATATATTCGTAACGTCCCAGGGGGCGAGAAATTGGCCTTTTTTCACATTTACGACCCGACCCGTTTTCGCAGCCGCTTCGAGCAGGTCGGTTTGCCGGCAGAGAAAAGCTGGGATTTGAATCACATCGATGAAGTCTCCAGCGATGCGGGCCTCTTCAGCAGTGTGAACATCTGTCGTGACGGGCACGCCCAGATCTTCTCCAATTCGATGGAGAAGGCGGCAGCCGGGCTCACAACCTGGGCCGCGGAAGGAACTCACGGCGCTGCGATTTGCCTTGTCGTAACTGGCTTTGAAAACCATGTCGACATCGGCTTTGTCGGCGATTGCCTTGATCTTTGGTGCGAGATCGAGGAGGAATTTCTCTGACTCGATCACACAAGGCCCAAGGATGAAAAGTGGTCGTTCGCCGCCGAGCTCGAATTTGCCGACGGGAACAGGTGGGGCGGGGGGGGCTGACATGTATCTGGCGATCATCATAACCCTGCGTCGCGGCAGTCGCAAGCAGGTTGAGGAAAGTCCGACATCGTTTTTTAGTGCGTCTTTGCCGCGGATTTTGTTCTGGCAGGATAGATAAGTCAATTTCAGTCAGAATTCGGACGGGAAAAGGCTGGACCTTGGCGGTGCTCCCGATAAACTGTCGCGTTTTAGCACCGGGGGAATCTTGCGCAAGGTTTTCCCGCGAAGCGGAATGGAAGAATCGATGCCACAGCCTCCTGTTGTCAATCAGTGTCCCGATTGCAGTCAGTCAATCGATGTCACTACCCTTGCGCCGTTTTCGAAAGTGGTATGCCCTCACTGTGGTTCGAGCGTTCGAGTTCGTACTGGCATGGGAAAATACCAGATCACCGGCGTTCTGGGTGCGGGAGGAATGAGTCAGGTTTTCCGTGCGATGGACATGCACCTCCAGCGGGAGGTGGCATTGAAAATCCTTCATCAGACTTTGAGTCAGGACAGCGCACTCACGGCGATGTTCGAACGAGAGGCAAAGCTGACCGCTTCGATTCTGCACCCCAACGTAGTCAAGGTCTACACCGTAGGGCAGGATCAGGGATACTTTTTTATCGCGATGGAGCTTGTCGATGCGACGAGCCTCGAAGAAATCATCGCACAGGACGGGGCTTTGAATGAGGAAAAGGTCCTCAGCATCGCACATGATGTGACGAAGGGACTCAAGGCCGCTCACGAAGAGGATTTGATTCACCGCGATATCAAACCTGGCAACATGCTGGTGACGTCCGATGGTACTTCCAAACTCGTGGATTTCGGCCTCGCCGTGCAGCAGGGAGGCGTCGATGAATCGGAGGAACTCTGGGCTACTCCATTTTATGTTCCTCCGGAAAAACTGGAAGGCGAGATGGATACCTACCTCGGTGATATCTACAGTCTCGGGGCGACACTATATCATGCGCTCGCTGGCAAGCCGCCTTTCGAAGCAAACACTTCCTCGCTCGAAGAGTTGAAAGTTATCAAAAAGAATGAGGTCGATCTCAGAAGCGAGGCTCCGGAGGTGACCAAGCCAACATTGAAATTGATCAGCACGATGATGGCTCATGCCGCATCGGATCGGCCTCAGTCCTACGATGAAATTCTCGACCAGGTGGAGGACATCGAGAAAAAGCAGTTTGGCATTCGTCGCAGGAGGGTTCTGCGGAAAAATGGCAAGGCCTTCAGCATGATGGTGGTTGGGATATTTAGTGCTCTCGCTGCCGTTGTTGCAGTCATCTACATTCAGGTAAAGAAAAATGAACCGGCACAGCAACCGGGCGATATCGGCATTGGTGTAGGAGAGCGAGTCATCAGTGCTGGTGACAATACAAATACGGAGAGATATCTGGAAGGACGAGAGTTGATTGCGGAAGGCAAATTCAGCCGGGCCGAACCGATTTTTGATGCCCTTATCCGAGAGACAACGCCGTCTCCGACGACCCGGATGTGGACCCATTATTTTGGCGGGATTTCCAAGCTCTTCCTCGGAAAAGACGAGGAGTCGCGAGAGTTGTTCGCTCACATCCAGGCCGTTGCCCCGAAGATTGAATCTGGAGAAGACAGTGAAAAAGCTATGCCGGCTGATCGGGCCACGATTGTTCTACTCGAGCTGTCTGAAATAATGGCTCAGCCGCTGCCGGTTTTTGAGGACGAAATCGCTTTTCAAAATGATTCCATCGGTCTCGCCGGTCTCGTCGCAGTTGGTTTGAAAAACTGGCAATCGGGTCAGTTTGATTCTGGAATGCGTTTGCTCAATCGCTTTGCCGAAGGTAGTCCCCCAGATGGCTACGAATGGATTACGGGACTTCAAAAACAAGTAGCTCGCTTTCGAGCGGATCAATCAGCGATCGCAGATGCTCCCAATCCATCACGATCGAGCGAGGACGCGCTCGGTGCGCAGCGGGAAAAGTTGAATACCATTCTCAGTGCCGTAAAAACCAAAGGAGCTGTTCCGGACTTGATCAGAAATCGAATCGCAAGAATTGGCGAAATCGAACTGGTGATAGCCGAAGAGAAAGCGAAAGAGGAAAAACGAGCTCAAATGCTCGCGGCGGCAAAAGCTGCTGCAGATCCGGAAATGCCTGAGACAACAGGCGATCCGATCGAGGAATTGACCGAAGAGGAGGAAGGAGAGCGGAAAAATCTCCTAGCTCTCTTAACAGAGTTTGATGAGGTGGCCGACACTCTTCTTTTCTCCGGAGCAAAGGCAAAGCTGGAGGCCTTCCATCCGGCAAGTCCTGCGGGCCAAAAGTGGAAAGCGGATTTGGTCCACGCCTTCACCCAAGCCGATGCTTTCATCACCAACCTGTCCTCCAAGCTAAACAGTGGAACCTATGAAGGAGTAGTGCGTCGACGAGTCGGCGTGCCTCTGGATGCAAAAATAACCCGTGCCGACACTTCGGTTTTCATCGTCGATCTCGGATTTGGCCCGAATGAAGTGGAGATAGGTGCGTTCGCGCCGGAATGGCTTCTTGAGGCCGCACTTGATGTTTTTCCGGAACCCTCCGCTGCAAGTATTTCGCAGTGGGAGTCCGTGGTGTTTTTCGCATTCGCGACGGACCAGTCTGAAGAAGCCGGTCGTATTTTCGGAAAGTTGGAGAAAGTCGACGCTGACTTCGACGCAAGATGGGAGCGCCTCATGGTCTTGCACGGAAAAGGTGAGTAGAACCGCTGGAGAGGGTAGTTCACCCTCTTGCCTCTCTACAAAACAAGGCGGAACTTGTAATCGTTCGGCGTCATTTGCGTCGTAACTTTTTTTCGAGAACCAATAACTTTGAAGAAAAATTTAACTATCCTACCTGCTATGTCAGACAAAGACGACGAACCACCCAATATCCCCGATCCCCAAGAAATCACTCGCAAGCTGTCTGATTTTCTGAAGTCGAATTTTGGGGATCAAGTTTCCTTTTCCAACGTCACGGAAGGGATGAATCCTTTCGCAACGATGGAGGAACAGGGCGATGGGGAAGATCACGATCTGCGCGACCCCCTGACAGATGTACTCGATTTCGATCTCATTCCCCGCCAGATCAAAGATCACCTCGATCGATTCGTAATCCGTCAGGACGAAGCGAAGAAGGCTCTTTCAATCGCAGTCTGCGATCACTACAATCATGTGAAGCACCGCCATCGCCTCATGGAGGAATCTCCGGAGAAGGTCGATGATCTGGAGTATGCCAAGCAGAATGTCATCATCGTGGGGCCTACGGGAGTAGGAAAAACCTACCTCGTGAAACACATCGCGGAACTCATCGGCGTGCCATTTGTAAAAGCCGATGCGACGAAGTTTTCTGAGACAGGCTATGTCGGCGCAGACGTTGATGATCTCGTGCGCGAACTTGTGCGGAAGGCAGAGGGCGATGTTGAACTGGCTGAATACGGAATCGTCTACATTGATGAAATTGATAAAATCGCCACTGCTTCGAACGTAGGCGGACGCGATGTCAGCGGTCGCGGGGTGCAGACCACTCTTCTCAAATTGATGGAGGATACCGAGGTCGCGGTGCGAAATCCGCAGGACATGCAGTCGCAGATGCAGGCGATGTTCGAGATGAGCAAGGGCGGGGTCTCGGGGCGTGACACGATCAACACGCGCCACATTCTGTTTATCGTCAGTGGAGCCTTCTCCGGATTGGAAAAAATCGTCGAAAAACGAATTCGAAAGGGTGCGATTGGATTCGGAGCCGATCAGGTTATTGCCGAGAACGAATCAGCGCTCGGGGAACAGGTCTCGACACAGGACTTTATCGATTTCGGCTTCGAAGCTGAATTCATTGGGCGGCTCCCGATTCGGGTTGTCTGCGAACATCTCGAGGCAAAAGATCTTTTCGATATCATGAAAAATTCTGAAGGCAGTCTGATTCGCCAATATGAGCGCGAATTCGAAGCCTATGGAATTCGTGCCGAATTTCGAGACGAAGCGTTGCAACGCATTGCGGAAGAAGCGGAGAAGGAAAAGACCGGTGCGCGCGGACTGATGACAGTATGTGAGCGACTGCTGCGAAACTTCAAATTCGAGCTTCCTGGAACGACCCTTGCCGAATTGGAGATCGATGGGGAACTGGTCGATGAGCCCGACCAAACCCTCGCCAATCTTTTGGAGAAAGCCGGTCCCGTTGGCGATTCCCGCGTCATCGGAGAGATCGCCGCCTTTCGTCGAAAATTCGAGCAGGAGCACGGCGTCCGTCTCACTTTTGAAAACGATGCGGTGGCTTGTGTCGGTGATATTGCGGAGGACCGGGGGCAGAGCGTTCTCAGGCTCTGTGAAGACCTCTTTCGGGACTACCAGTTTGGACTGAAGCTGATTCAACGGAACACGGGCCGCGATACCTTTGCGATCCCGGCGGAGGCTCTGGCTGATCCAGATAAATATCTCAGTGGCCTCGTTGTAGCAAGCTACCGGGAGGAAGACTCGAAAAACAGTGGCGCTGAGGAAAATACAGACACTGAGTTTGAGCTGGAATCCTGAGGTGCTTTCTCAGCCCTCCAAGTGCGCCGGAAGTGAACGATTTGGCATATTTGACCTTCTCTTTTACTTTAGCATATGAAGATCCTTATCAGCGTTCCCTGATTTTCGGTGCTCGCGCTTCCTCTCTCTGGCTGTGCTACGCGTAAACCAGTTTCCAAAAAGGAATACGTTACTTTGGAAACAACGGGCTACTGCAAATGCCAGGAATGCTGTGGCTGGAAACGCAATTTGTTGCTTCAACCTGTCTACGCATACGGATCTCAGAAGGGAGAAAAAAGAAAATTGGCGTAACGGCTTCCGGTAAAAAAGCCAAGCCGGGGCGCACGATTGCAGCTGATACCAGCCTCTATCCTTTCGGCACGAAGATGAACATTCCCGGGTATGGTTGGGGCGTTGTCGAAGATCGAGGCGGGGCCATCAAGGGGGGCAAAATTGATCTATTCTTTCGGACCCACAAGCAGGCTTTGAAGTGGGGGCGAAAGACGCTGCAGGTTGAGGTGGTTCGGTAGGGGTTGAAGCGCAAGTCTCTGCATCTGGAGTAAATCGCTTAAAGTCGATTGTTATGCGGAACATGGCGCGTGGCTGAACTTAGGCCGTCGTGGTCAGTTTGTTCTGGCGCCGATCGTAGGCTTTGGGAAGCGAAGATTCGGGTCTTTTCATTTGCAGGCTGCCGTTCCTTGTGAGAACTAGCGCGCATGAGAGATTTTTCTGATCAGGTTGTAGTTGTCACGGGTTCAGGACGCGGGATTGGTAAAGATATCGCGAAGGCCTTTGTTGAGCGAGGTGCCAAGGTGGCTGTGGCGAGCCGAACCGAGTCCAATTCAGCAGCTGCAGCAGAGGAACTGAATGCTCTCGATTCAGGTGAGGCGAAGGGATATGCGGTCGACATCGCAGACTACGAGGCGACCATCGAATTTGGCAAGCAGGTCACTGTAGACCTCGGACCTGTCAGCATTCTCGTTAACAATGCTGGAGTGACCCGCGATGGGCTCGCTCTCCGCATGAGCGAAGAGGATTGGGACACTGTTCTCGATACAAATTTGAAAGGGGCTTTCAATGCGGTGAAAGCGTTTCAGCGAAGTCTCCTCAAAGCGGAAAATGCTCGTATTATCAATATCAGTTCCGTGATTGGACTGATGGGCAATGCGGGTCAGGCCAACTATGCCGCGAGCAAGGCAGGACTGATCGGCTTTACCAAATCTCTCGCTAAGGAATTTGCGGCCCGGAAAGTCTGCGTGAATGCGATCGCCCCCGGCTTCATTGTCACCGATATGACAGGGGAATTGACCGAGGATGTTCAGGATCAAATCAAAAGCGAAATTCCACTCGGCCACTTTGGTGAAACTTCAGATATTGCCAATGCGACGATCTTCCTTGCGAGTCCTGATGCAAGGTATATCACCGGTCAGGTATTGACGGTTGATGGTGGTATGGTCATGTAGAGAGATAGAGAAATAAATTCTCTTCTTGTATAATAATATATTTATATCATGTCCGCCGAAGTGATTCGAACATCAGATTTCGCTAACGATGCCATTGCATATATTGAAAAGCAGATTGTAGATGCGCAGAAAGATGGCGGAATTTTCCGCCTGAGCTTATGCGGTGGTTCGACTCCAGCCGCTGTATACCAGGGCTTGGCGGAAAGTTCTGAGATTGATTGGGAGCGTGTTCTGTTGACTTTCGGGGATGAGCGGGCAGTTCCTCCTGAGGATGAGCAAAGTAACTACCGAATGGTAAAAGATTCTCTTCTTGATCCGGCAGGCGTTCCCATGGCGAATGTGGTGCGAATTTGCGGTGAGTTGGAGCCTGCGGAAGCGGCGGAGCGTTGTGAAGGGCAACTAAAGAAACTTGCGCAGATTGCGGGCGAAGATTGTTTTGTGCACGACTTGGTTTTGTTAGGGATGGGTGACGATGGACATACCGCTTCCTTGTTTCCAGAGACGAAAGCGTTGCGGGAGTCCGATCGGTGGGTCGTGGAGAATTTTGTGCCGAAGTTCGACACCTTCCGAATTACCTTTACCTATCCCTTGATCGCAGCTGCTAAAGAGGTGCTTTTCCTCGTCAATGGCGCTTCGAAACACGAAATGGCGGAGAATGTCTTCGCCGGTGATCCCGCCTTTCCTGCCAGTGCCATCCGGGCTGGGAAAGTGAAGTGGCTCATCGGTGGGTAGCAGCTGCGCCGCTGTGGGAAGGAGGAATGTAAAAGGTGGGTAGTATGGTGGATTGGTGTCCGCACTAATTCATTTCTCCGAGATCCCGGCCTCCGCGCGGAAGAACCAATCAATTTCCCTTGCCGGGATTCGAGGTTTTCTGCTACACCCGCGTCATGTTACAGACGCGCCCGATGCGAGAAAGCGATTTCGACGAAGTCGCTGAACTGATTTTCCTTTCCACCAACAGCTGGTACGAGCGCAACCTCGGGCATTCCGCTTTTGGCGGTAAACCCGAAGGCTGTCGAGTATTCTGCGAGGTGTATGAGGATCTCGATCCGGGTTGTGCGATTGTGGTCGAGAATGCAGATTCCGGGCGAATCGTAGGCTCCTGCTTCTACCATCCTCGAGAAATGCATGTTTCCCTTGGAATCCTCAATGTGCATCCCAACTATTTCGGGGCAGGTGTCGCTGGACGATTGCTGGGAGCGATTGTCGATTTTGCGGCGGAGCGGGAGCTGCCTCTTCGACTGGTATCCAGTGCACTGAATCTCGATTCCTATTCGCTTTACAACAAGTGGGGTTTAACGCCGTTTGCGATCTATCAGGACATGATTATAGACGTGCCGACAGTTGGCTTGTCGAAGGCAGAGAATGAGCTTCCACAAGTGCGTCCGGCGGATCCCTCGGACCTTGTCGCGATGGGGCAGGTGGAGTTTGAGGTTGCCGGTATTTCGCGGGAAAGTGACTACTGCTATTTCGTCGAAAACAGCTCGGGACTCTGGGATTGCTCCGTTTCTCTGGATGAGACCGGAGAAGTAGACGGATTTCTGGTCTCGATCGATCATCCTACCGTTCGGATGATCGGCCCTGGAGTAGCGAGGACTGAGGCTGCGGCCGAAGCTCTCCTCCGGGCACAGCTCGACCGCTTTCGCGGGAAAACGGTCATCTTTCTCGTGCCAGCGACGGCTAAGGGATTAACCGCGGCAGCCTACCAGTTGGGTGCTAGGAACTGCGAATTGCACTTCGCGCAAGTGCTGGGAGATGCCCAGCCGATTGCGGGTGTCGTGATGCCGACTTTTCTTCCGGAATCCGGCTAAAAGACCGGATCGGTGTGCTCAGGAAAGGTAGTGGGACCCAACAGGGTCAAGTTGGTCACCGAACAGGGATAAATGTCTGACTTCGCCCTGTTTGAGACTACTGTCCGCCGAGTTTCTTGGCGAGAGCCTGGCTCTCGGCGTTGAGATTCGCGAGCGGATAGGAAAACTCAGAACCGTCTTCCTTCTTTAGCTTCACGTTGGCCCCGTCGAGGCCGACAAAATAGGCTTTCAGGGAATTTCCTGCGCCGTTCGTCCAGTCGAGCAGTTCATCCTTCCTCATCGCTTCGCCTCCGGCAGTTGCCTCGGTCGGGGTAGTTGTAGTAGCTGCTGTAGCTCCGCCTGCCTCGAAGGAGGCGCCTTCATCGATCCACTTTTTGACGGTGTTAAGCTCCATCTGGGTCATCGGCTCCGCTCCGCGAGAGCGAGCGGGGGGAGGTGGCATCGCATCTCCGTCAGAAGCGGGGAGCCCGGCCTTGATCGCGAGAAGGCTTTGTGCGGAATTTCCCGGAACAATTGCGGGATCGTCACCGCCAACTCGCTTCTGGAAAAAGGAAGGGCTGTCCATTCGCAATTTGCCTTTGGCACGTGGGCCGGAGTGGCATTTGAAGCACTTTTTGTTGAGAATGGGGCGAATTTCTTCCTGATAGTCGAGCGCGGACGCTGAGGCGGGAAGTGCGAAAAGAGCCGCTGTTAGGAAGAGTTGGAGCTTTCTCATATTGGGAAGGGAAACGTTCCCCTGAATCATAGAGCATTCAAGTAACGAGTCAAATCCAGTCCGCAGATGCGTGAAAACGGGGTTCTTTTCTGCGTTGCCTTCGGTTTAGTAACGATGTAACCGGTTGTCTCATGCAGAAGCTTCGTTTCTTTTTTCATCAATCCCTACTCGCGTTTTTCCTTTTTGCGGGGGCGGGAGCCCTCTCCGGCGCGGACCAACCCAACATTGTTTTCATCTTCACGGATGACCATTGTGAGCAGGCTTTAAGCGCGTATGACGCCACCCGTATGGCGACTCCGAACCTTGACCGCATCGCTAAGGGCGGCATGAAATTCACGCGCTGCTACGTCACAAACTCGATTTGCGGCCCGAGCCGAGCCGTGATTCAGACGGGAAAATACAGCCATCTCAATGGATTTGTAAGAAATGGAAATACCTTTGATGGTTCCCAGCAGACCTTTCCCAAGCTTTTGCGCAAAGCCGGCTACCAGACTGCCGTGATCGGAAAGTGGCACCTCAAGTCGACGCCGCAGGGCTTCGACTATTTCGATGTTCTTCAGGGACAGGGGCCTTATTACAATCCTCCAATGCTCCGTGGCGGTATCGAGGCAGAAGCAACCAGGCGCGAGCACTCTGGATACACAACGGACATCATTCGCGACAAGGCACTGGCCTGGCTGAAGGAAGATCGGGATCAGGAAAAGCCTTTCATGCTGATGTTCCAGCACAAAGCCCCGCACCGAAACTGGCAGCCGGGACCGAAGTATTTGAACTGGCTCGACGATGTCGAGATTCCGGAGCCCGATACACTCTGGGACGACTACGAGGGTCGCGAGGCTCCAGCCGCGAAGCAGACCATGACGATCCGTGAGCATCTCACCCCGAATGATTTGAAGCTAGTGCCTCCGACAAACCTCGATCCGTATCAGTTGCAGGCCTGGACAAAGGCCTATCACAAGAAGAACAACGACTTTCTCTCCCGCCGCGACAAGATGACTGAAGAGGAAGTCATCAAGTGGAAATACCAGCGCTACGTGAAGGACTACCTTCGATGCGTGAAGTCGGTCGACGACGCCGTCGGCGATGTGCTCGATTACCTGGAAAAGGAAGGTCTCGCGGAAAATACGCTGGTCATGTATGCGAGCGACCAGGGATGGTATCTCGGGGAGCATGGCTGGTTCGACAAGCGCTGGATGTATGAGGAATCGCTGAAGACGCCTTTCCTCGCCAAGTGGCCCGGGGTCATCGAGCCGGGAACGACGAACGATCTCATCGTATCCAATCTCGATTTTGCGCAGACCTTTCTCGATGCAGCCGGCGTCGCCGTTCCAGACGATATGCAGGGCGAGAGTCTCGTTCCGATTTTCCGAGGCGAAACGCCGGATGACTGGCGCACGGCTTTCTACTACCACTACTACGAGTTTCCGGGAGCGCACAGTGTCGCGCGCCACTACGGCGTGACCAACGGGAAGCAGAAGTTGATCCGCTACTACGGGCCATCACACCTGGCGGGCGAAGAATACGATACCTGGGAGCTTTTCGATCTGGAAAAAGACCCCAACGAAATGCAGTCCGTTTACGGAGACAGCGCTTATGCCGAGGTCCAGAAAACACTTCATGCCAAACTCGATGCACTGCGCGAACAATACCAGGTTGGCGAAGATACCTACGTTGCTCCTGCTCGGAAAAAACGCGATGCTAAGGCCGGAAAAGGCAACGCGAAAAAGGTGAAAGCCAAAAACTGAGCTTTCTCATTTTTTTGCAAATTGCGAACCAGCCCTGAGAAAATGACTCAGTTTTCTTAAGCGTTCCTGTCACATCCTTTTGAGACGCGGCAAGCCCGGGTGGGAAGATCGGATTCTCTCGAATGTCTTTTTCACGACTCCGCCTTCTTAGAGAGCGTTAGAGACAGCTAAATTTTTCGTAAAAAAAGACAATTAATAGTCGACAACCCTTCGCAACTTTTCTTAATCTGCGCCTCAATTCTGCAAATCTCTGCTCAGGTTTGCCGGATTTACCCTGCATATCTGTAAAAAACCTCCTATGAAATACTCTGATTCTCCCAAGAGTAGCTGCTCTTCGTACCTGCGAAAAGCTGCTTCATTACAGTGGCTCGTAACTGCCCTCCTGTTACCTGCCTTCTTTTTCTGGACGCCAGTCTACTCGAATCCTCGAGGCGGCGTCGTAGTTCACGGTGACGTGCAATTTTCGGGCACAGGCGGGAACTTGCAGATCAAGCAGAACAGCAGAAACGCGATCATCAACTGGGACGACTTCTCCATAGATGCCGGAGAGTTAACGCAGTTCCACCAGCCGAACTCTAGTGCGGTAGTGTTGAACCGAGTGACCGGAGGGAATCCTTCTTCGATTCACGGAGCGTTGCGAGCAAACGGAAATGTTTTTGTCATTAACCCCAATGGAATTCTGATCGGTGCGGGAGGCTCGATCGACGTTCATGGGTTGGTGCTTTCGACTTTGGATGTAGATAACGGAGAATTCCTTGCGGGAGGAGACATGGTCTTCGAGGGCAACTCCGATGCTGGTATTACCAACATGGGCCGGATCAATGGAATCGGGGGAGATGTATTCCTGATCGGTAAAACAATTTCGAACAGTGGGTCGATCACTGCGACTGGAACCGTTGGACTGGGGGCAGGCGAGGAGGTGCTGCTCTCCGCCGGCGAAAGCAGTACCGGTGAGCGACTCTTTGTTCGAGCAACCGGTGCCGGAGCAAGCGGCACTGGTATCTTTAACGATGGCACCATTCAAGGTGCTGCAGTGGAGTTGAAAGCGCACGGCAACATGTTTGCCCTCGCGATTAACAACAAAGGCTCAGTCCGGGCGACAGGCGCGTCCAACTCAGGTGGTCGCGTCTTTTTGCGTGGTACCGGCGGCTCTGTCCGAAACTCGGGTGACATTTCCGTTTCCGGCCCCGGGCTGGGTAGCGGAGGTCGTGCCGTGATTGAGGCAGCCTACGCTCGTGTCGATGGAATGATGCGTGCCGAAGGCGGTAGCATCAACATCACCTCGTCCGGGACTACTGAAATCGGAGCCAACATCGATGTGTCTTCTGCCACGGGTCGTGGTGGTGACATCGTGATTGAAGGTCAGGACATCAATGTGACTTCGACAGCAAGCATCGATGCTTCCGGTGCTACTGGCGGCGGAACGATGCAGATCGGTGGTGGATTTCAGGGCCGAAACAGCGAGATCGAAAACGCAATCAGCCTCAGGGTGGCTGAAGGCGCCACGATGGCGGCAAACTCTCTCGAGAGCGGAAATGGCGGCGTCGTCATTCTCTGGTCCAATGGCGACACGATCTACAATGGTGACGTTAGTGCAGTAGCTCTGGGAGCCAGCGGTAACGGTGGATTCGCGGAGATTTCCGGAAAGCGAAATCTGGGATTCTATGGTTCCGTAGATTTGACGGCTGCGAATGGCGCAGCAGGAACTCTGCTTCTCGACCCGACTGATGTGACGATCAGCAGCGCAGCGACGACCGCTCCTGGTTCGGCGAGCCCAAATATTAACAACGTTGACCTCTCTACTACGCTTGATGGCGGGACGAACGTTGTCATCACCAGTAATTTCGGGTCCCTCTTTCAGCAGGGTAATATCACTGTCAGCGATGCAGTGGAGTGGTATGCGGACAACAACACGACAACTCCAGGAACGCTGAATATTCTTGCGCAGGGCAGTGTCGTGATTCGTGATCACGTTCGCAGTGCTGGCACCGGTGGAATCAACCTGGTTGCTGGTTGGGACGGGACGACAGGTATCATCGATCCTCTTGCGACAGATAGTCCGCAAAACGACAACCTTGCGAATGGCTTCAATATGGACGCTGTCCTGGCGACCATGAACGATGGAAATGCGGCAAATGATGCCGCCGGATTGAATGGAGGAAACATCATCATTGGTTCGACGAACCAGAATGATCTCACCGCCCGCATCCGAGTGGATACGCAGATTGAGGTGGGCAGCCGCTTCGGTGATACGAAGCTTGCTGGTCACGATCTTTACATGTGGGCACCGACACAGCCGGCTTCCGGAAGTAATGCGCAAGAGCGCTATGTGCAGTTGGGTTTCCGCGACTCGGGATTCGAATATGAGATTGGCGCAGAGAACAACGGCCAGCGGAATGAGTGGTGGGGCAATGCTGCCGGCAACGTTCTCGGGAAAGATTACATCACCGATCTCGGTGGTACTCGCTTTGCTGGCGGTGAATTCGACGGTGCGGGAAGTGGTGCTGACGGTGATATCGCGGTTCAGCTGAGCGGTCGCCTCGACATGCGGACTGGTGATGACAACCGCCAGTATGTCCAGATTGGTCACGGCGGCAGTGTTCAGGACGGTTTGGAGACCGACCGGGACAGTAATGCCTCACGTTCGTCGCTCACGACTCGTGATGGCTACGTGATGGATTCAGGCGACAACTCGCGTCAGTTTTTCTCAAGCACATGGAGGACAAATATTGAAGCTAATCCCTTCAATGCTTCCGATGTCGGGAATACACGCGACTACAGCATTCGTGGAGATATTACGGTTCACGCAGCTGAGGATGTCCTCGTTCTGGCCGCTCCTGCGCTGGAGGCGAACGCAGCTCGCGCGGCGTTGAATGCTGCCAACCAGGATGCTTCAGGAGGCCTTTCCGCTCAAATTGGCCACGGTGGTATCGAGAACCATGGAAGTTTCCACGGGAACGTTTCAGTGACGGCTGACGGTGCTGTTTCTGCAGGGGATTCAACGATCGCCCGTCCCGAGGGGATCGCCATCGACGTGATTGGTGGTCGTGGCACGTTCAGCTTTGCCCGTATTGGACACGGATCGAATGGAGAAGGTAACCGACGCACGATTTTCGACCAGAACCGCAGCGGTAATGTCGACGTGACAGCTACGACAGGTGCGATTCGTCTTCAGGGTTACAATGAGCCGGTTGGCGGTTCGGTGTCTGCTTGGCAATACAGCGAAGTCCAGATTGGTCATGGGGGATCTTACTCGCAAGCGCCGGCTTCAGGAGGTAGCTTTTTACTTCCTGATACCACAGCTGTTACGGGTACGCCCGACACTTCCGCGTCTGGCAATATAAATGTTCTTGCTGGTGGAACCTACCAAGATTCCCGATACGATCGTGCAACGGATGTAGGCACTCAGCTTGGTGTCAGTGTCCAGGCTTCCGGAAACTTTAATGGTTATGGAATGATTGGACACGGTGGAACCAATCAGAAAGGCAATACTAACACAGGATACCAGGGCGACATTAGTGTCATTGCTGATCAGGGTGACCTTATGTTTGCTGGTGGAACTGACCGGATTTCTGAGCGAAGCTGGGGTTATGGTAGAAACCATGTTCAGATTGGTCACGGTGGATATGATGTCGACGGCGCCAAAGGCGGATTGATTGCGGCCACGGCCGGGCAGGGAGTGGGAGCTACGGATGGAGATATCCTCTTCTACGCCGGTAAGCACCGTGACAGTTATGCGCAAATCGGGCACGGAGGAGTTCAGTCTGGAGGTGCTTACAATAGCGCTTTGAACGCTGCCGATATCACGGTGACAGCCCGGGGTGATATCCTTTTTGAATCTGGTGCATCAGGGACAACCGACTCTCTGCTCACAAACGCGGCGGTTGCAAACCGATGGTTCAACGAGGTCGCTGCAAACCGTGACCGGGATGCTGGTAACTTCATTGATGATCGCCACGTGATGATCGGACACGGTGGGAACAATGCGGATGGCGTGCAGACCGCTGCCCAGAATATTACGGTAACGGCCGGAACGGGCGACCTGATGAATGCTGACGGAGTTCTCCTTACGGGAGGTGTTACCTTTATCGCGGGCGATGGAGAAAGGAACTTTGCGCAAATTGGTCACGGTGGTCACGGCAATGGTGCGAATGATGCGAACGGTTTTGCTGGCGATATCACAATTACGGCAAACGGCGGTGGTGTTGTTTTCGATGGTTCGATCGAAGGCAAGGAAACCTACGACAGAACGAACAATAATCGCTCGATTGACGGAGTTGCGAATGCCACTCGCACCGTTCAGGTCCGAGAGCGGGGATGGGAATCCTACATTCAGATCGGTAACGGAGGGTATGGTTCCCGCGGTGACCACAGTGGAGACATCACGATCAATTCCTATGGCGGTGTGGACATGATTGGTTCGACCAATAACACGACCGCAACCAATTCTTTTACCTCAGCAGGAGGGAATGACTTTACAGCGCTGAATGGTGGACTCCTGGCTGCAAACAGTACGAACAATGTCTGGATTTCGGTTTCGCCGTTGCAGGATACGGCAGCCACCACCGGAAACGCGTTCAAGGTCGCACTTGGGCCTGTAAACCTTAAACCGGGCACTCTCCGAATTGTTCTCAGTGACGGAACGGTGATTACTGACCTGCCTGACTCAGATAATGACGAGCGAGAGAGCAATATTGTTGATCAACTCGGCAATGACATCGGAGATGTCAACTACGAGCAAGGGCTTGTGCGTTTTAATGCTGCGACAATTGGAAACGGAGCTGCTGTTGTCGAATCTGTCGATTACACATCAATTTCGGGATACAAAGAGCGCGCCTACGTCCAAATCGGACACGGTGGCTATGAGGCTGACGGTCCGAATAGTTCGGCAAATAACACTCCAGGTCATACCGGGAATATCACCGTCATGGCCGGGGGCGATGTTCGCTTTCATGCGGGTAACTACCACCGTGCCTTTGCACAATTTGGTCACGGCGGCTATGGGAGTCGCGGAGGAGCAAACTCCGGCGACATTACCTTGGATATCACACCAGGGACAACGGGTGGAAAATTGGAAGTTCTCGCCGGAAATGGACTTCGCCACTTTGACTACCAGGCTTACGGTCAAGTAGGTCACGGTGGATATGATGCTGATGGAAATCACTATGGCGACATTCGGATTACCAATGGGGCCGGGGCAGATGGCCGCGGTGTTTTTCTTAAAGCAGGATCTACGCAGGATAGCACCGTGCAAATTGGACACGGCGGACGTAGCGCTCGTTCGGGAACCGGGAATGGAGCTGATGCCTTCGGTCTCAACGGGGACATCGTGATTCGCACGGATGGTGACGTAGCCGTGATTGCCGGAACGGGCTCACGGAACAATGACACCTGGAATGACGATTTCCGTATCTGGGGACAAATTGGACATGGTGGCCTCGATGCAGACCCATCGAACAACAATACGAATAACTTCGGCCAAAACGGTGGAGTTGCATTCACTCGCACAGCGATCGGTGACACCAATGCGGGAACTGCTGGTGTCGGAGAAGAAAAATGGGGGCACTTCGGGGACATTTCTGTTATCACGACAGGAGGCGATATCAGCTTCATGGGAGGTAGCACGGTCGCCCTGGCTGACCGTCTCGATTCTGACGGAAACGTCCTTCCGATTACGAACGATTCGTCTCTTGTAAGTAATGGTGACGGCCACGGGCGTTATCACTACGCGATCGGAGGACATGGAGGTCTTTGGACCGGTGGGGATCACCACGGAAATATCGAATTCATCGCGGAAGATGGTTCTGTAAATGTGGTGGGTGGAATGTTCACTTCCAAGAGCGGTCAGGATAAATACAACTTTGCTCAGATTGGTCACGGTGGTGCTGATGATCAAGGGCATACAGGTCGTAGCGATGAAATCATTCGCGTTCATGGCCTCGGTAATACGGGGAACGTCGTCGTTGCTGCGGGTGATGGACGCTCCAGCAGTGCGCAGATCGGCGGAGGCGGTAGAAACTTTGACGGAACTCACCTCAGTGATATTGAGGTTTGGGCAGGAAACGATATCGTCATGCAGGGTGGTTTGACCAACGCTCGAGTTGTCAGTCGAATCGGCGAATACGGTGACATCAATGGAACCAACGGCGGAAACGGTAATGACTTGAGCGAGTTCAACGCATTCTGGGGGACCGGAGGGATGAACTACCTCCTCATGGATCAGGCTGCCGCTGCCGGCGGAGGGCAGAAGACCAAGCTTATTGGTGAAAATATCCAGGCCGGAACAGTTGAGTTCCGCCTTCAGACGAATGTATATGATGGCAACGTAGCTGCGGACTTTGTTGATGATGGAGCAGGTAACATCGTCCCATTTGGTGGTGGTGCTGCCGTTGGAACGATTGATTACGTGACCGGTGAGATTACTTGGAACACTGCCGTTCTTGGCTCCGATACGGCAAATCAGCCCGATATTTTTGTGAATTATGATCACGAGAATTTCAACATCAATGACAGCATTCGGACGTATGCGCAGATCGGTCATGGCGGATACGAAACTCGATCCAACACCGCTACTCACGCGGAAGGAGCTGGAGTGAACACTGGACACACGGGTGACATCGATGTCCGCGCAGGTGTGGATGCGACTGGCGCGTTCAATGGAGGCGGCGGCCAGATTATTGGTAAAGCCGGAAATGACCGTCGTACATATGTTCTGATCGGTCACGGTGGAACAGATTCAATTGCACCTTCAGGTCACTACTACTCAGGTTCCATTACAGCAAATGCTGACGGAGGAATTAATTTCCGTGGAGGACATGGAATGACGGACAATCAGAATGTAGCCTTCAACTTCGGTGGTGATGGAAATATTGAGAGCGTTACTCAGGGACGCAGCAACGGGGGGATTAATGATCTCGATTACAATTACGCGATGATTGGCCACGGTGGTCACAATTCTGACGCCGATGGACAACTCGATAATAACCCCAACAACCCGCTTTCAACACGCGAGGGACACCATGGCGATATCAGCATTACAGTGAACAATGGAGATGTTGATTTTGCGGCAGGCGGTACACGAGGATACGGCCACTTCGCCCAGGTTGGACATGGAGGAATGAACTCCCATGGTAACCACCACGGAAATATTGATGTCGTGGTTAACAACGGTGATATCAACTTCACCGGTGGAGGCACGGTCTACGACGGCAACAACACGGATCACCGCCACTACGCGATGATTGGACATGGCGGCCACGGAATGACTGGTAATCTTGGACGCATTGGAGAGGCCATCACGATCGAAGCAACGGCTGGAGCGATCAATTTCTCCAGTGCACCGCAGGTCGCGACCGGAGACATTGTTCCCTGGGGAGCTCACGTCTACGTAATGAACCGTGCGGGCAACCAGGACGAGAACCATAGGAACCGCGCTCGTGGAGATGAGAACTTCTCCATGATCGGACACGGGGGTAGCTTCGTCTACGGTGACAAGTCCGGCAACATTGACGTGACCGCCGGCAACGGGGTCAGCTTCAGCGGAGGAGTTCTTGGCGCCGCTCGCGAAAACGGCGAAAGTGACAATGCCGGTAGCTACAATTTTGCTCAACTCGGCCACGGGGGATACTTCAGCTATCGGCAGGTTCGAACAAACCTTTCAAATGCGATCACTGGTCCCGGCGGATCGAACGCTTTTGATCGGGCAGACGACTTCAATGTTCCGGGCGTCTGGGATCCTGCTGCTAACGGCGGAACCGGCGGATGGGTCTTCGAAGGTGTTGGGCTTCCAATTTGGCCGAACGACAACTCCATCAATGCAGCTAACGGACAAGGTCTTCCTCTCTTTGACGGATTCAGCGGTGACATCGATGTCGTAGCAACAGGTGGTGACATCAACTTCACCGGTGGTAACGCGCACAACACCTTTGCCCACATTGGACACGGTGGTGCGGAAGTTTCTGGCGACCACTCGGGAACCATTACGGTCGACGCCCAGGCAGGAAGCATCAATTTTAATGCCGACGTGGACCTTCACGGCACCAACGCGGGATTCGCTGCGAGCGGTAACAGCACCTGGGTCATGATCGGTCACGGTGGTCTCTATGCGAATGGAGACGTTCGCGCTGACATCAGTGTGATCGCAAACGATGACATTGTCTTCGATGGCGGTGACAGCTCATCTTTTGCTATGATCGGTCACGGTGGTTATGCAGAGGGGGGTACCCGCACCGATCGATGGGGAGGCGGATCACGCGCAGCCTTCCGCCGTGGAAATGACCGTGCCTACCGCCCCGGCACGAAGTCCGGAGATATTGATGTGGATGCCGGAGATGATATTCTCTTCACAGCCGGAAACGCCGACGGAGCCTACGGTTTTGCAATGATCGGTCACGGTGGTCGTTACGTTGCGGCCAACCCGTTCTCCGCTCTCGGAGATGGTCACAGCGGTGCCATCTCTGTCGACAGTTTTGGAGGGGGTATCCGCTTCCGCGGCGGTCAGCGCGAAGGCGACTTTGCGATGATTGGTCACGGTGGATTTGAAGCCTTCGGAAACCACGGTGGTGACGGAATTGATGGTTCAGGCCGTCTCGATTCGGATATTTCGGTGTCAGCTGGAGGAACGCTCGATGGAAGCACAAGTGGTATTGAATTTCTCGCAACGGGTAACGAGTCCGGTGCAAACTGGGGCAGCTCTGCTTCCGGTAGCCGTAACTTTGTCCGCATTGGACACGGTGGTTGGAAAGCCAGCTACCGCGATATTCAGGACGTTGATGGAGCATTCCACGCCGTTCTCGGACCGTATGATGTCGGTGGAACGCTTCCGAACAACGGAGGGCGTCATCCTTATGTGCCATTCACGACGAACCCGGATGGTTATGCGTTGAATCACACAACTGGTGCGGCCCTGAATGGAGACACCAGTTTCGCGACAGGTTCGGCGACGAATACGGTTTCAGCAGGTGCGGCAACCCTGGGCACCTTCAAAGGCGATATTGATGTTACAACAACTGGAGGCGGCGATATCCGCTTCATCGCTCCGAGTGAGAGTGCGGGAACGATCGGTCGTCGCGGACAGGAGGCACATGCGCAGATCGGTCACGGTGGTTATCGTGTTTTTGCCGACAAGGAAGGTAATATCACCGTTAACAGCTCCGGTGCTCTTGAATTGGCCGCCGTAAATGGCGATTCGGACGCAACCGGAAACCATGACAATTCCTACTCCCAGATCGGACACGGTGGTTATCAGTCCGGCGGAAACTTCTCTGGCGATATTGATGTCGACTCGGTAGGTTCGATCACGATGACCGGCGGAGACTCCGTGGACGGAGCCAATGCGAGTTACGTGATGATTGGTCACGGCGGATACGATGCTGATGACGATAGCGGAGAATATAAGGATGCAGCCAAGGATGCGACGGGCACTCGTCCAGGAACGACTGGCGGTGTCGGGGGCAGTGAATTCGACGACGGAAACTCCGGCGATATTTCAGTTACCGTGACAGGGGGAGACCTCAACGTCCTTGCGGGTCGCGATTTCGCCACCTTTGCCCAGATCGGGCATGGTGGTTACAGCACGCGTGACTCTCACTCAGGCAACGTGGTGATTGATGTCAGTGGAGGTATTTCCCTTATCGCTTCCAGCGATGAAACGAATCTTTTGGGAGTAGGCTTCAACCCAGGTGCCAATAACGATGCCTATGCCCAGATTGGTCACGGGGGACTGGACGCGGACGGAAATCACAGCGGAAACATCGCAATCACGGCAGGAACCCACTCTGATGCAGCCCTTGGAGGGCACGGATTCTATGGCCGTGCCGGAGACTGGGATGATAACTATGTTCAGGTTGGACACGGTGGCGCCTTCTCCCGCGGATATGGCACCCAGGCTGCTGGTCTCATCGGAAACACAGGTGACATCAGCCTGACAACAACTGGTCACATCACCTTCCTCGCTGGTTCCTACTCGAACCTCGCTGAGTTTACCAACGAAGACGGTCGTAACTACGCTTCGATTGGTCACGGTGGTTATGAAGCCGACATCTCGCGCGATGGATCAAACAATGTTCGAAACCAGTTCCAATCGGCTGCAGCTCAGGCGACGAACGGTATTGCGGCAGACCCAACGCTCCTTGCCGGTCACAACGGCGATATTACAGTCGTGGCAAGCAATGGTGCGATCAAATTCCTCGCTGGTGAGGTCGACACAACTGTCCGCACGAATCCATTGGAGGTGAGTGCTGGGCGCGGCCGCGGAAACTACCATTATGCTCAGGCCGGACACGGCGGGGCGAACAGCCACGGAAACCACTTCGGTGATATCACAATGCGCGCCGGTATTGCTGCTGACGGAACTGTTGCAGCGGGTGGTGATGGAGACATCATTCTCGCAAGTGGTGGCGCATCAGACAACGAGTGGGCTGACAACGGGAACTATGCTCAGGTCGGCCACGGAGGTCGAGGCGATCAGGGAAGTATCGGTGTTCGTGATTTGACCGGAACACTGCAAGATACCTTCACGATCATGGCAGGTCGCGATATCCATCTTGATTCTTCCAACGCGAGTCCGACGGGATACACTATGATCGGAAACGGCGGATGGGGTGCTCGTGGAGAACATGCCGCTGATATCAATCTTTATGCAGAGCGCGATGTGAAACTCGCCGGAGGCAATCGCTTTACTGGAGCTCCTGCTCTTGGCAGCGGATACAAAGTCAGCTACGGTTTTGGTGGAAACTCTGCGGGATGGAACAACACCATCAATCAGGATTTCGCGGCCAACCTGAATGGGGGTGCGAACTTCAACACCCAGTACACTCGTGTGGTTGCAGGCTCACTTCGCCTCTCGATTCGTCTTGATGATGGAACGATTATTGGAACCCTGTCGGATCCAGATGGAGACGGGACACTGACTGCGGACGCTGACATTACTGCTGATTTCCAGGATGGTCTTGGAACCAGGACAATTACAGCGGGAACAGTCGTCGGCAATGTGACGAACTATGGTGGAGAAGGCAACGCGACCATTACCTTCCTGGAGGACGTGAATCCTGGCGTTTCAGTGGGTTCAGGTCCGAATACAGAGGCGGGTGATGCCGGGACTGTTAACATCTGGGTCAACCTTGAGACTGGAGATCACGATCAGACATGGTCCATGATCGGTAACGGTGGAGGTGAGAGTGACAACGCAAACAATGCCATTGATCTCGGGCACCGTGGCAACATCACTGTGGCGGCCCGCACTGGAGATATATCGCTTGAAGGTGGAACTGATGATATTTCAAATGCCCAGATTGGACACGGTGGACATGGAACAAAAGGGCACAACGTTGGCGATATCCACGTTCGTGCCGGCGGTGATGTTTCTTTGATTGCTGGGCTCGACCGGGCTCAGAACCATACCCAGATTGGTCACGGTGGTTGGGATGCCGATGGTAATCAGAGCGGCGTAATTAAGGTCAGTGCCGGAACCGGCGACCTTTACACCAACCTTGGTGTGGGACTCTTCAACGACCTCGCAGATTTCGACGGTGATACCGTTTTAGATGAAATCCAGTTTGCTTCGAGCGGACCGGGTAACATCCTCCTGCAGGGTGGGGCATCCGAGAACAATGCCCAAATCGGTCACGGCGGCCGCAGTGCCTTTGACGGTAATACAACCATCAATGGTGTGATCGGTGTTTCTGCAACAGGTGATATCGACCTTCTATCTGGCAACGCCTCCCGAGCCTACGCCCAGATTGGACACGGTGGCTGGCACGAAAATCAAGCTGCTGACATTACTGGCGATATCTCTGTAATCACTACAGGAGGCGATATCACCCTGAAGGCAGCAGGTTGGAACACCTACTCGGTGATCGGCCATGGAGGTGACGACAATAACGAGAGTAATCGTCTCGGAGGGACGCGCGAAGGTGCCATCAACGTGGTCGGAGATAAAATTACCCTTGACCGAAATGGTGATCGTATTGCCTGGATCGGCCATCTCTTCGATATGGCAAACAATGTCAACGATCCGTTCAGCAACACGAATGTGCTCGCTAATGCAGCCGATAATCTCGGTGGAGGCTACAGCGTAATCGCCCGCAGCGGCATGGCACTTGCCAACAATGGAAACACCGTCGGCAACAACCAGTTTACGATCAACGATTACATTCGTGATTTGCTGATCACTCCAAACCTTGCTGCAGGAGATGTCACCATTTCCGGTGGAAACATCGCCGTGAACTCCCTGCTCGACAGCACGACGGTATGGGCGAATCCTCTTGCGGTTAACAGCGGGCTCAATTTTATCGCAGGTGGTGATATCGACGTTAACTGGAGCATTCAGGCTCCTGGAACCGGGGATGTGAATCTCATCGCTGGTGCCAACATTGCCTCGGGTGCAATCGTCGATGGAACGGATCTGGTTGGTCCGGTAAATCACCTCTACTTCCCGCCAACGGCAGTGATGAATATTCTCGCAGTCAAGCCTGACGGAGATCAGTTCGGAAATACCAACCTTGATGTGGCTGGAAATCCAATGACCCTGACTACGGGCGGACTCTTCAGCAGCAACAATGGCGAAGTCCAGATCGGAAACGCGGGCCGCGGTATTGCCGTTGGTTCTCTGAGCGGAATGACCAACGTGCTCGGTTACGGAGTGTATGTTAACGCTGGAAGCGGTTTCAATCAGTTCGCTCAAGTTGGCTTCCGCAGTCTAGATGCGATTAACGGAACGGCTCAGCCAGGAGAGGCCTTCGGTGACGCGACCGGTGACATCATGGTTCACGCTAAAGAAGCTGGTGTTCTTCTCAGTGCCGGAAACAATGGTTCGAATACATATGCCCAGATAGGACACGGTGGATACGATAATAATGCCACGGGCGACGACCTGAATGATCCATCCCACAGCGGTATGATCTCAGTCGACGCAACTTTCGGAGTAACTGATGGAAATATCACCGTTCAGGCAGGAAGTGATTCTTCCGATCCTTTCGAGACGGACAGGATGTTTGCCATGATAGGTCACGGTGGTCTTCGCCTTGCCGGTGACCATGGGGGCCTCGTTTCCGTGACAGGTGCCGCAGCACCGGGACTCGCAGAGGCTGCCAATGGTGCTGGAGCAACCTACCTCGTCAGCATGGCTGGCGTGGAAGCCGGGACTCTCTCTCTCGCAATCGGTACGGATACGGTAACCGACGACGGAAACGGAAATCTTCTCCTCAATGGCGGTGCAACCGTGGGAACGATCGACTACGCAACCGGAGTTGCGACCTTTACTGCAGACGCGAATACGGCTGATGTCGACGACAGCATGGTGACGTCCACCTACGACAAGGACAGCAGCATTGTTGTGAAAGGCGCTGATATCTCTGTTGCCGGAGGCGGTAACAATAGCGCGACCGAAGACAGCTTCGCTCAGATCGGTCATGGTGGTCGTCAGTCCGACGGAAACCACTCGGGTGCGATCACAGTTGAAGCCTCTGGAGGCCTCAATGTCGCGGCCGGAGCAGGAAGTCGTGCTTACGCTCAAATTGGTCACGGCGGAAATGACAGCGACGGAACCAAGGGCATCGGAGGATCCGTCAACGGCGGACTCATTGACGTGAGCGCTGTAACCGGTATCACAATGACCGGAACACCGGGACTCACCGATGGTGCGGCAGTGCCGGTTGCGACTGGCGCGGGAGGATTTGTTCAAATCGGACACGGTGGCTTTGGGTCTGCAGGAAACACTGCCGGTGGCATCTTCGTTGATTCAGGCGCAGGAATTACCGGAATGGCGGGAGATCGTAATGACTCCTATCTCCAGATTGGACACGGGGGGCGTCAGGCGCGTGGTGATCACGGCGTGACGGGCGATGTCATCGAAGTGACCGCAGTAGATAGTATCACTATCTCGGGAGGAAATAATGGCGAGGGATTCGATGGGGTCCAGAGCCTGCGGACCTACGCTCAAATCGGTAATGGAGGCCACGATGCCGATACGCAAGAGACGGCGGTTCCTTATACAACACCTCCTGCTGATCGCGCAGGGAATGTCGCTAACATTCTTGTTTCTTCGACAGCTGGAGATATCACCTTCACCACAGGTACGCAGCGTGAAAGTTACGTGCAGCTTGGCCACGGTGGTGCTCTTACTGACGGGGACCACACCGGAACGATTACTGTCCAGGCCGTATCAGGGGCAATCACCTTTGACGGTTCGGTAGCAGGGGTGGATCCAGTTGGCGGCAACAATACTCCGACCACTCGATACTCCCAGCTTGGCCACGGTGGATATCGCGCTTCTGGCGGAAATACCGGAGCCATCGATGTGGATGCGCTCAATGCCATCACCTTCACCGCAGGAGACGACGGATCTTCTTATACCCAGCTCGGTCACGGCGGACGCAACGACGCCCGGATCAATAATGCCAACGGAAACAACAACAACGACCGTTTCTTTGCGGGAACACACTCTGGCCAGATTGACGTGATCTCGACAGCTGGTGACATTGCGTTCACATCCGGAAATTCCGGAGCTGCCTACTCGCAGCTCGGACACGGTGGCCGTGAGAGCATGGCTGCCGCAGGCGAAGGTCACAGTGGGGCAATCAATGTCACCGCTGGTGGTAGCGTTGATTTCGCAGCCGGTATTGGAAACCAGTCCTTCACGATGCTGGGACATGGTGGTTTTCGTTCACTCGGCGACCACAGCGGCAATATTACCGTTCTCGCAACGGATGGAGTCAGCTTTGCTGCAACTCCATCAACGGGGCTAGGTGTCAATGGAGACCAGGCCTTTGCTCAGCTCGGACATGGTGGATTTGATTCTGGATTTGAAACACGATCTCTCCTCGCAGAAGGTGGCGGTGCTACTAGCGGAACGAACTTCCATCTCAACACTCCTGAGGGAACTGCTGAGGGAACCTCCGGGGACATTGTAGTCCGTGCCGGAGTTGATACTCTGGGTGCAGTAACCAATGCTGCCGCTACGATCGAGTTCACTACTGGCGCTGACACAGATGCCTACGCCCAGTTGGGTAACGGTGGTAAAAATACCAACGGTGCGCACAACGGAGCCATCACAGTGGCGGCCGGAAACGCGATCAGCTTTGATGCAAGCAATGCGCTCAAGGTTCCCGCTGGAGGAAACCCGAATGCTAACGGCGCCTACGTCCAACTCGGACACGGCGGGCAGGGTGCGGATGCACGCGAAGCTGCTGCAAATGGTTACAACGGTGCTATCACCGTTAGTGCCGGACTTGGCGGAGCAGGTGGAATTACCTTCCTCGCTGGCGATCAGAATGACAACTATGCCCAACTCGGCCACGGTGGACGCAATGCTCGCGGTGATCACAGTGGTGACATTTCAGTCGACTCAGCCGACACGATCGTGTTTACCGGAGGAGATGACCTGAGATCTTACGCTCAGATCGGACATGGCGGACACGACGCCGATGATACCAGCACAGCAATCGGAAACACCGGGGCGATCATGATTAACGTGAATCCGCTGTTCACTCAAAATGCGAATGCAAACCTGCTCTTCACTGCTGGAAATGGAGAAGAGTCATATGCCCAAATCGGACACGGTGGATTTGGAACGGCTGGCAATCACTCCAGCACTGACATTGAGATTTCAGCCAGTGGCGATCTCATCCTCCGCTCCGGAAACGGAACCGGGTTCGGCAATGACGGTGGAGATGCAGCCAACAAGGGCTTCCGCTCCTATTCGCAAATCGGTCACGGTGGCTACAACGCGGCAGGGACCAACGGCGGTGACCTTTGTGTCCATGTTGGCGGTTCTATCACAATGGACTCCGCAGCAGGTGGAAACTTCAACACCAATGGCTTCACTCAGATTGGTCATGGCGGACGAAACGTCGATGGTGATCACAGCGGAAATCTCGTTGTTGTAGCGGGACGCCAGACACAGGGTGATATTACAATGACTGCCGGCGATGCGGGCCGCCAGTTTGTCCAGATCGGGCATGGTGGTGACGATTCTTCTGGAAGCCTCGCGGGCCGCGTCTTCGTCGTAGCAGACAAAGGCGGAAATCTGACCATGACCGGTGGCGGTGCTGACGGCAGTTACGTCATGAGCGGCCACGGTGACGGTCGCGGGACCTACGGTAACTTCGGCAGCGGCAACACCAGCGGAGCTCGCCAGGGTGGTATCCAATATTTTATCGATGGGGCAGCGACTCTCAATACAGGGACCGCAGCCAACACCAATGTGCACCTCTTGCACCGCACCATTGGTGGTGGTGGTGGACTCTCCTTCCCAGGCAGCTACGGCGGTGGAGATGGATACCAGTATGTTGTTAACGACGGCACAACCGGAAATGCAGCCGGTGGTAACACGCTTGCTCGTGAGAATGAAAGCACAGTCCTCGCCGGAAACCTTGGTGCAGGTAATGTTGTGATTACCAATACCGGTGACACCAGCTACACCTTCCCAAGTCAGCCATGGGCGCAGTATCAGAACCACAACTTCGACTTCGTCATCATGGCGACTGGAAACCTCGACATTGGAGCTTCTTTCCAGAACGCAGGTCAAGGCCGCGTAGCTCTTGTCGCAGGATGGGATGGCGTCCAGGATATTTCTTCCGTCAACTTCAACAACGGCGATTGCGAGCCTGAGATTATTCCTGGTTCGATCGACTTCAACGACTGTGAGCGTTTTGGCAAGGTTGCCGCGGATGGCGGCGCGCTGAATCCTAATGGTTTTACCCAGGGTATCCTCACGATCGGAAATGCGAATCAGACGGAAGCAGTCCGTATCGGTAGCCGTCATGGAACGACCTACCTCCGCGGTAATGGCATCGTGATCAACGCAAGCGACAACGACGCGGATCGCTTCACGCAGATTGGTTTCCATCACAATGCAGACAGCAGCGTGGGAACGATCACAGGCGCTGTCACAGGAGCAATTGACGTGAAGGCCCACGAAGGTGGTTTGACGATGAATGCAGGGGATGCGGCCGGTGCTTTTGTCCAGATTGGACACGGAGGAACCGGTTCGTTCAACAGACCGGTCGACGCCACGATTGATATCTCATTCTGCGAGACAGGCGACGTTACGATGAACGGTGGCGGAATCGGGGGAACCCGCTCCTACGCTCAAATCGGACACGGAATCCGCGCGCTAGCGAACACTCGTGATGGAAATATCACCCTCACCAATTTTGGAAATCTGAACATGAATGGTGGCGCAGCCGACGAGACCTTTGCTCAAATTGGTCACGGTGGAATCGGGGTTGGTGGAGTTAAAACCGGTGATATCACTCTCACAGGAGCGACGACAGTAGCTGATCAGGGAAGCATCACCAATGTCGCGGGAAGCGCATTCGCTGCTTACACGCAGATCGGACACGGTGGTCGTGGTTCGGGTGGTAATGTTGTTGACAGTGATATCACGATCCAGAACGTAGTGAATCTTTCATCCACGGGAGCGGTTGGGACTGCAGGACACGTTGCTTACAACCAGGTGGGTCACGGTGGTCAGTCTGCTAACGGAATTTTCTCTGGCGACATTGATATTGACCTGAGCGGCTCGGCTACTTTTGCGGCCGGAACGGTTGCAAGTTCAGGTTGGGGAGCTACCACTGAGCAGTATTCTCAGCTGGGACACGGGGGCGTCGCCGCTCGCGGTGATCACAGCGGGGTGATTGATCTCGATACGGGCGGTGATATCCGGTTCTCCGCAGGAAACAGTATCCGTGCCTACGCTCAGTTGGGTCATGGTGGCTCCGAAACCGATGAGCCGAACAATGACGCGAATAGCGACGGACATTCGGGAAGTATCCTCGTCACTACTTCTGGTGGTAGCATCGTATTCAATGGTGGAGCTGCCGGAGGATCAGGAACACTTCGAGAAAATTACGCCCAGCTGGGTCACGGCGGTTCCTTCACCCATGGAAATCAGTCAGGATTGATTGATGTCGATGCTGCAAACGGGAACATTGAGTTCTACGGCGGAAAGAGTGCTGCCGGTGATATGCACTATGCTCTTCTCGGCCACGGTGGTCGCGAAGCGAGGGGTGATCACAGTGGTCAGATCGATGTTGATGCTCAAGGGATTATCTTTGAAGGGGGAACACGTGCCCGTACTTGGGTCAAGCTGGGACACGGTGGTTTCGAAGCCGACAGTGCCAACGGACACAGCGGGACGATCAATGTTACCACTACAGGTGCGACGGGAATCAATTTTGCTTCCGGTAACCAAAACGAGTCGTTCTCACAACTCGGACACGGAGGCATGCGGGCTAATGGTGATCACAGCGGAGAAATTAACGTTGATTCACAGGGTGGCGGTATTCGTTTCGCATCCGGTAGCGACAATCCCAATACTTTTTGGGTTGCTTACTCACAACTTGGTCATGGTGGCTACGAGGCTCGCGGTAACCGTTCAGGCACCATCGACGTGGATGCTGCCGGCGACATCGAATTCGACGCCAGCCTTGGCGGTCGGCGTGAGTATGTCCACCTCGGACACGGTGGATATGATTCCGATAATCCAAATGTAGGGAGAAATGATCCAGCAATTGACGCTGGAGACAATGCCAATATTTTCGTGACGACTACAAACGGAGGAAACCTTCTTTTCAAAGCGTCGGAGCGTGCTGTCAATGGAGGAACACCACAGGACTCCGCTGATGGCAACAGTGCCCGCGAGTCCTACGCTCACCTTGGTCATGGTGGTTATGCCACATCCGGAAATCAGTCCGGCAATATCACAGTTGATGTGGACGGGAATGTAGATTTCCGTGGCGGGAACGGCAGTGCCCAGAGCTACGCTCATCTCGGTCATGGTGGCACGAATGCCTTTGGAGATCATTCTGGCGCAATTAATGTTCAAGCTAGCAATGGTGGTGTGAACTTCCTGTCTGGTCCCGGTACTCAATCCTGGACACAGATCGGCCATGGCGGTTGGGATGCTGACAGTCCGAACGGGAACAGCGGTTCCATTAGCGTGACGGCAGGAACGGCTGGAATCAATTTCCAGGCCGGAGCATCAAACGACTCCTACTCTCTGCTCGGTCATGGCGGTCGAGGTACTGACGGCGACCACAATGGAACCATTACAGCGACCACCACTGGAGGCATCGCCTTCGGAGGAGGAACCGGACCGAATTGGGGACAGGATGAATCGTATGCTCAGTTGGGTCACGGTGGCTACGGTAGCACCGGCAACATGTCCGGAGCGATTGATGTTAACGCAGTCAACGACATCCTCTTTACTGCTGGTGATTCCTACCGCAATCATGCTCAGCTTGGTCATGGTGGACGAAACGTTCGTGGCGATCATTCCGGTGCCATCAACGTAGACACAACTGGCGGAGCGATCATCTTCACAGGTGGTCCTCGCAACGAATCCTACGCTCAGCTCGGACACGGAGGCTACGATGCTGACAATCCGAATGGCGGTGGTCTCTGGCCGAACGTGCCTACTGGATCACCCGGCAACAACGGTGACATCACCGTCAATGCAGCAGGAAATATTCAGTTGCTTGCAGGCGACGATAACAGCTACTCACATTTCGGACACGGCGGAAGCTACAACAACGGCGACCAAACTGGTAACATTGCCGTCACATCGACGGGTGGAGCTCTTCTCATGGATTCCCGCCATGACAACACCGGTAGTAACCACTACACCCAGATTGGACATGGAGGTTTCTACGCTTCCGGAAACATGACGGGCAGCATTACCGTTGATGTGGATGGCGATATTGAGCTCCTTGCTGGACGCAACAGTTCCTACTCACAAATTGGACACGGTGGCCGCAACGACCAAAATACGTCCGTTCAACAGGAGGATCCGAATAATGGAAACGCGGCAAATCGCCGTTTCTTTGATCGTCGGGTTGCCAGCAACGATGGATTCCTTCCTGGCACCCACGCAGGTGCGGTCAGTATCACGGGCGGTGGCAAGCTCGATATGCTCGGGGTTGATGCTCTTGGCAACACCGGTAACCACGGTGGCGGCACCTACGTCCAGATCGGACACGGTGGATTCCGGAACTCAGCTGATCCGAATTCCGTCAATGGCAGTGGTCACAATGGCACGATCGATGTGAACGTAACTGGAAATGCCCGCGTTCTCAGTGGATTCCGTGTTGGTGA
>Ga0181574_10000354_pt1 | contig 42539 bp, 53 predicted proteins | sample 101ome_24_FD_145600 | JGI IMG/M metagenome (GOLD analysis project Ga0181574, IMG submission 145600) | Coastal salt marsh microbial communities from the Groves Creek Marsh, Skidaway Island, Georgia - 101410AT metaG (spades assembly) | ecosystem: Environmental > Aquatic > Marine > Intertidal zone... | reverse complement strand
CGTGGAGGAAAGCGGCCCGGCGGTGCAGGTGATCATGGACATGGCCCGGGCCGACGGAACGGCGGCCGAGACGGTCGACACTGGCGCCGACGCCGCGTCGGCATAGGCAACGAACGGAACAGGAGAACAGGATGAGCAGCACACACCACACACTGATGTCCGGGGACTACGCCCGGCCGCTGGACGACCCGGAGACGGGCGGCGCGTTCGGGGCGCAACGACTGGTGCAGGGCACCGCGTCACTGGTCGCGGCCCGCACCGGGCTTCACGTCCGCGCGGTGCAGACTCCGAATCACCACCCGTGGTCCTACTCACTGGGATCGGACGCGCTGGGGTTCACCCTGCGCAGTGCCCTTACCGGGCAGCGCTGGACCCGGGGCGAAGGAATGGCACTGACTGTCCACGAGATCGGGCACCGGATGTACACGGCGCCCTTCGACCTCGCGGTGCCGTCGGCGCTCGCCCGTCACCACGTCTACCCGCAAGACTGGTTCGGGTGGATCAACGGCGCGGAAGATGTCCGCATGGAGCGGATACAGGCCCGGGACTGGCCGGGGTTCCTCGCCGTCCGCCCGGGAATGCTGCGCGAAGCGCTGGATTACAGGTTCGCCCAGTGGGAGGACCGCGGGTGGTCGTCGATCAGGGCGCTCACCGACCCTGTGTTCATCTTCATGGCGGTGCATGGCCTCGCCGGTGACCACTATGGGGAGATGCCGGAACAGATCGACCGCTTCGACCTGTACCCGGTGATCCCCGCCGCCGGGGAATACCGACAGGCACCGCCCGAGATCCGGCACGCGGCCGAAGCGCGGGCGGAATACTGGCGGCCGCGTTACCTCGCGGCGTCCGGCCTGTTCGCGGAGGCAGTCCTCGCCGATTCCACGCCGGGGATGTTCCCGGCGCTGGAGGCCGCCGTGCTGGCACTGGCGCCGCCGCTGGATGGGAACGACGGCCCGGCCCCATCGGAACAGCCCGGCGAAGATGTCGACGGCCCCGACGACGACGACGACACGCCGCCGCCGCCGGTCGATGGTGGAAACCCGATCGACAGTGACGGCGACATCGACAGCGACGACGACGACGACGACGGCGACGGCGACGGCGACGGCGACGGCGACACGCCCGGCCCGCCGGTCGATTCGGAAAGCGACGACGACGGCGACGGCGGCGACGAGGGAGGCGGCGGCGGCCCGGCCGACGACGACGACGACGACGCCGAAGACGACGACGAAGGGAACAACGACCGGAACAACAAGGGCGAAGGGGATGAGGACGAAGAATGGAACGACCCGCAGGACGACGACGGGGAGGGATGGGTCCACGAACAGTGGCGACAGGACGCCGTCGAAGACGCCCTAAAGGCAGAGGACCGGGATCGCATGATCGCTGGCAAGGGCAAGTACTGGCACAGGACGAAGGCCGAGCGGGCCGCGTGGGCGGAGGGTCCGGTCGGCAGGTGGATCGGGGACGCCACCACGGCGTCCACGGCGCCGCCGTCCGCATGGGAGGGCGTCGGCCTACCCGACCGGAGAACGCCGGAGGGTGAGACGCCGCGGACCGTCCGACAGGCAGTGGCCGAGACGACCGGGCGGAACGTCCGGGCGTTGCGCCGGGTGCTGGATGACAACGCCACCGGCGGTGTCCAGCGGCGCACCCGACGCGGCCGACTGGACGGCCGCCGGGCCGGGCGGATCGTGACTCACGCCGACGCACGGATCTTCCGGCGGCCGGTGGCCCCGGACGGCATCACCGACTGGGCGGTATTCCTCGCCGTCGACACGTCCGGCAGCATGGGCTACAGGGAGCGGCGCGAATGCGTCGGCATCGTTACCTCCCTGCTGGACGCTGCGAAGCGTATGCGAGGTGTCCACGTTGGCGGCTGTACCTATGACAGCAAGATCGGCGCGTGCTACCCGCCCGGTCGGCCTGTCGACCTCGTCGACTGGTCCTCCGCGATCATGTACAGCAGCGGCAGCACCGACGAATCCCGGGCGCTGGACGTTGCGTACTGGTCGCTTATGGATCACGACCACCCGGGAAAGATCGCTCTCGTCCTCACGGACGGAGTCCCGAATGACCGGGGGTCGTGCGGATTGAAGGCCGCCGCTATGAATGGGGCAGGGATCCACACGATTGGGATTGGGATCAGTGGCGCGACTCCGGACTACCACCCGTACTGGGCGGCAGTGCCTAACCTGCCGAACCTGCCCGGAACACTGGCGACGGCACTGCGCCACGTCATGTCCGGCGGCGCCCCGCAGGAACTCACGCCCGGCGCTACCACCACCACCGACAACGACGCCGCGTAAGCGGACGAACGGAACAGGAGATAACAGTGAACACTGACCACAACAGCATCGACATGAACACACTGGCCGAAACGCTGGCGGCTCAGGCCGAGGCGGCCCGCGCGGCGGCCGACGCCCTGCGCATGGCGGCCACGGTCACCGGCACGGCGGCCCCGGTCGTCACGCCCGACGCCGACGCCCCGGCCCCGGTCGCCCCGGTGCCCGACCCGGTGCCGGACACCCCGGACCCGGTCGGCGGTCTGACCGTCGTCCCGTCCGTCGTCAAGGGTGACCAGTCCCGAACGGAACAGCCGGTCGGCCCCGTCGACGCGGACCCGGTGCCGGACGCCCCGGCGCCCGACCCGGACCCGGTGCCCGACCCGGCCCCGCTGGACGTGGAGCCGTCGACCGTCGGCCCGACCACCTACCAGTCGACCGCTACCCCGGAGGCGCTGGCCGCGCTCCGCGACCAGCACGCCCCGGGCGCCGCGGTCCTCGACACGGACGGCACGGAGATAGTCCCGGCCCCGGTGCCTGACCCGGTGGTGAAGCCGGGCGCGTCTCGCCGGTCGCCCATGACTACGGAACAGCAGGTGCGGGCACTGGTCGCATGGGCCATCGACCGGAACGCGCCGTTCACCCGGGGCGACGCCGTCGCAGGGATGGCCGGGACACTGGCGAAGACCGCGGTCTACGAGGTGATCCCGGTCGCCGTCGACCGCGGGTTCATCATCGACCTCACGCCCGGCAAGGCCCGCGGCAAGCAGTACCGGGCGGCATAGGCAGCACGCACTACGCCCCGGGGCCATCCGGCCCCGGGGCACACCACGAGAAGGGAGATTCGCATGGCTGCTTTCGGAGACATTGAGAGGTGCCCATACTGCCGGGGATCCGGCATAGAGCATTCCCGGTTTTGGGACGACGACATCGGCGCGTACGACCACATGGAAATCCGGTGCACCGGGTGCGGGGGCAAGGGCAACCGCGTCGTGCACGAGGAAACTGCGCTGATCGACTGGATGGAAACGCGGTACAGCGATGACTAAGGCACACCACGAACAGGGAGCAGGAACGATGAACAGGAATGACAACAGGGACGACGACCTGATCACGGTCACGTTCACCCGGGCTAACTGGATCGCCACGGCCGAGGCGCTGGAACAGCACGCGCGGGCGGCGGAACAACAGGCTAAGTCGCCAGTGTGCGCCGACAACCTCGCAGAGATGTGCATTGCCGAGGTTGACCTATGCATCGGCGCCGCGAACGGCATCTACTGGGGCATCTACCAGCACGACGCCCAGCGGGAGCGGAACGCCGAGGGCGCGGCATGAGCCGGGCGCGGCAGGTCGCCGTGGTCTTCGTCGTCGGTGCCATCACCTACCTAGCGGCCGACGCCCTCGCGGCGTGGATCGCTGGAGGCATCGCCGGATAACCCGGCCACATAATCCGGTCGCACGTCGGCCCCGGTATTCCGTACGGAACGCCGGGGCCGTCGTCGTTCTGGAGATTGGGCGATGCCGGTGGCCACTGATCCGGACTCCGGCAGACTGGAGCGGACTCTTTAGCATCCAGTTGCTAAAGAGTCCGCCCGTTCCCCGGGTGTTCCGCTCGTTGCGCCACGAACGGAACAAACCTCGGGATTTTTAGCGCACCTCAGTCCGCTTCTGCGTTGGTGGTCAGTCCGCTTCTGCGTTGGGGGTCATGTCGAATGTGTCTGGCTGCTGCCCGTCGGTCAACATCTTGTTCCGCATCGCCTTCGCCAGCACGATGGCGGCGTCGCGCGTCTCGTCATCCAGTCCAAGATCGCGTGCGCGTTCGATTCGTTCCAGTGCTGACAGGGATTCCGCCATGTTTAGCGAGCGGTCGTTCTGGCTTATCTTCACCAGCGACTCCGCCATCTTCTGCGCACGGTCCAGCCATTGTCCGTACAACCCGGTGATGAACATGGCCCGATGGCTCACGTCTTGTTCCGCATCGGTTAGGTCTACGGTCATCGCCGCCTGACGCAATGCGAGGAGATCGCCGCGCACCGTGGCGAGTAGATCGTTCAGGACTAGCGCTGGGTCCCGGTCTTCCACTGGCCCCTCGCCTAGCCGCATCTTCCGCCGGGTCGCGTTGATTACCTGCGCGACTTCTTCTTCCGTTTGCCTGCGCTGGATCGACGCCTGCACGTTCGGTGCCTGCCCGCCGTGATGGCGACACACCGTTGTTCCTTTGATCGCAGTCTGCCTGCACCGCTCTACCCCACCGGAAGAACGCGACGACGCGCAGCACCGTTGGGTCTTCGTCCCATCCAGCAGGTTCCCGCCGAGATACCAGTGCCAGTCCGGCTGGCCTTCGTCCGTTGATTCGTGAACGGACCATTCGCGGGTGGTGCTTTCCTGTTTCGCTTCTTCCACCTGCTCCGCTTGCTTGGCCTTCTTCCGTGCGGCAGCCGCGATCGTGCCCATCGAAAGGTTGCTGTTCCTCTGCACCCGGTACTCCTATCGGAACGGAATAGTGCGTAAAAGATACCGCGCTCTGTCGGAATGGGTCTGGGTTTCTAAGTTCGGCTGCGCCCCGATTGCAGTTCGCGCACAGTTCGTGATACGATACGCACACATAGACACACGAACAGGAAGCAGGAACAATGAGCGGGAAAGTGAAGGAAGCACAGATGCTGGTGGCGCTGGTCGAAACCCGTGCCCACCTGAATGTCCTGAAGGAGTTTGAGGATCTTCAGGGAGTGGACCCGTTCCACAACGCAATGCGGACGCTTGCGTGGGCGGCGCGTGACCTGTGCGGGGTTGGCGCGAAGGAGTTTGACGACGCCGCAAGGGACCTCGCGGAAACGTGGTGCCTCTAATGCGCGTGCGTAAGTACGAGGACGACACCGAGTCCTTCATCGCCGTCGCAACGATGGCCCTGCCAGTCCCGATCATCTTTGCGTTCTCCGTCGTGGCACCTGCGGTGCGCGGGATTCTGGGCATCGACTATGCGTCCGAGTCCTACGGCTGGATCAACGCGCTTTGCTACGCGGTCGTCGTCGTTCTGTACGTCGGCGCCGTCTTCACCTATGCGTCGTGGCGTTCCGCCGCCATCAGCGAGGGGGCCAACAATGACCCGGCCTGATCTTGTACCGGACATGACCGTTCAGTTCGTCTGCCCTCGCCGCAAGTTCATCCGGTACGGGGTTCTGGTCAAGGTCACGCCACGGTATGCCCACATCAAGCCCCCGCGTTCCGAGCGGAACATCCGGGTCCCCATCGACGACGTGAAGGAATACAGGAGGAAGGAACAGTGAACCCGGTCGTAAACCACAGCCGCGTTGACAACCTTGTTCCCGGCACCCAGTTCCGTGGAGTCCTGCGACCTCCGGTCAGCCTGACCGACGACGAGGTCGCGGCTCTGCTGAATCAAGTCGGCTACCGAACAAGGCCGCGCCAGTTTGCGCTGCGGAACAAAGCGTTCGTCGTAGTTCTTTGGCGAGCCGGTCTGCGTCTGAGCGAGGCGCTGGCGCTAGTTCCGCACGATCTGGATCTGGGCAGTCAGCCCACGATCATGGTCAACAAAGGCAAGGGCGGTAAGCAACGTGCGGTCGGCATCGACGCCGACACCGCACTAGTCCTCCGGTACTGGCTGGAAACACGGGAGCAAATGGGATTCCCGAAGTCCGGTCCAGTGTTCCCCCGGATGGACGGCGAGCCGCTGTCTGCCCGGGGTGCGCAAATGATGATCGAACGTGCGGCCAAACGCGCCGGAATAACAAAGCGCTGCACGCCCCACTCACTGCGCCACACATACGCGGTGGAGTTGGTCAAGGAGGGAGTTCCCATGCCCTTCATCCAGCGGGCACTGGGGCACGCCGACCTGTCAGTGACCAGTCGCTACCTCATTACGATTGCCCCGGGCGAAGTCACTGAGCGTCTGAACAGGCGCGAGTGGAGCGACCGGACAAAGGCAGTTGGCGCAATGCCTGAGTCAAAAGATCTCAGTCCCGAGTCTGCGCTGGTCACTGTCACCGGGGACGACGATTGGTACGGCGGGCGTGCGATGGTCGGCTAGCCGCCGTAAGAAATAAAGTTCTGTCCGTCGAAGGGGCACGCAACTTGGGGCGTGCCCCTTCGTCGTAGTTGTTCCGCTTGTGTACGATTCCGTTCCATGTCCACGGACACACGCACTCTTGGGCTTCCAACATCTAGCGATGACCTCGGTGCAGCGTTCGATGCAGCGATGTCTGACCCCGAGGCGCTGGCTGCGTTCTGCGAGATCGACACGGCGAACGGAACAGTGCCGTTCGCCTTCTGGCCGCACCAGCGAGATCTTGTCCGGCTCATGCGCGACAACCGACGAGTCATCTGCCTGAAGGCGCGGCAGTTGGGCGTCAGCGAAGTCGCCTGCATCTATTCCCTTTGGTACGCGCTAGCCCACCCCGGCACCCTGACCCTGATCATCAGCATCGGTGATCGTGAGGCACAAGAGTTGCTGCGCCGGATCAAAGTCATGTACCAGTCCATCCCTCCTCAGTTCCGCAAGGTCTGGCGTACACACCTGACGAAGCACGAATACCAGTTCCGTTCCGCTGCTGGCGAGTCGCGCATTCTTTCCATTCCGTCCGGTGACTCTGCTGGCCGTGGTCTTCAGGCGGCACTGGTCATTCTGGACGAGGCCGCTTTCTACGAGCGGAGCGACCAGCGTCTTGCCGCTCTGCTCCCTACGTTCGCTGACTCTGGTCAGGTCTGCATGATCTCCACAGCGAACGGAATGACTGGCCGGTTCTTCTCCACATGGCAGGAGGCCGATGACATTGGGTGGGCGCGGTTCTTCTCGGGGGCGCTTGACCGCCCGGGCCGAGACGAGGCGTGGGTAGCGGAACAACGGAAATCGCTGGGCGATCTGGGTCCGCAGGAATACCCGCTGAGTTCCGACGAGTCCTTCCTAAGCACCAGCCGGAATGTCTTCGACCCCGCCGACGTTCTTGCGCTGAAGGAGTTAGTGGCTGAAGCGGCACCGTGGACTGGCGACATCTACGACGACGCATCCGGAGTTCACTGCCGCCCGTCTGATTCTGGCGGGTGGAAGATTTGGGAGTGGCCCATTGCTGGTCGGGAATACATGGTGACCGGCGACCCTTCGGGCGGAGTCGGATCATCGGACTATTCCGCTGCTGCCATCTACGACATCAAAGGATGGACGCAGGTCGCGGCCTACCACGGTCGACCGGATCCATCAGAGTTCGCACGGATCATGCGGAACGCTGGCTGGCTGTACCAGACCAATGCAGGAGAACCAGCGCTGCTGGTACACGAAGGGAACAACCACGGTCAAGCGTTGTCGGCCCTGTTCCGTGACTGGTCTTACCCGAAGGTATTCCGCCACCGCCGGTTCGACCTAGATTCCGAGCGGGAGTCACAGGCTTTGGGCTGGTTCACTACCGCCAAATCAAAGCCGATTATGATCTCATCGTTGCAGCAAGCAATCCGCGAGCAAACGATGGCTATTAGAGACACGCGGTTTTATTCCGAAGCGGGAACTTACCTTGTCGATGACAAGGGTCGCATGGAGGCTGCGCACAATCACCACGATGACGTGCTTATGTCCCATGCAATTGCGGCAGCAGTCTTGTCGCACACTGAAGTATCGACGGAACTTCCGAGGACACCTTCCAACCTGCGAGCAGCACCGTTCGCATACGCATCGTAAGGAGAAGTAGATGGACCCCGACATGATGGCGGCAGTGCTGGCTCAGGAGCAGATGACTGGCCCGCAGATGCCCGCAGAAGGGATGGACATGGACCCCGCCGTGATGGAGGGGATGATGGACACGGGCATGGCTCCGACCGCCGCAGACATGCCAGTGATGCAGGAGCCGATGATGGCGCCGCAGATTGGCGCTGACCTGCCGAGCGCTGTTGACGCTCTTGCCGCGTTCATGGACGAGGCACGCGCAATGGAACTGCGCCGCAAGCAGGAGGCCGAGGCGCTGGCGCTGGCCGAGCAGATCAAGGGCGAGTACGCGATGGCTGCACAGGTACTCATGGAGAAGGCACGCGCCATGAGTGAGTCAGTCGACGCCCCCGGTGGTCCGGTCGCTGGCCCCGGCTACGACATGCCCGCAGACGCGGCTGCCTACGGAATGATGTAGCCCATGTCGATCAAGGGTATGAAGCGGGAAGACCTGAAGGAGATGGTGCGCGAGGATTTTCTTGCCGCCAGAGACACCCGCCAGAACGTCGAAGACCAGAAGGTGCGGGCGCTTCAGAACTACTCCATGTACCGAGAGGACGTTCCGGGCGGGGGTAAGGAGGGCTTCGACCCTGCTGGTCCGTTCGGCTGGAGCAAGGTCACTGTTCCGATCATCGCATGGGTGGTGGAGACGGCGCTGCCGAGGATTGGCATCCAGCCGCCGACCATCACGGTGACTGCTCGCAACCCTGCTGCTGTTCCGTACGCAGAGGCAAAGCAACTGCGCATCCAGTCAGATCTCAGGGCGGCGCACTCCGACGAGGAGATGCTGCACATCCTGAAGTCGATGCTGCTGTTCGGTGACGGAATAGCGAAAACCCCGTGGGATCCGATCCGCAACGCGCCGTCGATCATGTCGGTGTCGTGGTGGGACTGGTGGATCAGCAGCGAGGCAGACCGCTGGCATCAGGCGGAGGTCTTGTTCCACCGGACGTGGCACACGAAGCGCCAACTGGAAACGCTGCGCGGACGGAAGAACGACGGGAAGAGTCTTTACAGCAGGGAGGCGATCGACCGGCTCATCGGGAACGTCGGGCTGAAGTCCACAAAGGACCCGACCTACATCGAACGCCGCGAGGCAGCAGGGCTGGGCGACATCCGTTATTCCGATCAGGACCGTGGTGTGGTTCAGGTCATCGAATGCTGGTACTCAGACGGCAGCCGTGTGGTTGTCGGCGGGCCCGAGGACGCGCTGGAAATCCTGCGCGTCGTGAACGAGGACGAGTGCCCGTTCCGTGACCCGGACGGTCGTCCGTTCCGCCCGTTCTCTGTGTTCCAGAACACGCCGAACATGAACCTGCCGTACAGCATCGGCTATGGAGAACTGCTGGAGAACCACCAGCGTGAGGCAACGCTGCTACGCAACCAGAACCTTGACCAAGCGAGCGGCAACCTGTTCGCCCCGATCGGGTTCGACAGCCGGAAGGTCCGGCCAGAGGAAGTGGCGCAGGCGTGGTCAACTCCGGGCGGCCTGTTCGGAACTGATGGTCCGCCGAGCGATGCAGTCGTCCGCTTCCCGCCGAGCGGATCAAGCCGCGACTTCGCAGAGAACTACGAGATCCTTCGCAACGAGGCGCAACTGGTTGCTGGCATCTCAGACTTCTCGGCCGGTGTCCAGAGCGGAACAGGGCTTGACGCCCAGACCGCGACCGGAACAATGGCGATCCTCGGTGAGAGCAACAAGCGCTTCCAGATGCTCATGCGCATGGTCGAACTCGGTATGCGCCGAGTAGCGGAGAACTTTGACTGGCTTGACCGGGCGCTGGGGAACGGAACAAAGCACGTCACCCCAGAGCCGGGGATGACGATCTCGGACAGCGCTGAGGGGATCTACGACGACAACGGAATCGTGGGCGTAAGCGATGACGCTAACGACCCTGACCTTCGTTATGAGATCACCGTCGACGCCGGAGCGATGGCACCGCCCGCCGGGCAGGAACAGGCGAAGCGAGTCATGGCAATGGTCAACGCGCTACTGATGATGCCGCCGCCAGTCCAGCCGACGATCGACTGGAATCAGGTGATGCGCCTTGTGATTGAGGCGCACGGCTACATGCCCGAGCGGATTATGAACCCCGAGCAGCCCCAGCCGCCGGGTCCAGAGATGGGCGCACCGCCCGCTCCGGACATGGACATGGGGCTTCCGCCGGAGATGTTCCCGCCAGAGCAGATGCCAGTCACGCCTGACGAGCAGGCCGGTGGCCTGCCGGTTGGTTACGGATGAGCGAACCCGAAGACTTTGACCGGGCATCAGCGCTAGAAACACTGATGAAGTCTCGCGGCTGGACAGTGACGGTGGAGGAAATCGACCTGCGCATTGCGGCGCTGGTTGAGAGAATGATTCAGGTCGACTGCACCGACACAGAAAGGGCCGCGCTTGCAGGGGAAATCCGTGGTCTTCAGTACTCACGCGACTGGCCGCAGGATGAACACACCGCGGTGATCAGGCGCGTCGTGGCCCGTAACACCTAACACGAAGGGGGCCGCGCCGAGGACACTGGACTCAGCACGACCCCCTCACACACACACCACCACGGGGAACAGGAAAACCGTAGGGCGTAACTAGAGACTACCAAACGAGGACGATCTTTCATGGATGACGAGGACTTTCAGCAGGCAGTAGAAGACAACGATGGTGTCCCTGTCGCTGAAGACGCCCCGGCCGACGACGTTCCCTCATGGCTTGACAGTGCAGACGAAGACCAGCGTGAGTTCGCCAAAAGCATTGGCGCTTACGATGACCCGGTCCGTGCGCTGAAGTCGGCTATGGGAGCGGAGCAGGCCCGACGCGCATCGCAGTCAGAGCGCGACGAGTTGCGTGCAATGCTTCAGCAGGTGACGGACCAGATGGGGGCGCAGCAAGAGGCGCCCGCAGAGCCGCAGATGTTCAACGACGATGGTCCGCCGGAATACGATGCGCTGGTCAATGCCTTCGGTGGTAACGAGGCAGCCGCCATCGACTTCATCGCGCAGCAGCGTGCGCAGGAAGCAGCACAGTTCGCAGTCCAGCAGGCGATGGAGCAGTTTCAGGGGCAGGTCGCTCCGCTCGCGCAGCAGGCAGAGCAGTCGCAGTTGCAGCAGGCTGCCGCAGACCTGTCGTCGGTCTACGCCGATGACTACGAGCGGCTGGCTCCGCAGGTCGCAGAGTTCATCCAGCAGAACCCGGAGTACAACAATGCCCGGGGAATGTGGAGTGCGTTCGGGCTGGTCGCCGCTCACGACCAGCGACAGTCCCGTGCTGCCGCAGCGAAGAAGGCTGCCGCAGACAACGTCGGTGGCCGCGGTTCGGGTGGCGCATCCCGGCGTGACCGCGAGGCCGACGCAGCATCAGCGCTGATGGATGCCGTGTTCGACGCTGGATCCCGTCCAAACGGGTACGACGGGATCTAAATGCAACGCGGCCCGGAGGCCCGAAAACTCCGGGCCGCGCTTGCAAACAGCGTCTAGCGCTGGTGTAGTCTTCCGTTCGCAGGCACTTCCGTCGCCGGAATAAGGCGAGTGCCCCCGGCGGAAGACGGGAATAAGCCCAGTCAGAGCAGTTCGTTCATTTCTCTACTGGGGAGGTTTATTCCCAATGGCAACTATTCGTGAAGGCATGGTGGCCACCGCGGGGACCAACGCGGATCCCGGCAAGGTCACCCAGAAGCCCGACTGGGACAGCAAGATCTATGCGCTGGACCCTCCGGGCAGCCCCGGCCTGAAGATCCTTTCGGACAGGTCGGCAAAGAAGAACACGATCTCGTACGAGTTCAACTGGGTCAGTGACGTTCCTGTTCCGTACGTCTTCTCCAGCACCGCTGGGGCGTCGGACTCGGCAACGGCCCTGACCGTCGACGCGAACGCTGAGGCCGTGCAGGTTGGCGATCTCCTGAAGGTCCCGTCCACGGGCGAGGTCGTCAAGGTCGATGCCGTGAACACCGGCACCGGCGAACTCACCATCGACCGTGGCGCTCTCGGCACCACGGCCGCGGCTATTCCGGCCAACTCATCGGTGATGAACGTCCGGGCAGCGATCCCCGAGGGCAGCAAGGCCCCCGAGTCGCTGATGACCGTGCGCGAGAAGGTCACTAACTACACCCAGATCTTCCGCACTTCGGCCTACATGAGCCGCACGCTGGACGAGATGTCTCACTACGACACCGGCGGTCCCGGTGGGGAGTGGGCCTACCAGATCCGCAAGTCTGGTGAGGCTCACGCCCGCGCCATTGAGGAGGCATTCCTCCACGGCGTTCCGTCTGAGGACATCAGTGGGGCGAAGCCGGTCCGTACCACGGGCGGGCTTGACCACTTCCTGACCCAGAACGCGCTCACCCCCGCGGGTGGCACGCTGACTGAGTCGGACTTCATCGGCTGGCTGGAGGGCGCGTTCCGTTACTCCGTCAACCCGGGGAAGACCAACAAGGTGCTTCTCGCTTCCGGTGAGATCATGGCTGTGATCTCTTCGTGGGGTCTGGAGAAGTTGCGGCACAACGACCGCACGTCGGACAAGCACGGGTTCGTGGTCATGGACTACGTCTCGCCGTTCGGCACGGTCAACCTTGTCCGCCACGTTCTTCTGGAGGGTCCGTACGCAGGCAAGGGTTACCTGCTGGACATGGACGCGATCTACATGCGCTCGCTCCACTCCACCGAACTCCGGAACAACATTCAGGATCCGGACGAGGACAGCAAGCGGGCCGAGTACCTGACGGAACTCGGCTTTGAGATCGCCATGCCCGAGGCGCACGGCGTGATCACCGGAGTGGTCTACTAGGCGCTCCATGCAGTTCCGGTCGTGCCCCCTCCCTCCGGGGAAGGGGGCACGACCGCTTTCTACCGAGGACCGACCAAGGAGATTTCATCGTGAGCGCAATGCTCGTTTCCAAGTACGCCAACCTTCACCTGATCGTCCGGAACACTGAGACGGCGCTTGACCCCCAGCGTGGTCGCATCGTCACTGCTCCGGGCCGGGTCATCAAGTTCAACAACCACGTTGCACTGGTTGAGGACGAAGACCTGAAGATCATCACCGAGTCGCCGTCGTACATCGGTGCGACGACTGAGAAGGTTGTGTGGCTGGAGTCTGATGACGACTGCCCGACCTTCGGGCCGCGTGGGCGCCGCAACGTGGTGAGCGGAATGAACACTGGTTCCGTTCGCAAGGAGGTCGCCCCGGTCGAAGGCTGGGACAAGTTGACCGTCAAGGAGATCAAGGACGCGGTCGACTCTGGGCAGGTCAGCAACATCAGCGACGCCATCGCTTACGAAAGCCGCAAGGGTGGACGCCGCCGCAGCGGTGTGATCAAGGCGCTGTCGAACGCGCTGGACGCCGTGGAAGAAGGCGCAAAGCCTAAGCCCGCACGACAGCGGACCACTGCCGAAAAGGATGAGACGTTCGACGCTCCGGCGCCGTCCGACTCTGACAAGAAGTGATCAGCAACAAGACAGGCTGGCGGTCTTCCGAGGGATCAATGAACCGGATCGTTGACCGGAAGATGGCCCGCGTCCTGTTGTCAGGGGAATACCTGACAGGCGGTGAACCTCTTTCCGCAGACATCGCAGACCGTGGGACCCTTGTGGCAGTCAGCGTGTGGCCGCACCGGGTCAACGACGTTTCATACGAATGGAACGGAAGTTCCGCTGACCCCCGTATCGTGGCAGTGAGCAAGGACGGAGAGCAGTACTGCGGTGGGGAGATCATTTCTCCGCCGGTGTCTTTGACGATCGAAACCGTGGTGGAGGTCGGGTCGTGACGTTCGCGGAAATGGTTGAGCAGGTTCGACTCAGGTGTGGAATCAGCGCACAGGACACGCGCATGACCACCTACATCAAGTCGATGATCAACTCCGAGTACGCACGGCTGTGTGCCGAGCATTCGCTGCTGGAGAAGGTCGGAGACGTTTCTCTCGTCGCCAACTCCGAGTACGTCGACCTTCCTGACGACTGGCAGAAGACGATCCAGATCCGCACGGCCTCGTATGTGCTGGAACCGATCACTGCGCTGAAGTTTGCGGAATACAAGACCAGCGGTTATTCCGGTCGCTTTGTCTACACCGGCGAGGCGCCTGAGCGGATCAGGATCCTTCCGGTTCCAACCGTGACTATTCCGGCGGGGCTAACTCTGGTGTACGCAGCGCGTCCAGTCCAACTTGTCCACGACGACCAGACCGCGTTTGCAATCAGCCCAGCGTTCCAGCCGATCCTCCCCGCGCTCGCTTCGTATCACGTCCTGCTGGCCGAGGAGTCAGCAGACCTTGCCGCGATTGCGCTTCAGGAGTCGACGGCGCTGGAGGGGCGCATGGCTGCGGTGGCCACGAAGCGTGACGGCGAGGGGCAGTCGAAGATCCCGCCGCCACCTTCCCGTGTGGGGGTCTACTCGTAATGGCGCATGGTGCTGTCACGACGCTTCTCACTGAATCTCTTGTGGTCTTTGGACAGCACCGTGAAGAGAACACGGATCCCGAACTTGTCCCGGTGCTGAACGCGCTGGTGCAAACCACAGAACGCGCACTCCGCGTGTCAGTCAAACTGGAGGAAACATGAAGTCGAAGTGGCTTGCGCAGGGCGCAACCGGCCAGTGGGGCGGTATTGCGAACTCGCGCATTGACTGGGCGAACGACACCATCAAGGTCGCATTGATGACCGAGGCGTTCGTTCCTAACGAAAGTCAGTCGAACTGGGGTGAGATCGACGCCAACGAAACCAGCGGTGCTAACTACCCCGCTGGCGGAATGGCGATCGACAACAAGAGCGTCCAGTGGAGCAGCACTCGTCAGACCGTCGTGCTGGACGGTGACGACTGTGTTTGGCCCACGCTGACCGCGACGTTCCGCTGGGGTGTCATCTACAAGGTCGGCGGCACGGACGCGGACTCCCCGCTTATCGGGCTGGTGGATTTCGAGTCAAACCAGATCGTCAGTGACCTCACGTTCGCAATCGTCTGGGACGGGGACGGAATCCTGAACGCTTCGGTGGTGCCGTAATGGCCGACAACCTTTCGTGGACACCGGGAGCCGGTGCTGAGATTGCAACCGATCAGGCGACGGATGACACGCACGTTCAGATCGTCAAGTTGGCGCAGAGCGGGGACGGGAGCAAGGACCCGCTTCAGGCTGACAGCGACGGGATGCGCGTGGATGGCGCTTCGCGCGGGGAAACTCTGTCGGGCGGCATTGCGCTGTGCGACAGTCATTACCCCGTTGCAGCGAGTTTAGGTTACGGCTACATCCCCCCGAACAGCGCCCGGCGCTCCATCATCATCAACAACATAAGCGCTGCGAACATCTGGGTTGGCGGTCCTGCCGTTCAGGAAGGGCAGGGACTCTTGCTTCAGTCAGGGCAGATCGCGGTACTGGACAAGTCGCCGTGCGCTGCCATCTACATCTGGGCTGATAGCAGCAGCCGTGTGATGGTCAACTACTTCGAGGAACTGGACTAGCAACTGCGATGAGCAGCATCTTCCAGTCAACAAGCGGTGGCTTGCCCGTAGGAACTGTCGTCACTACCGCGCGTACGACAGCCCCCGAGGGTTGGATGCTTTGCGATGGCAGCGTCGTTCCGGCTGATTCCCCTCTCGGCATCGCACTACTCGCAGACGGTTCCCCATACGGGGATGACGGGACCAATCCGCGCATCCCTGCCATTCAGGGGCGAACGATTGTTGGCGACAACGGCGACGGCACTTATTCCGTTGGCGACACTGGCGGAGTTGAGCAGGTCACGTTGACGACTAACCAAATGCCGTCGCACGACCATTATGTGTATCTCAACGACTCCGGGCATAACCACTCGGCTATCTCAACCGCTGGGAGCGGCCCCGCGCAAAACGCATCGTGGACCGTGGGAGGCGCTGGCGCTGGTGGCGCTTCGTCGTTCGGCTGGACTGGCAGCAACGGGTCCAACGTCCGCGTCAGGACAGACAACAAGTGGGACTACACCCGTAATGCAGGCGGCGGACAGGCTCACGACAACATGCCGCCGTACATCGTCCTGAACCACATCATCAAGGCTGACCCATGAGCGTCGTCGTCCTTCCTTCGGGGCCGCCCACCGGTTCGATCATGCTGCACGCTGGTGCAGCGACCAACCCTGCGCCAGACGGCTGGCTGTGGTGCGACGGAGCGGAATACAACGAGGCTGACTACCCGACTCTCGCGGCTGCCTGCAACGGCATGTACGGAACAGCAAGCGCGGGCATGTTTCGTGTTCCGAACATGAGCGGTCGCGTGGCGATTGGCAGCGGGCACGACGGGACTGCGACGCGCAACCCCGGCGAAACGCCCGGCGCGGCCACGCACACGCTGACCGCAACGGAAATGCCGTCGCACGACCATCACATTTCCCTGTGGGACGGTGGGCACGGCCACCGTTACCACCACAGCGGCGGCCCCGACAGTCTCGGCGGTGGCGATAGCGGAATGTATAACCCGAACGTGTACGGCACGAACAGCCACCACGACAGCGTTATCGCGTCTAGCGGGGCCAACGTCCGCGTTCTCACGGACGGCAAGTGGGACTACTCGCGCAGCGTGGGCGGTAGCGGAGCACACAACAACATCCAGCCGAGCGCGGTAGTCGGGGGCTACATCATCAAGACATGAGCCTGCTCGTGTTCTTCTACGGCGCGTCGCGCTCGGTTCCGGTTGACGTTGGTGAACTGACGCTGCTTCCCTGCGAGCCATTCGCGGGGGCAACGGCGTTGATTGACGTAGAGCCGATGCTGCTCACCGGGAATAGCGGCCATCAGCGGCAGGTATTTGCGCAGCCTGTCCCGCAGCCGATGCTTCTCACCGGAGCAGCGGTATACGACAACAGTGAAATGTCGTACTGGCGTGCGTGCGTAAACCTGCACGTTGCGCTCCGCTCCCTTCAGCGGCAACTGGACCGGAATACCACGGCATTCCAGAACGACCCGTCAGACCTGAACGCTGCGCGGCTTTCCTACAACGAAGAGGACATCGTTGAGGTTGAGCGGGCCATCGAACTGTGCCGCGAGTGGCAGTCCTACTTCATCTCTGCCTATCCCAGCGTTGGCCGAATGACGCTCTCCGGCTGCGAGGTCACTAAGGAGAAGAACGCAGAGATCACGAACGTGTCGATGTTGCTGAACCCGACGGCGCCTACAGCGGAGCGCATGGGTAAGATTGACACTGGCGGCGGAACGGTCGTTGACGAAGGGGATTCGTTCCTCGTCACTTACCCCCCGGGCGACTACACGTTGAGCGTCGAAGGAGACGCCCCATGCACGCTGGTTGCAGTCGGCGGCGGTGGCGCAGGTGCTCCGCGCGTGGGTGACAGCCCCGGCTATCTGAACGCTGGTTACGACATCGTGACCATCGCGGGGGCTGGCGGCGGTGCTGGCGGCGTTTGGGAAATGACGCACCTATTTACCGGAACAACCCCCATCCACGTCGGGGCTGGCGGCGCGGCTGCGACAGGGACTTGGTACGGCGGGGTGGAGGGTAACGATGGCAGTCCCGCGATGACCGGGGACCGGACAACCATTGGCCCCGGCCCCGACGTTTTCATTGTCCGTTGCGATGGTGGGGCGGCAGGAAGCATCGGTGGAGGGACAGCACAAGCGTACAAGTCAGGAGTAGGCGGCGGTTCTGGCGTCGTCTATGCCAGCAACGCAGTCGCGCAGCCCGCCAACCTCGGCGGAGACGGCGTGTTGGGGAACAACAACTGCCTGTGGGGAACTATCTACGACCTGCCAAACCGGTCGGGCGGCAGCGGCGCTGGTGCTGGCGGCAACGGCTCACAGGGCAGAACGCAGATCGAACCCAACCCGAGCAACAGCCGCGTTTGGGGCGGACCCGGGAAAACGACTGACTTTGGGACGTTTGGTGCTGGCGGTCATGCTGGTGGGCTTGCTGGCCATCTGGGAACGTGGCCGTTCCCCCCCGCAGGAAACCCCGGCGACGGTGGCTACGGCGGGGAAATGGCGAACAACCAACGGCACATCAACGGGTACCCCGGGAATGGCGGGGTAGTGATGATCCGCTTCAGCAAAGACGATGTTGAGTCAGTCGTATGAACTGGTCGCCGGAGCAAATGACTGTCGTCGGCATCTTCGGGCTTCTCGCCCTAATGGTCGTATTCGGATTTTTTGGCGGAAGGCCCTACAGCGAGGACGCTATTACGGGTTCTTTTGCACTTATGGGTGCAGTCGCGGGCTACACCCTCGGACGTAACCAATCAGGAAAGGACTGAACATTGGCTAGCAACGCCGACAAGATGATCGCCACTGCACGGAAATACATAAACCACACCGAGCGCGGCCCCCAGCGGGACAACATCGGCTCGGGTACAGGTAACGACGCCTTCGGCTATAGCAGCAAGGGCGCGGAGATCGTGAACCGAAGCAACATCGCGGGTGGCTACGGAGTGTCAAATACCCCGTGGTGTAACAATGCGATAATCGCGTGGGCCAATGAGGCCGGTTATAAAAGTTATCAGCACACCAAGAACGGTGGCATCTGCTCCGGCGCTACATCAATCACCTATGACAACGCGAAGGCAAAGGGTTGGCTTACAAGTAAGCCTAAGCCCGGAAGTCTCGGCATCAAGCGCGGGAAGCACGTTTTTCTTATCATCACTGCGCCCGACAAGAACGGTCGGTTTGAGTGTATTGGTGGTAACGAGTCCGATTCGGTCCGTTACTCAACCCGCAGCACCGCGGAGCAGTGGTCTTACATCACGCCCAGCGACCTCGGTACTGCCACTGGCTCGGTCACTCAGACGGCGTTTTGCTTTCAGGATGTCGCGCTTCAGCCGACTCTGATGGGTCCGTGGTCGTCAAAGGACAGCCGCGACAAGCAGTACGCCAAGCGCGAGGCGTACAACAAGGAGCAGAACAACGGTCGCTGGCTCCGCAAGGTGAAGGTCAACGGCAAGTTCGCCTTCGAGGAAGGCGAGCAGGGGACCTACGGCGAGCAGTGGGACTTCGGCCCGTGGCTGGACAACAAGGCCGGGCGTGACTCCACGATGAAGAAGCGCGAGGCGAACACCGGACGCACCATGCGCCCGTACTCGTACAAGAAGAACGTCACTGGCGGAGGCTCCGGCCCGTCGTCCAGCGGCGACGTGAAATACACCTGATCGGAGACACCGTGACTGATCCAGAGATTCCCGTCATTCAGGAATACAACGCCGACGACATTGAGTTGGAGGAGCCGGAGGAGACTCCTGCTCTTGACGCGCCCCCGGACAAGTACCCGGAGGGCGAGGTTCCCGAGGCGTAGAAATGGCTGACTACCGGCTGGTCTGGTACGAGGGCCGCAATACTCCTGCGGTCATCAAGTCCGGGCAAACGCGCAAGAAGAAGAAGGGCGAAGGCAAGGTCGTCAAGTCTCGCCCGCCTACTGAAGCCGAGCGGAAGCAGATCGCTAAGGGCAAGTGGGTCCGCGTGGACAAGAAGAACCGGACGCCGGGCGGGAAGGGCGGATACGGCACAGGTAGCCGTGTCCGCCCGCAGTTCCGCAGCAGGTACAGCGGCTAATGGCAAAGGACGACCCCTATCTGGGCGAGGTCATCTACGACGGTGGCAGCGCCTTTATGGAGTTCGTTCGTGGTCCCGAGTTCACGGCGTACCTAGAGTCGAAGTACCCGACGATCGCTCCTGCACGGGATGGTTCCAGAGCAGGAACGGAACGACCACAGTTTGCGGTGTACCGCAACGGCGCACCTGCCAACACTGTCGGTCAGCGAATCGCGTGGAGCAACATTGTTGTCAACGAGGGCAACATCTGGGACTCAGCGAACCACCAGTTCAAGGCCCCGACGGATGGCAACTATTTCATTTCGTACAGCCTGCTGAACAGCGCAGCCGCCGAGTTCTCCATTGAAGTGGTCGTAAACGGCACCGCTCTGCCGGTAAATACTTTTCCGCGTGGGTACAGCAACACTCAGTACGGGAATGCCAACGGTGCTGGAATCTTGAAACTCAACGCTGGTGATGCCGTAGGGTTGAACGTGGCACTGGGGACCTGCCACGGAAACCGCTGCTCATGGACCGGATTCCTAATCCCGAAAGAGAACTAAGTGCCGACCACGAAACTCTCATTCATCATGCCGGGCACTGGTGGGATCAACACTGACGACCAGCCGTGGAGCATTGAGCCGAATCAGGTCCGTGTTCTGATAAACGGAATTACGCACAACGGCGTGGTCACTCAGCGTCGTGGCTGGCAGTACCACGTCGCAGCGTCAGTGACCGACTCTGATTCCGATCACGACATGGACTCGTATTCCGAGCACTACTTCCCATCGACACAGCGCATCGGAAGCGTGGCAACCCAGAAGACTTCGCTGTGGAGCCTTGACGAGAGCGACAATCAGAGTGTGTGGCGCAAGATTGCTGCCCCGACCAAGGAATTCCTTCAAGGGAAGAACGTGCCGCTGCCGAAGACAAAGGTCAGCGGCATGTCGGTAACGACGCCTGACATCAGCACAAAGCGCACTCCCCGCTACATCCCTCGCGTGTTCTACAACGGCGAGATTTTGTTCTGCGCTACCGATGGCTACTACCCGGTGCTGCGTTACTGCGGCGGCTACCAGAACCAGTCTTCCGCGTTTGAGTTCACTGACCCGACCAATGGGCTTGGAAACGTCTTTGATGATGGTGGTTCGTACGCCAACCTCTTGAACAACGGGCAGACGTTTGTTGGAGGCCAATACTGGATGCCTCGGACTAACGGATGCGCTCACCCGTCATGGCGGATTACCCGGAAAGACGCGACGAGCGCTAACCGTTACCCGCTGGAGTCTGGGTTTGTAGCCAACGCGCAGACCAGCACCCCCGTTATTCACTGGACTTCGCTGTTCGGCGTTGCGTGGGCTGCGCAAGAGATCACGTCGGAAGGGAAAGTAAGCATCGCAAAGAGCACGGGTGCGATTACCTATTCCGTTGGTGAACACCCGGACAAACTGCTGATGACGCAGACGGACGCGCCGTACCCGTGGATGCACGACTGCATTCACGTTGAGAAGGTGGCCGGGCTGGAGTGGGTTCAGGCCCCGCTAGTCCAGAAGGCCGTTACGTCTGCTGGGTTATTCCCTTCGGGCGTAACCAACGCCAACTACTCCATCACCCGCCGTCTCGGATTCCGAGACATTGCCGCTCACAACTCGTCGCTCTGGGGTGCCGGGTCGGTAACTAATCCGTCGCGGGTCTGGTACACGGAGTCAAACTGGAACCTTGCTCTCCCCCCGGAACTCGGTGCGCCGAACTGGAACTACGGCACTGATCCGTTCATCAACCGCCGCTCTGGACGGATGCGCTACGTCGATGTGCCCGGCGAGAACACGGACGAGATCATCGCCATTCTTTCCACTGACTCACCGCTGCTGGTGCTGAAGAACAACACTGTTCACGGCATCTACGGCGCGTTTCCGAACTACACCCAGAACCTCCTGTCTTCTGGGACTGGATGCCTTGACGTTCGCGGGGCGATCAGCGTCGACGGCTACGGCGCGTATTGGGCCGGGCCAAACGGGATCTACTCGTACCGCAAGGGGAAGATCACCAACATCACCAGCAAGAAGGTCAACACGGAATGGAAGCGCCGGATCAAGGCGTACCGCACCGACAAAGACACTGACAACGTCATTGCCCTCGGCATCTCTAACGACCACCTGATCGTGTCTTGTTCCGTTGGCGCAACTGGCGCTAAGGACGAGTGGGTGTGGACGTACAACCTTGCCACCGGGGCATGGGCAGAGATGACCAACATGGGGGCACGCTATTTCTGGAACGTCGTTACTAACGCCGGAATTGAAGCAACGCTGGCGACCCTCACTGGCGGCAATGTGGATCGGCGTCCGGTCAACATCAAGACTGCGCTGGACATGAGCGGCGACCCCGCTGACGGCAACTCCGTTATTCCGTACATGCGCGTGGAGACGGGGTCGACTGTTGATGGCGACAAGACGCCGTCTCGGGACAGTCGACTGACCGAGGTCCGACTGGACACGACGCTGGACGACAACGAGAAGACCGGAACAACGGTTGAAGTGGTCGTGACAGCGTCAAGCGGAATAGATCAGGTTGGGAAGATCGAGCAAAGCGTCGGCAAGATGACCTCGGCTGCTGATGGCTTCACTCATCAAAAGCGTTTCCATGCAGGGCTTTCCGGCCGGGACAACCGTGTTCGTGTCACGGTGACCGGGGTCCACGCGGACAACCGACTGATTGCCCTGAACGAAATCGGGGTGTCTGTCCGTTCCCGCAGGCCAGAAGTATGAGTATTCTTCCCGCAGCGGAATAAGGAGTAGCGGTGGCTCTTACGCCGATGAAGTACAAGAAGTGGCTGAATTACCACGGTCTGAGATCGACCGCGGCAAACGCGAAGCGCTACCGCGCTTACACCCAGCAGGCGCGTTTCCAGACTCCGGCTCCCGCCGCTGCTGCCCCTGCTCCGCCACCCGCCCCCTCCCCTGCACCACCGGCGCAGTTCATCAAGGATCCGGATTGGGTAGCCCCGGTGGATCAGGCGCAAGAAAACCTGATCCAGTCGTACAAGGAGTCGCGCGACGGAACTAAGGGCGTCTACAACGCAAAGCGTCTTCAGGCTGCCGACGCTCTGCGTACGCAGATGGAGCGTGCCGGACTGTGGCGCGACGCGAACTACACCACGGTGGACAAGGAGGACGGCAACAAGCAGTACCAGTTCGGTGACCAGAAAGAAGGCACCGCGTACGGCGACGCCTTCAGGACGGCGTCTCAGCAGGCGGGACAGCGCGGCTTCAGTTCTTCTTCCGACCGATGGGACGACTGGCTCAACCGCCGCAGCGGCCTGAACAAGCAGGCTGCGTCGGCACGCGAGGCGTACCAGAGCACGCAGACCGAACTTGCAACAGGACAAAACGACGCATGGAAAGAGTACGACCGGGCGATGAACAGCGCTCAGTCGGCGTACAACACATGGAAGGGTGACCGCCAGCAGGGCGTAGTGGAGAACCCTGCATACGCCCAGTTTGTTGCAGCCCAGAACGAGGCTCCCCCCAGCGACGATGCCGGAGCCTCAGCAATCAACGCGCTGAACCGTCAGGTGTTCGCAACCCTGCCGGGGATGAAACATTTTGCCCGCTACGGAAAGCGGGTCAAGGCGAATGACTTCACTGGAGCAACCGGGACCTACTCGCTGAACCGAGCCGGTAACGGAAAGTGGCTGTTCCGGTGGGGATGATCGTCAACAAGCCCGGCCCCGGCTTCACCCGGTCCTCGGAGGCCGGGGCCGGGACCCGCACGAAGGGAACAAAGTAGATGGCACGCTGGAAGCCGCCAACGTATGACCCCGGCAACGTCGGTGCGTTTGTCGCTCAGTCGTACGGCAAGAACAAGAAGTTGGCTGACACCATCTACAAGCGCCTGCGCTCAAAGGGCGCCCGCTTCTACCTAGACGGCAACACCAACAAGTACGCCCGCGTCACCAACAAGGTGAAGAACGAGCGGCCTGACGGCTGGGGTACTAGCACTGAGGTTGCCGGTGGCTGGTGGGAGAAGCCGAACCTTGACTCCTCGGTGTGGGAGATCGGGCAGAACACGGCCGGTCGTTATTTCGCTCGCAAGCCCACGCTGGAACAGCAGATGACGCCGTACGAGCGGGCGAACCTTGCGTACTTCGACACGAAGACCGACGCAAACGTGGGGTCGATCAGCAGCCAGTACGACACCTACATCACGCAGGCTGACCAGCGGGGAACGGATTACACCAACGCGAACAGCAGCCTTCAGAAGTTGATTGAGGATTCGGCTGGGCCAGCGCTCACCACTAATCAGGAAGGCGTTGCTGCCGCCGATACAGCAACTCGCCGTGCGCAGGCGCAGGCAGCAGAGGCCGTCGCGTCAGCAAACCCGCAGGAGAACTACTACAAGAACATGGGCGCGGCAGCGCGTCAGGCTCAGGCCAACGCCGTCAGCACCGCAAAGAGCAAGGCGCTGGAACAGCGCATGAAGTTGGTCGCAAAGATCAACGAGTCTGCAACCGAGCGCCGCACCGCGAAGTACGAGGCAGACCAAGCGCTGAAGCAGGCGCAGGCAAAACTGCGCGGCCAGCAGTTGTCCTTCATGGGTCAGTTGTACGGGACGCAGGCGGGCATGGCCAACGCCCAGTTGCAGTCCAGTACGTCGCTTGCCAACAACGCATCCGACAACCAGACGCAGCAGGCGATTGCCAACCTGCAAGCCAGTGTCGACCTTGCCACATCCACTGGCGGCGGCAGCGGCAGCGGAGGCGGCTCAGGCAGCGGTAGGTCGTCGACCGGCGCTACCCCGTCTAGTTACCAAGAATGGGTCAAGGCAATCCCGCGCGTAATGGACGGGTCTTTCCAACTGAAGCCGAACCCGGACTACATCGACTCCCAGCAGTCGCCCGGTGAGAAGCCGTACCTAGAAGTCGCAACGGGGCAGCCGATGGGCTGGGGTCCGCTGATCTCTCAGGGCGTTGATCTCTTTGGGCCTGAGTACGCGACCCGCATCGCGCAGCAGGTAATCAACTCCACGCCTTCGCTGAGGAAGATTTCCCAGTGGCGCCCTTCGCCCAAGACAGGCAAGAAGCAGGTGAAGGCGCAACAGACGAGAACACGGCAGAGAGCAAACATGCGGAAACTGCTGTACACGTCGCTGGTCAACGCAGGCACGAACCCTGCCGAGGCAACCAAGATCGCCAACCGCTACTTCGGCAAGTAGGCAACAGTGCCTTTCGTAGACGGGCGCTGGGTTGAGCCAAAGCGGAAGCGGGTCAAGCCAAAGCGGGTAGGCCGAGGCAGGGTCAGGGGACAGCGGGTGAACCCGAGGGACCCGCGCCCAGTGAACATGCGTGGCGCTGGGTGGGGCAGCCCGGAGATGCAAGGGCTTATCACCCGTGATGCAAACCGCGAGTTCCCTGTTCGGGACGCGCTGAAGACCACGTTCGGCTTTATGCTGGCGCCGCTGATCGACGCAAACCACCGGTCATCAGCAGCAACAGACGCAATTATTTCGCTGGCAATGGGCGACACCGGCAGGGCAAAGGAAGCGGCCAAAGACGTTTACCTGATGTCTCCGGGTGGAGCGGTCGTCGAAGCGACGAAGGGTCGCCCGCGGCAGTTGACGATGCGCCCCGCCGTGGGTTCGGTGACGAACACCTACATAACCCCGTGGAGTCCGATCCGTCAGAAGTTGCTCCCAGACGGGAGCATCGCAAAGGACATCTTCATGTCCGGCGGGTCGTACCTTGCTGGCGACACCATCGGAGACTTCATTCACGACACGTCCGCAACGATCGCCCTTGATCCGATCAACGTCATTCCGGGTCTGAGCGGGGCAAAGAGCGTTGCGAAACTGGCCGCGGCAGACCTCGTAAAGAAGTCCTCCCGCGGTGTGCGTAGAAACATCGTTGACGCGAGACGCGCTGACGCGATGCGGAACATCCGGCGCGGACCAAACGAGCGGACTACTGCAACACGGAACCCGGCTTCTATCGGCGCAGATGACTTTGTCCCGCAGGGGCAGGCAGGCGGGTTTGTCAACACGGGCCCGACAAACCTTGACCTTTGGCAGTTGCGCATGGGCGGGAGGAACGCCCTTACGCCAACAGGCAAGGTGGCAACCAACACCCCGAGCAAGGCAAAGGCTCCAGTTGGCTTTTCTTCCGACGTAGAGCGTGCTGCGGCTCACGGCCTGCCTGACACACAGACCGGCGCAGTTCTCCTCAACAACGAACTGAACGCTGTGCAGAGGGCGATTTACGCCGACGCCCTCAACGCTTTCAAGCGTTCACCGACTATGTCGAACCGTTCCGCGCGATCCTTCTTGGGGCTTGGGGGGACGCTCGGTGACATGCCGAATGCAGCGTGGTTTCGCCAGCAGATGCGCGAAGGGAACATCCCGTGGCTCCCCGGTCGGACTGGTGCAACGATCGACAACGCAATGAGCGCTGCTGGTGAGTCGCCCATCTTCCTGCCGAACGCACGCAAGTGGCTGCGCAACGAGTTCACCCGGTACGGCGAGTTGAGCAAGACCGGGGCTGGCGTTTGGGAACTTTCTAACGCAGGACGCGCAGCGCGTGACAGGGCAGATGACGCATCCGACAAGTCGTACCAAGTCCGCGGTGTGGACTTTTCCAAGCGCGTACGGGGGAACGCAGACTCCATCTCTGAGTTGTCCGCACGCGAGGGTGCGCCCGCCGTCAAGTACGGGGTGGAGGACGCAGCCGACGCGGTGACGCTGGAAGCGATCACGCCACAGTGGGCCGATGTCTTGCTGCGTGAGAACCCAGAGCAGTTCAGCGCAATGAGCAGACAGGCGCTTGAAGACGTTGCCTACGAGAACCTGCGAACCCTGCTCCGAAACAACTTTGGGCGCGATGTCCCGTCACGTCAGGCAGTGCGCACGCACCTTGCGGAAGACGTGAACTACATGCGTAAGTCGCTGGCCGAACTTGACGCGGCAGAGATGGCGGCTGGCCTTCGCCGCGGGCAGCGTGAGTTCTACGTCCCGCAGATGCGAGCGTTCCGGAACAGGCGCAACCGTCGTTCTGTTCGTTTCTACGATCAGAGCGCACAGGCTCAGGGACTTTCCCGGTCAGAGACGTTCCGTCCCCGCGAACGGAAAGACATCGGCGGAACAGCCGCCAACAACCCGAACCAGACCGCGGCTTCCATGCACAGCCGTGTCATCGAAAGCCTCGGGCTTTATCTGCGAACCCCCGACCAGCCCGGCGGGATTGGCATCCTGCCGGAACTCAACTTCCTGAACCTGCTCCGGATGCGCCAGCGTGACCACGCTGGTCTGATGGCGAAGAACACCATCAACAGCGCGTTGGCGCAGCGGTACGGAAAGACGCTAGACGTAGCGAACAGCCGGGCGGCTATCGCAGCAGAGGAACGCATTGCACGGGCAAAGGCAGCGCTGGATGCAGCCGAGTCCGAGTGGCAGGCAATGAGAGGGCGCAGGCGCACGAAGGAAGATGTAGCGCAGGCGCAGGCGGCAGTCCGCGACGCACGCGAGAACTACGAAGGAGTCCTACGCGAAACGCGGGCAAACCGCGGTGTCACCGACGCCGAGGCCGACGCGATGGTTGCGCTGGACGAGGCACTGGCCCGCCCGATCCGCAATGCGGACGAGGTCCGGGCGGCAGAGGCAGCGCTTGAAATCGCTCAGAACGCCAACAAGCCGCGCGAACTGGACAACCTTGACTTCCCGCTGGAGCGCCTGCTGGACATGCGCAAGCGTGCTGTGCGGAAGGGCTGGAGTACTGAAGACCTTGACCGCCGCATTGCGGCGAAGGTCATCGACCCTGTCACCCAGATGTCGCGGTTCCTCGGTCGTGGACCCGCTGCGCGTGAGGTTCGCAGGCTGGAGCGCGAACTGAAGAAGTCGTACGACGAACTTCTCATTGCAGAGAACAGGTTGTTCAACACGCGGGCGAAGGACCCGGTCCACGTTGCTGACGAGATCTACGGGCTGCTGGCCCGCATCGTTGACGCCGACGAGACATTGCAGCGAGCGCTCACCTACCGCGAAGTCGCGCTGCAAAGGACGTTTGCTGGAGGCAAGGTTTCCGGCAAGAAGGGCCGCACCCGCAAGAACCCGAAGACCGGGGCGACCACTACCAGTTCCACCGTGGGCCGTGGTGGACTGAAGAAGCAGGAGACGCAGTTCGTAGAGCGCAGCCGAGAGCGGCTGGAACTTCTGTACGCCGACTTGAACAAGATGTTGGACGTTGACTCCAGCAGCGAACTTGCCCGGTACGAGGTCATCGAAGGGAAGTTGGCCGAGGCACAGGCGCACCTTGACGACATCGACAAGTACCTTGCCCGGCGCGAAGCGCAAGTTGAGAAGCAGGTTGCTGCTGCCCGCAAGAAAGTTCAGGCTGCAAAGGTCAAGGCCAAAAAGCAGAAGGCAGCGGAAGTCGCTGCCGCCCGCCGTGGTGTTCGGGACGAGAAGAAGAAGGCGCGGGCCAACGCGACATCAGACGAACTGCGACAGGCAGAGCGCGAACTGGACGTGGCCCTTCAGGAGCGTTCGGAAGTGCTGGCTGGCCGACGGAAGATCAAGGGAACGCCGTCTGGGTTCAGGAAGATCGGCCGCGTTATTGCCGAGGAAAAGCGCCGCGCAAAGAAGGCCGACACTGCAAGGAAGAAGGTCGCTGAGGCTGAGGCCCGGCTTCTCAACATTCCGGGCGAGCGGATCAGTCAAGCGGACTTTGACGCAAACATGGCCGACGGCTGGCGGCGTCTGGGCGACAAGTTGCACTACGAGTTCACCATCGTCCCCGGCGCGACCAACAACCAGATTGAGCGGGCGCTGGGGCAGGTGTTCGGGATGGTCGGTGATCAGGGCGGTATCTACAACCTGATCAACACCACGAACACGCTGCGCGGCATGACATCAACGTGGAAGCGTCTCGCGCTGGCAACAACGGGTTATTCCATTCGCAACGCTATTGGTGACTCCATTGCGATGGTCATGGGCGGGTTTACCAACCCAGAGTCGCTGGCTGTCGCCTACAAGATCTTCAAGCGGAACGCGAAGACTGGCGAGTACAAGCACACCGGCCGTATCGGGTCTGGGTACGGCGACCTGACATACGAGCAACTGCGTGAGGAAGTCTTCACGCAGCAGATCCGCCAGTCCGGTTTCGCAGGCTCCGACGTTCAGCAAGCGCTGAACAAGATCACCAAGAGGCACGCCGACCTCCACATCCTCCCGAAGAAGATCAACGGTGGTGTGCTGCGGGTCCACGGACCCAGCATCCCCGGCCGCGGTGAATGGGCAACGCGCCTGTACAAGATGAACGAGAGCCGAGAGAACTTCGTTCGCACCGCGATGTACGTTGAGAAGCGCAGGCAGGGGCTTGACCCTCTAGTCGCTCAGTCCGAAACGATGAAGTGGCTGTTCGACTACGGCGACGTTGCACCGATGATCTCAGCGCTGCGCCGGTTCTGGATCCCGTTCATCGTGTGGCCGTCGAAGATGTACCCGCGGGTCATTGAGGCTTACCTGACCAACACGAAGATCTTTGCTTGGTACAAGGACATCGCTATGTCCTCGCAGCAGGCAGCCGAGAAGATGTATGGGGCGCAGATCGAACTGGATGAGTGGGGCGTCCCGACGGAAACCAGCACCATGTTCGCTGTTCCGCTTCCCGGGTTCTTGGAGCCGCTTATCGGCGGTGCGGCTGGAGCCATCGGTGCAGCAAACCCGCCAGTCTATTCCGGTCGGTCTTCTCTTCCGTTCGCCGTGCTGGATGACTGGTCCCCGTCGTACGCCCCGATCGCTGATGACCTTCCGCTGCCACTCCGCGTTCCGGTCAGCACCTTTGCTTCGATCGGCGCCAGCGCTAATCCGTTCGCACAGTTTGTTGCCCAGCGGCTCGGCTACGACCCACGGGCACGCGACACGCGCAACCCGAAGGGCGTGCGGGCTGCCGGTCCGCTCACTTCCCGCATTGCCGACTTGACCATCGGCACGCTCGGCGGTGACGACGAGAAGGGCGGTAAGAACCTGTTTGGCGCGAGGTTCGACCCCTCCTACGAAAACCAGAGCGGCGATTCCTACTCAGCCATCAGCAAGACCCTTTCCGACTTCATCGGGCTGTACCCACCTCAGCGCCAGATCGAAGGGCTTGTCGGTTTCTCCGGCCTGTCGGACAAGATCGGCAGCGGCGAAATCGACATGGCTCGGTGGCAGCAGGCAGGCAGCAGGCAGTTCACCGGGCTGGACATCAAGCCAATCGACATTGCAAAGGCAAGAGCCAGATTCCTGAAGTACGGTCCCTGACGTGGCTGACCAACGCACAACACAACTGGCCGACTTCTTCCGCAGGAAGGGGTCACCCCTCGCCTCGTACGCGCAGGATTTCGTCAACGTGGCCGACCAGTACGGGCTGGACTACCGCATCCTCCCTGCTATCTCGGGAATCGAAACGCAGTTTGGGAAGACCGGCGTCGGGGCCAGCGGCCCGTTCGGTTACGGATCTGCGACTTCGTACGGCAATCCGCGCAACGCAATCCAGATCGCAGGCAAGGCGCTGGGCGCCAACGCCGATACGTCCGGAATGCGGGCGTACTACAAGAACGCCAAAACCATCCCCGAGATCGCCCGCATCTGGGCGCCGGTCGGTGCCAGCAACGACCCGAACGGAACTAACGGCGGCTGGCCGTCGGCAGTAAGCCAGTTCTTCCGCGAACTCGGCGGCAACCCGTCATCAGCAGTGCGCGGGCTGGGGCCGGGCGGGGCCGGGCTTGCGTCGTCAGACCTGAGCGCAGCAGCAACGGACGCTGCAAGCGGGGCGCCAAAAGGAATAGCCACGATTAGCCTGCCTGACCCTGCGGCGATGCAGAAATGGCTGAAGGAGTCAGAGAACTGGGCTTTGGGCGGAACAACGTCGCCAAAGCGCACGTTCATGTCCTACGCCGATGAGCAGGCAGAGCAGAACAAGGAGAAGCCGAAGGAGCCGGACTTCAGCGCCTTGTACGGCACGCTGACCAAGAACATGGGCCAGATGGCGTCGACTGCGACTACACCGCAGGAAACCTTCACCAACGTGACCGCGCTACCCGAGGGGGCCGTGGACAGCGGCAAGGTGGTTCGCGGTGGAGAAGGCGGGAACTGGGGCGGGTCGCTGCCGATCGCGCTTCAGTTGCAGCGCCTTAGCGGCATCACGCCCAGCAGCCAGAAGCGCAGCCGCCGTATTACGGCGTCTAACAACACCAGCGACCACTGGGAAGGGTCTACTACCTCTTACGCCATCGACCTGCCGGGAAGGCCCGGAGACGGCCGCACAGACGCCGCTGCGTCGCGCATCGTCAAGGCACTGGGCGGACCCGACAACTGGGGCGCTACCGGCGGCACCTACAACGGCAAGATCGGCAACTACCGGGTGCAGGTCTTGTGGAGGACCAACACCGGCGGGAACCATCACGACCACATCCACATCGGGGTTCGCCGCCAGTAGCATTTGCGGGATTAGCCGTGGGTAGCACTTTGACTTCCTGAATCTCAGCCAGTATGTTCCCGTCTACACGACGACAGGAACTTACATGGGACAGGCAGGAAGCAGAGTCGTGACAGAGATCAAGCAGGTCACCACAAACCGTGGTGTCCGCTGGTACGAGGTCACGCAAAGCGAGTGGTCGGACGACGGGGTTGTGCAGTTGAGCGACCCGGTCCGGCTGTACTCAGTGACGACGTTGATCAGCCGCGGCATTCCGAAGCCCGCGCTGGTCAACTGGGCTAAGAAGTACACAGCCGAGCAGGCGTACGACAACTTCGACGTACTGGCGCTACTGCACGAGAAGGGTCAGCGCGAGGAAGCCATCGACCTGCTGAAGCGCTACCCCGACCGCAAGCGCGACATGGCTGGCGAGGTCGGGACGGCGGTGCATAACGCCATTGAGCAGTTGGGTGACGCCCGCCACGTTGGCGACGTTGCCACGCTGATGCAGAGCCTTGACGACGAGGTTCGCCCGTACGTCATGCAGTTCCTCTCCTTCGTGGAGGACGTGAACCCCGAGTTCATCGTGCAGGAAGCAACCTGCTGGAACGCATCAGCCGGATACGCCGGGACGCTTGACGCCATCGTGAACATTGGCGGCAAGGTCGGCGTGTTCGACATCAAGACCGGACGCGCGTACCCGGAGGCAGCGCTTCAGTTGGCTGCGTACCGGGCAAGCGAGTTCGTTATGGACAACGACGAGCCGGTTCCGACGGAGTCGTACGGGATCGAAACGTCGTGGGTCTTTGACGTGAGTCCGGACGGTTGGCGGCTCATTGAGGTCGACAGCGGGCCGGAGGTACAGCGCATGTTCATGCACGTCCGCGAAGTTGGCGGGCGATGGGCATACGGGCTGGAGAAGGAAGTCTTCGGAACAGAGCAGTCAGGAAAGGCTGCGGAATGACCACTAGGACACTGGAGTTCAAGAAGATGATCAGCATGAGGAAGCAGCAGCAGGAAAACGCCGAGGTCGTGGAGATCACGCCCGCGGACGCACAGCGCTATCTGAACAACAACCAGAACAACCGCAAGCCGCGTATGACCGTGGTTGAGCGGTATTCCCGAGACATGAGGGCCGGGAACTGGTCGCTCACGGGCGAGTCGATCACCATCGACGCGAACGGAAACCTGCTGAACGGGCAGCACCGCCTTATGGCGTGCGTCCGGGCGGGAGTTCCGTTCACCACGGTGTTGGTCACCGGCGTGACGCCCAACGCATTCAAGGACATCGACACCGGAACAAAGCGGACCATTGGCGACATGCTCATGCTGATGGGGCACAAGGACCACAACGCCCGGGCAGCGGTGCTGTCCTTCGTCTGGCGATGGGAGAAGGAGGGCCTGCGCGACACCGCGAACCGACCGACCCACGCCGAGGCAGCGAGGTACATGGAGGAAAACCCGGCCCTGTTCAACGGGTGGATGGGTCGGCAGGGCTACCTGCGAACGACGGCCGTCAACTCCTTCAACTGGATGGTGCGGAAGTACGCAATGAACACGTCCGGGTTACTGGACGAGTTCTGGGAGCCGATCAATTCCGGCATCGGAATGACAGCGGGCGACCCGCGCATCGCACTGGTGAAGTGGATGCGCAACCGTCACACGCACCGGCATGGGAGCAGCGACCCCGTCACGTCCACCGTGGAGACGGCGCTGATCATCAAGACGTGGAACAAGTGGATCCTGAACGTCCCGGTGCAGCGCGTCCATTACAAGCCACGCGAGGAGTTCCCGGGCATTCTGGACATGAACGGCAACCTCGTAGTGAGGCCGTTCTAATGAGCGACGAAAGCGACAACCTTCCCGAGAAGCGACTCCCAATGTCAGAGATCGCTCGCATCGCTAAGGCGGCGGCGGACGCAGGCTGGGCGTCCTCCGCCGGTTCGGCCGGGGTCAAGTTGGCTGCTGCGCAGTCACTTGGTCTCGCGCCGGAAACCGGTCTGTGGCACATCGAAGAAGTAAAGGGCCGACCGATGGTCAAGCCCGAAGCGCTGCGCGGGCTGATCAACAACAGCCCGAACGTGGACTACGAGATCGAAACCAGCCGCGAGCAGGCCACGGTCACCATCTGGCGCAAGTCGAAGCGCACCGGGGAATGGGAGGCGATGCCGCCCGTGGCCTTCACGATCGACGACGCAAAGAAGGCGGGGCTGACAAAAAACCCCGCATGGACAAACTTTCCGGCAGAGATGCTGGCTGCCCGCGCTACGTCTCGTGCGGTCCGCCTGTACTGCCCGGAGGTCGCCATGAACCTTCCCGTCGGTGACCCCGACCCCGAGGACTACGCGCACCCGCGTGCAGACCTCGGGGACCAGCCGGAGATCCCGACCGAGACTGTGCGCGTCAGCGAGCCGGAAACTGACGAGCCGGTGCTGGGCGAGATCGTCGAAGAAGGGAACGACACCGATGAAGTTGTTGTGGTGGAGGAACCGCCCGTGGAGGCGGAGGCCGTTGCGGTTGAGTTCATCACGCAGGCGCAGATCCGTCGGCTTTGGGCAACCGCCCGGGAAGCAATACCGGAGGACACGCAGGCCACGCTGAAGCGGATCGTCAAGTGGCTGTGCAAGGTGGAGTCCACGAAGGAGATCAGGACCGACGCCTACGACATGCTCATCACCGTGGTGGAGTCGTGGCCTGAGTCTTTGGAAATGATGGAAAACGCTGAGGGGGAGTAGTGAGCGAAAGGCTCATAACAATCAAGGAAGCAGCAGAGACTATGCGGCCCGACCTAGAGGGTCGGGCCGCGTACCAGTGGATGTGGCGCAACGTCCGCTTGAAGAACATCCCTGCCGTCAAGATTGGTCAGCGCTGGTATCTGACCGAAGCCGACATGCAGAAGATCCTCACTCCGAATGACGAATCCGACGACGAGTGACGAACTGACGAGTGACGATCTCCGAATCGTCAATCGCCAGATGCTTTCTGTTCCGCAAGTTGCCACCTACATGAACGTCTCTCAGGCAACCGTTCGTAGGTGGATCAAGGGTGGCCTTGTTCCGTTCGTCAAGATCGGAACGCGCTACCGAATCCCCGCCGCGACTTTCGCTGCGGAGTACGTCAATCAACCAGTTGAGACTTCGGAAGACGAGGTCAGAGAGAGGTTGATTGCCATCATTACTCACGTCGCAGGCACGGAATACGACATCGACGGTGTCGCAACCGTGAGCCGTGACGTGGACGACCTGTAAGCAAGCAAGAGGTTCACTGTATGAGGAAGTTCGTAATCGCGGCCACCGCACTTCTGATCCCCCTCGCGGGAACCAGTCAGGTTGCGATGGCAGACCACAAGTCGAAGCCATGCGCGAAGCATCCGGTGAAGATCGACTCCGAGCGCACCCGGTCAACTGTGACCCGGGCCGCTTGCATGAAGCAGTGGAAGCGGACTCACACTGCTTACCCGAAAAAGCCGACGTGGAACGAGGCGCTGAAGCGCACGTCGCCCACGGAGCAGGCGGTGATGTACCGCATCGGCGTGTGCGAAATGGGCACACGCTCCCCCGGGTACAAGAAGCCACCGACGAAGGGGCACCCGCCTGCGAAGAGCAAGTGGGCAAAGTTGCGCTGGGGCCTTGATCTCCCCCGGTACTCGTCGGCGTTCGGAATCTGGAACGGAAACGGGCGCTACATCAACTCGGCAACGGGGTACTCATTCCCCGGGGCCACCCCCGCCGAGGGCCTTATGGGGGCAGTAGCACTTGCCCGACGGTACGGCTTTAGCGCATGGGCTTGCTACTAGGAGCAAAGTGATCAGCAACACCTTCCTAACGGCGCTCGCGGTGATCGCGGTGATCGGAATAGTCATCGTCGCTATTGCGGAGATGCACGACGATCGTGCGCACCGCGTGCGCCGGAAGGCGGAAAGGGATTGGCACCGGAATAAGGAGCGTGAACATCTGAATCGGATGGAACGCGACTGGTTTGCTGATCCAGAGCATGAGGACCCGGATGACCTCATCCGACTGGAGAACGAGAAATGAACTGGAACCCGTTGAACCCCGCAGGGTTTGAGGGCTGGATACTGGTCGGCGCGATCCTCCTGTGTGTCGGGGCTGGAATCTGGATGTGGTACGACGGTGAGTGAATACGAGAGCATGTTCACCCTGTTCATACCCGGTGAAATCCGGGGCATGGGCAGACCGCGGGTTGCGTCGCGGGGGAAGTACGCCCGCGTCTACACCGCGCCAAAAGATGTGGAATCACAGCAGCGCGTGGAGTTGGCGTGGCGCGAGGAAGGGATGCCGCGCCTGCCGGACGACTGCTACTGGTCCGTTCGCGTGGAGGCGTCGTTCACAAGGCCAAAGGGGCACTTCAAGAAGAACGGCGAACTGTCAGCGGAAGGGCTGCGCAAGCCCTACCCGGGTATCAAGCCAGACGCGGACAACCTGCTGAAGATGGTGACTGACCCGATCGTTGCTGCTGGCGGTGTTCCAGACGACGCCCGCATGGTCAATGTCCGGGTCACAAAGCGGTGGTCGATCAACGACAAACCGGGAACCTACGTTGAGTTCGGAATGGTGAACCCAGAATGACGCTGCATCCACTGGAAAGCACTTACGCCGAAGCGGCAGATAATTTCGACCGGCATCGTCGTGCGAACGGAATGCCGAGCGTGAGTGACCTGCAAGCCCTGTACGACCTGACCTTCGCGGTTTCTGTGCGAAACGGCATCTGCGATTTCTCGCGCAACTTGGACGATGAGTGGGTGGCCAACTGCCACCTGCGGATCGACAACACCACGGTGCATGTGCAGGCCAGCGGCAAGACGTTGGAGGACTGCGCAACGAACGCGCGAAAAGTCTTGCAGGACAAGATCAGGGCACAGGGGACCGGCTTCTATGACTGACAAGAACAAGACGCTGTTCGACGACTTGCCTGAACTGGACTACCCACCGGACGTGGATTACCTAGTACAGCGCGAGGGTTCGTTCACTCAGGAAGCCGACGCCCTGTACGCCGTGTACGAGGCGCAGGCCCCGGCACAGTTCCGGGTATTCGTGCGGCGGGCGCGGCGCGACGTGGTTGCGTTGATCGCCACGCTGGAGAAGGAGGCCGACGCGCTGGCCGACATTATTCTTGACCCAGATGAGGAGCAGGGGTAGGGTCCCCGACCCACTCTCAAAGAAAAAAGGAGGGCACCACAAGCCCCTTGTGATGCCCTCCCGGTCGGTTAGAGCGCAGATTCTCTGCCGACTGCGACTAGGAGCGTGAACCTCCATGCCGAAGGCAAAGAGTAGCAACATCCCCCTCGGTTCGGGTCTGATCCTCCAGATCACCACCGAATCCGAGGACACCATCACAGAGGCGCCAGCGGTAACGCTGTGGGTTACGACCAGCGAAGGCGCCGCCAGTTACGCATTGACGTTCCACCCCGAGGAAGCGCAGCGGGTTGGCGCCGCGTTGGCGGCAGCAGCCATCGCGCTCCCGCAGCGCTGCTCGTTCGTGTTCCGCGACAAGCGGGTTGCACAACGTGCCGGGCAGCCGGTGGATCACAAGCGCCGATGCATGAACCCATCCGTGGGGAGAAAACTGGACGGCCGCTACTTCTGCGAGACGTGCCGGGAGCGTTACCGGAACTTCGGTGACGCCGCGTGAACGACGAGACGCAGGCCGAGAAGACGTGCCAGACACCGGGGTGCAATAACCCGACAGGGTTCTGGCCAGATTTGTGCCGGGCGTGCGACATCAAGGCGCTTGACGAAACGACGCAGGATGTCTGAGTTCAGCCTGACGGAGTGGCAGGAAGCCCTGCGAAGCGCTGGGAAACAGGTAATACGAAGGGGAAACGGCGCAATCGCGCAGTGCCCCGCCCATGACGACGGCCGTCCGTCTTTATCAATCACCGCGGTGCCCGACGGATCGCTGGTTCACTGCCACGCGGGATGCGAGTACTCCGACATCGCGCGGAGCGTGGGCTTTGAGTTCTCCAGCCGGGCGCAGGAGAAACTTCAACAGGCAGCGGAACAACGCCTGCGCGAATCACGGACCGATGTCCACTACATCTACACCACTGCTGACGGCGAGCCGGTCGTGCGCGTCACCCGCAGCCCCGGCAAAGAGTTCCGCCAGTCGCACTGGGACGGGCAGGGGTGGGCCAATGGCCTGAACGGGCACGTCGCCCCCTTGTACCGGCTGCCGGATGTCGTGCGCGTCACACGCGAGGGCGGCACCGTGTACCTGACGGAAGGCGAGAAGGACGCAGATGCGCTCGTTGATGCGGGCGTGACCGCCACCACCACCGCAGGCGGCGCCCAGCGCAAGTGGATTGACGAGTGGACTGAGGCATTGCGCGGCGCGTCTGTGGTGATCGTGCGCGACAAGGACGACGTGGGCAAGGCCCGCGCGGATCGCCTGTACAAAGTGCTGCATGAGGGCGCCGGTCTGGAAGTAACGATCGTTGAGGCCCGCACTGGCAAGGACGCATGGGACCATCTGGCCGGAGGCGCCACCGTTGATCAGTTCGTGCTGGTCCGGAGTAGCGGCAAGTCCGAGGACGAGATTGCCGCCGAGGAACTGAACATCAAGATGCTGGATGTGGAGGCGATGCTTGCGTCTCCACCTCCCCCGATCGACTGGGCGTGGGACGGAATAGCAGCACGCGGGTCACTGGCGATGGTGTTCGGCGCAGGCAAGACCGCTAAATCGTTCCTTGCAATGGAGTACATCATCACCGCCCTGAACGGTGGGGGGACCCTGCTCGGCAGATACGTCAATCCCGCCCAATGGGCACTGATGATCGACGCCGAGAACGGCGAGCGCCGACTGACCATGAGGCTCTGGGAGTTCGGGGTCCCTGACAAGACAAAGAATGCGCTGCACGTCGCGGACGCGATGGGCGCGAATCTTGCTGACCCACGGACGTATGAATGGGTCAGCAATAAGATCGAACGCATACGCCCGGTCGGCCCCGGGGTGATCTTGTTTGACTCTGTGACCGCGCTGCGCGACGTGGGAACCGACGACGAATGGCGTGCGTCAGTCGTGCGCAAGTTCATCAACAGAATCCGCGCCTTGATCCGACCGCAGGACGTTGGCCTGTTTATTCACCATGAGAATGGCGAGGGCCGCATGTCGGGGTCCCGGGACTGGCGCAACGGATCAGATGCCGGGCTGCGGCTGGAGAAGTCGGTGGCGTACGAGGACGAGCAGGCGTACATCAAGGCGACGCTGGACTTCAGCCGCGACTCAGAAGACGGGATGGTTGTCGGCCGATTCCGCTTGAAGCAGGTCGAAGAAGGCGACACGGCCCGCGAGGGCCAGTCGGTGATGATCGACGAACTGGGCGAAGACGACGCTGGCGTGACACGCGCACAACATGATGCGAATGTATCCGCGCTGCGCGACGAGAACTACATCTCCGCGCTGATCAGCGGACTGGACGACGCGCACAACCACGGTGTTCCGTTCGGTGAGGCTCCATCGCGCCGGGAAATAACTGGGCTGAACCCCTACCTTCGTGCGGCTGTCGCGCGTGCGGTGGAGGAAAAGTCGCTACTGGACCCGACTAATTCCATGCTGGACAACCCGTCGAAGCACAACAGCACGAAGGCGATGTTGCAGAGTGCCCTCGCCCGGTGGTTCTCCCGTCCGGACGAGGGCACTTTGATCGACTAGAACGGAGCGTCGTCGTCCGGGTCGATCCCGGCGTTCATCACCGTTTGTGCGCTTTCCACAGCCAGCGCATACGGCCAGAACTGCCGCCCCGATGACGACTCACGCATCTCCGTCCCACGCATGATGCACAGCGTGTCGCCGGTCTGCGGGTTCTTCTCATCCCACAGCCTGCGCAGCGCAGCGTTGTCCGTGCCCACACGCACCCGGGACCCATCCTCTTTCGTAATGACGGCGAAGTGCCTTACCTCGCCCTCACGACTGTTGAAGGTCCCCTGATCCGACAGCACACCGATCACGGTGGTGTCGTCCTCACTCCAGCGATGCCACGGAATGTCCGTAGTAGCGCTAGCGCTCTCGCTCAGTTCCTTCTGCGCCTGAGCGATAAGTGCCTCAGTGTCCATCTGGTCCTCTTTTCCTTGTCGTCCCCGAAAGGACCGTTGAAAAGTTGCCACAAACGGCGGCTTCGGCCGCTGCCCGCCGCCCTCCTCGGGCTAGGGCGAGGCCGAGCCTAGTAGCAAAAGTCAGAAATGCAAGTGATTTGGTCCATCTGACGTTTATTCATTTTTGCGGTATTTGCGGGTAATGACGGTAGGACCCATTATGGGACCCTTTTTTTCCGTCGGGTTATTTGACCTGTTGGTTGTTCGTCCGGACGGACTTCGCGCCTGTGTGTGAACGGGTCCGTTGGCTGGGTATCCTCCCCCGACGAGGGACCCGCCCGCGCCCGCCACCCCCCGGGGGGAGGGGGGGAGGGGTACGGAATAGCGCCCGACCGGACGGGACCGGGCGACCGGGGGCCGGGCCGGGCCGTCACCAGTGCGCGGGCCGGGCGGCCGTCCCGACGTGCGCCGACTGTTCCGGGGCGTCCCTGTCGCCGCTCCCGGGGCGCCCTCCCGGCGCCCGCGTGCGCAGTCCCCGCGGACGGCGCACACTGGCCACCGGCGGCGGTACAATCCGGGCACAACGAACACACCACCCGGCCGCCCACGGCCGACCCGGGAACAGCCCGGGGAGGACGGGCCGGGACGAACGAACGGAACAGGCAATGACGCACGAGACGACCACCACCGACCGCGCCGCGAAGGGCGCACCGATCACCGACACCACGACGACCCGGGAGGGCGACAGCATGATCACCGACACCACCACCGAGACGATCACGATCACCATCACCACCGACGCCCTCGCCGTCATGGTCGACGCCCTGCGGGCGCACTCCGCGCAGTGCCACCGCGACGCCGTGAAGATGTCGGAGGCGGCCGCCCGCCTCACGGCCAAGATCACGGAAGCCCACGCCGATGAGCCGCACGAATCGCTCCCGGCCGTTCTCGCACTGAACGACGTGCCCGCGATGTGGTCGCGGGTCCGCACCGCCGGGCGCGTCGGCGCCGCCGCCGACCGGGTCGCGGACGGACTCACCGACGCCCTCCGGTTCACCGACAACGCGGGCACCGACCCGGACGGCCGCCCGGGCTACCCGCCGCGGACCATCCCCGGGCCGGGCACCTGCGCCGCCCGCGTGCTGGACGAGGACGACGCGGTTCGCGTGATCGACATCGACTAGACCGCCGACCCGGGCAGGTCGCGGCCGCCGACTGGTGGCCCCGGGGTTCGATCCCCGGCCGGGTCTTCCGCCGCACTGGCGGGCACTGGAATCGAACGGAACAGGAGCAGCACGATGAAGACCACCGACCGGACCACGACCACCACGACCACCGACACCATCGACGAGAACAGGAGCAGCACCATGAACCCGACCACCACCACCGCCGCCGACATCGACCGCCGCGCCGACCTGCACCCGTGGAGTGCCCCGGACTGGTCGCAGTCCGACCGGAACGCGGCGCACCGGACCGCCCAGACGATCGCGGAGCGGGTCGTGCAGCACGGCCACGGCGACGACCTCGTGGCACTGGCCCGGACCGTCCGGGCGACGCCTCGCCGTGCCCGGCGCGGGCGCCACGACAACGCGGAGGCACTGGCGACGCTGTACATGGCCGCCCACAACGCGCACCACGGGACGCACGGCCACGAGGGCGCGGCGCTGTCGGTGCAGTCGCTCCCCGGGGAGGGGTTCCGGTGGGAGATCATCAACGACCACGGCGACACCCCGGCCCGGTGGTGGTCGACCGCCGAGATGGAACGCCTCACGATCCACGCCGCGGGCCTCGCGGGCTACGTCCGCGCCGACCACTGACCACCACGAACGGAACAGGGAGCACGACGATGAACGACCACGACCACGACCGCGCCGCGATGCCTTCGCACTGGTGCCGGGCGGACTCACTGACCGCCGCGGCACTGGTCGCGGGGATGGCGCTGCTCATCCTCGCGGTGGTGCTGTTCGGGTGACCGTCGGGGCGTGCAGGACGGCCGCGCAAGCGGTCCCGGGGTTCGACTCCCCGGGCGTCCCTTCCGGGCGATCTAGGCCCGGCGATCCGGACACCTGCGCAGGGGTTCACCCTGCTAGGTTTCCGGCACACACAACGCGCCCGAACGGCGCACGATGAACAGGAGCAGGAGCATGAGCAGCAGCACCAACAACACCCCGACCATCGCAATGGTCGCGGACGGCGACGGCGGCGCCGCGGTGACCGTCGACGGCGTCCCGGTGATGGGCGTCACCCGCGACGGACTGGGGCCGGTCACGTTGACCGTCACCGGGTCCGGTAGCACCGCGCCGACGGTCGTCCGTTCGGCGGGCGCCCCGGCCACGTCGTCCGGCGGACTGACGTTCACCGGTGACCGGTGGGCGGTGACCGTGAAGGGCCGCCCGGTGATCGAAGGGGAGCGACTCCCCGGGGACAGCACGACGCCCCGAAACGTCCCGCCGCTTGTCGGGCAGGATGACGCGCTCTACCGACTGGCCGACGCGCTGGACCGGCGGCGGCACGTCCACTTGCAGGGGCCGACCGGGTGCGGGAAGTCGACCGCCGTCCGCCTCATGGCCGAGGCCCGCGGGTGGTCGTTCGTGGGCGTCACCATCTCGCCGGGCGTGACCGCGGAAGACCTGCTGGGCGGCATCGTCCCGGTCCCGTCTTCCGACGGGAACGGCGCCGCGTTCGACCGGGTCGATGGCCCGCTGGCCGCGGCCGCCCGCCTGTCGCAGCGCGGGCCGACCGTCCTGCTACTGGACGAGGTGAACCGGATCGACAAAGTGTCGGAACTGGCATCGCTGTATCCGGTAACCGACGGGCAGGGCTACCTGATGGCGGACGGCGAACGCATCCCGGTCGGTGACCTCATCGTGGTCGCCACGTCGAACCCGCCCGACGGCGACTACATCGGCACGCACGCGCTGGACCCGGCCCTGTCGAACCGACTGGGCTACCGGGTCACGATGGGGTACCCCACGCCGGGCCGTGAGCGCCGGGCGCTCATGGACCGGGTCCCCGGACTGGACGACGACGCCGCCCGCTTCATGGTCGACGTGGTGGGCCGGTGCCGCCGGTCCGCGGAGGTCACCACGGACGTGGGGTTCCGCACGCTCACGGAGTGGGCGGACGCCGTGGCGTCCGGGCGCTTCACGGTCGACGAGGCGGCGGCCATGTCGATCATTCCGGCCGTGGAGGAAAGCGGCCCGGCCGGTGCAGGTGATCATGGACATGGCCCGGGCGGCGGAGACTGTCGCCGAGACGGCCGACACTGACGCCGACGCCGCGACGGCGTAGGCACGAACGGAACAGGAGACGAGAACGATGGCAACAGCAGCACACACACTGATGGTCGGGGACTACACCCGGCCGCTGGACGACCCGGAGACGGGCGGCGCGTTCGGGGCGCAACGACTGGTGCAGGGCACCGCGTCACTGGTGGCCGCCCGCACCGGCCTAGAGGTCCGGGCCGTACAGACTCCGAATCACCACCCGTGGTCCTACTCACTGGGATCGGACGCGCTGGGCTTCACCCTGCGCAGTGCTCTCACTGGGCAGCGCTGGACCCGGGGCGAAGGAA
>Ga0181574_10000348_pt1 | contig 42792 bp, 55 predicted proteins | sample 101ome_24_FD_145600 | JGI IMG/M metagenome (GOLD analysis project Ga0181574, IMG submission 145600) | Coastal salt marsh microbial communities from the Groves Creek Marsh, Skidaway Island, Georgia - 101410AT metaG (spades assembly) | ecosystem: Environmental > Aquatic > Marine > Intertidal zone... | reverse complement strand
ATATTCAGTCTGGAGATATTGTTATATTTCCTCGAGGAAATCGAGGCTGGCAAGGACACGTAGGATTTTTTATAAAAAGTGAAACCATTAATAATGTAGAATACTGGTGGATACTTGGAGGCAATCAAAAAAATCGTGTTAGTATTGTACCTTACCCTGCAAGAAAGTCACTCGGCGTTCGCCGTTCACAATCAGTATAAACTTCTTAAATGTTTTTTAAATATGAGTATGCATATTTTTAGGAGACAATTATATTATGCCAAGATACGAATACCTATGCGAAGATTGTGATGAAAAACACGATCAATGGCACAGTTTTGAAGATACACCTGAGCCCTGCAAACATTGTGGTAGCAGTAACATTAAGAGAGTAATAGGTGCGCCTGCGATTAGAATGGGCGGAATGCAAAGTATGAGCGTTAGACATACTACTGAAGAAACCTTTGGTCCTCATCCAACAGGCGGAGCATCTAAAATAGGTCATATGGAATATTTTCCAGAAGAACGTAAGGCTAAATCTGAAGAATTGCGCAAAAAAATAGAAGGTAAAGGAGCCACAGTGGGCGGCATTGCATTACCTAAATCTAAAAAGAAATCAAAAAAATAGTTGACATACTATCAGATTGATAGTAACATATATACAGTGAATACAGGAGACACAGACCATGATTGAAGGTTTTAAGTTACCTCACGTAACATTTAAAACACGAGTCCGCGATGAAAGCATCGGCGGAGATAACCCATATCGTTGGGAAGATAAAACTACCGACGACTATTTCAAGGGTAAGAGAGTTGTATTGTTCAGCCTGCCGGGTGCATTTACTCCGACATGCTCAACATACCAACTTCCAGGCTTTGAAGAAAATTACGATCGCATTCGCAACAATGACATCGACGAAGTATACTGTATGAGCGTGAACGATGCATTTGTCATGAATGCTTGGGCTAAGAACCAAGGCATTCAAAATGTAAAAGTTATTCCAGATGGATCTGGAAACTTCACACGTTTTATGGGCATGCTTATCGGTAAGAACCATTTAGGTTTTGGTATGCGTTCGTGGCGTTACATGGCAATCATTAATGATGGCGTAGTTGAGAAGTGGTGGCAGGAACCTGGCATCAACAACGACGGCGCCGATGATGATCCATATGTAGAATCGACACCTGAGAAATGTTGTGATTATCTAGAGAATGTTTAAACAACACCAATATTATGATTGGAACCAATTGATTGGCGAAGACTCAAGACAGAGAATTTGTCAGTTTATTAAACGTGGGATAGATGAAGGTAATTATTTTACTAACAGTCCCAAGTTCCAAACAAATTGGAATGTATTTGGATCTCCAGGGCCTGACTTTTTAAATCTTAAAATGAGTTTTATATGGTCAGCGTTTTCCTTTTTAGGTAAGGAGGTCCAAATCAAAAACATCCAAAGTTGGAGTTATATGACTTCTCTAAAAGATGCTGAAGACAGAGACACTCTTTGGCATCACCATAACCATGATGTAACCACCACAACTGTCAGTGGTGTTTATTACCTACATCTTCCAGAAGATGTTGAAGATTTAGAAAAAGCAGGAACAGAACTAGCACCCGGCGGCGTAGTTAATCAAATGGAAGGCCCAGTAGGGGTTGATCCATATTTTGTTCCTTGGCGTACAGGATATTGGATGATGTATCCAGGTAGGATATATCACCGTCCAGGAATACTACAATCTAACAACAACAGATTTATTGTTGCAGCCGACATGGAGTTTTAAATGTCATATACCTCAGAAGAAAATAAAGAACTTGTAGAACAACTCAAAGGCCCAAGATACTACCGTGTGCTTATTAGTGGCTACGGTGGTGAAAGTGCTTACATGAGTATTAGTAAAGAAGCACACGACTTTTGGAAACCTATTTGTGATGAGCATGGTGATAACGATCTTATGCAGTACATGATTGCAGACGACGGTGATGAACCAGAATATGATGAGATCAAAGGTGTACCAGAAGAAGCACAGTTCTTGCACGATAAAGAAAATGACAACTACAAACGTCCTTGGTACGAATCACACACTGAGTTCGAACATTCATACGGCGGCGAGTACACTAGTTGTAATATTCTAATAGAAGAAGTTGATAGTATAGAATATAATGCTAAAGTACTCAATGAAGTGCTTGACGAACGTATTAGTGACTTAAATGATCGCTTAGGTGAAGAGACTGATTATGAAGTTGAAATAGTTCAAATGACTTGTTGTGACGACAATCCTGAAGGCGTAGAATACATTGCACAGTTGTATAGCAGTGAAAAAGGTACTTTCTTTGAAGGCATTGTCGAAACTGTTGGCGACTTTGATGTTAAAAAACTTCGACTTGTAACTACAGAGTTTCTAAATGGTGAAGATACTATTACTAGTGTAGAATACGACGATGTTGAAATTGACAACTCAGGTGGAGATACTAACGGTAAAGGATATTATTGTAGTGTCTGGCAAAATTAAGAGGTAAATAAACTATGGCAGAAAAGAATATTGTATACAAAGTAGAAGACATCTTTCAGGATGACCCTGAGGATGAGAATAACACGATAATGACGATTCCAGAAGAGATACTTCGCGAGAAGGGTTGGGGCGAAGGAACTCGGATTAAAGTTGAAGTTGGTGATCAGGGAACAATCATTATCACCGAAATCAAGGAAGAAAATGAGTAAAGGAAAGGACCTTCTAGAAGTAGAAGGCGAAATAATTGAGGTTTTACCTAATCAAATGTTTAAGGTAAAACTACCAAACGAACACGTTCTTACAGCATATACTGGCGGTAAAATGCGCCAAAACAAGATTAGATTAGTGCAAGGCGATGAAGTTCGATTAGAAGTATCACCCTACGATTTACATAAAGGAAGAATTATTTTCCGCATATAGACGTAAGTTGTTGATTTCATTTGAGATCATATTGGTTGACTTTCCTTTCTTTGCTTGTTATAATATATACATAAAGTAAGGAGGGTTCGATGAAACTTGCAGATTTCGAATTACTAGAAACAGAAGTACCTAAAGGTGTGCAAGCAATTCTCAATTTCGGCAAATATGAATTGAGCATTGTAAAAAACGAGGTGTCTTACGGCAATAAGCAAGGCCTATACGAGATTGCTGTCTTTGAAGGCGCTTCACGAGTAGAACTTCCTGGAATCACCCAAGAAGGCGATACTGTAAAAGGTTTCTTGTCAGAATCATGCGTTGATTCTATTATCAAGAAAATGTACACAATCACAAAACAGGAGCCGGTGCAGATATGATACTTACAGTAACTGGTGGTACTAAAAGACAACGTGAACTCGTAGAAGACATGGCGCATTTTTGTAAAAAGATGCTTATGCCTCGTATGCAAGATCTAGAAATTTCTATTAAGTTAAAAGATCTAAAAGGTGACGCATACGGATACTGCTTACACGTAGATGATAGAGAGTTTGAAGTTGAACTCCATTCTAGAATAAAACAGCGCAGATTACTCGAAACTGTTGCACACGAAATGGTGCATGTAAAACAGTATGCTCGAGGTGAACTGTACGAAAGCACAGCGCAAGGCAAACACCGTTGGCAAGGTAAATGGTTAAACAAAGATCCAGAATATTGGGATCGACCTTGGGAAATTGAAGCACACGGGCGAGAAATTGGACTGTTTGTTCGTTGGGCAGAATCTCATAAACTTGGCAAGAAGAAATGGGTTAAAGATCAATGATTGTAAACGAAGATAAGATGTATTGTTATCTTTGGGAAGAAACAGACCATCCAGGAGAATGTAAGTTTGGAGAACGTTGGGTTCTTGCAGGACAAGATCCTGAAGCAGAGTGCTATAAGCGCATACGAGAATCATTAGGCGTTCGCAAAGATATTTTTGATCAAGGTGGTGTACGTATTGTAGCAACATGGGATGTTACAGATGCAGCCAAAGAAGCAGATCGTTACTACCAACGTTCAAGAATGGACGATTATCTTCGTGAATTTATTGGACATAGAAAAGGAAGAACAGGCGAAGTACATAAACTAGACGGTGACGATATGAAAGTTCGTGTTAACCGTTTACTTTCTAAACTAGGACAACCATTAATTACAGCCGGCCTTAGTACTAAACAATATGAAGTTGCAGAAGAAGTACTTGAGCATTTAAACAACGGTAAGAAAACAATTTTAGCAGAATTGTGTGCTAGATTTGGCAAAACAATTTGGAGTGGTGCTGTTGCTGTTGAAAAAGAAGTTGATATAATTATTATTGCAAGTTATGTACAAACTGTATTTAGAAGTTTTGCAACTGACCTTACAAGTTTTGAACAATTTGCAAACTATGCACACATTGATACAAAAGACACAGATTATCAAGAGCAGATTAGTAATGCACTTTCTAATGGTAAAAAAGTTTTTGTTTATCTAAGCCTTGCAAACGGTAGCAAAAGACAAGAAAGAATTGACTTTTTGTTTAATCAAACATGTGATAAAATGCTAATTGTCGATGAAGCAGATTTCGGCGCACATCATGCAAAACAAGCAAAGCCTCTTGTTGACAAATTAGATAAAAGCGTTTACACTATCATTATGACAGGAACAAACGCAGATAGAGCGGCGACACATTGGCCTATTGATACTATGGTTAGTGTTACCTATCCCGAAATGTTAATTCAAAAGAAGGCTGTGCTTGATGCTGAAACAGTTTAAGATTAATACCGAACGTGACATACTTGCCCCTGATTTAGCCTGCTACCAAATGGACCTTATGGGTCCAGTAAATGCTGCTATTGATGCTGGCGAAGTTGATGAAGATTTTAAAACTTTGCCTAGTTGGACAAAGTTTGCAGCCAATCCTATCAAAGCAAAAGGTTTTTTCACTAGAACCCTAGAAGCAGTTTTTCTAGGCCAAGGCGGCCATGACGAATTAAACGTTGACTTACAAACAGAAGATTACAAGAAGCAACGTGTAAGTATGATGTTTATGCCTGCTAACACTCGTAATGATGTTTTAACTCTTATCGGTAATATTGCGCAGGAAACACTTCCTGCATTTGAAGTAGTTGTATTAAGCGGAAGCGAAAAGCACAACGGACGTAGAATTACTAACAGGTATGCAGAAAAGGCTGTGAAAGAAGTAGTAGAACAAGGCAAACCTGTCCTAATCATTGCCGCACAAATGGCACAACGTAGTTTTAGCGTTCCAGAAATCACTGAGTTATATCTTGCATATGATAGAGGTGAAAACGGTGCCACAATACAAAAGATGAGTCGTACACTTACACCTGGAAGTAAAAACAAAGTTGGCAGAATTTTTTCATTAAGTTTTGATCCAAACCGAGATGATAAATTTGATGCAATGATTGTAGAAACTGCTCTTAATCATAAAAGGCGCACTAATACAAAAAGTTTACAAGAAGCAATGCGGGATGTACTACGCACTATTGATATTTTTAAGTGTACACCCGAAGGTAGTGTTAAAATTGATATTGACGAATACCTTAAACTTGCACTAGAGCGTAAGGGTATAAGTCGTGTGCTTGGAAAAATTGTAAACATTAACTTGCTAGATCAAGATGCGATTTCGGCACTTGCTAGTGGTAACAGTGATTATTTCCGTAATGCTATACAGGACAGTGCATTAACTGGAAAAACCAAAGACACACAACAGTCAAGCACTCCTGGCCAAAGACAGGACAATGCGAGTGCAAAAGAAGTTGCAAAAGCAAGAGAAGTTATTACAACTATTATAGAAAATCTAGATGTTATTATATTTGGAACTAACAATAGTATTCTTGTCGATGCAATGAACACAATCAAAGAAGATGCAGACATGAGAGATTGTGTGCAAGAAGAGTTCGGCGTAGAAGTTGAAGTTATAAGTTATTTGTTTGAAAAAGATATTATCCAACAAGATTGGGTAGAACTACTGCACGATAATTCTTAAGAGGGCTTAATGTTAGGTAGATTAAAATTCGAAATCGATGATTTTGTAAACGAAATATTAGACATGTATCCAGAAGAACTTTGGACTAGCGATAGTACAACGTTCTTAGATCCATCAATGGGCGGCGGCCAGTATATTCGTGCTATTGAAAAGCGTCTAAAAGATGCTGGACACTCTGATGCAAACATTGCTAGTAGAGTTTTTGGTTTTGAATCCAATCCAATGCGTGTTAACTTTGCACGTAACAAATACAAAACACTAGGAACTTATTTTAATAAAAACTTTTTAGAAGAAGAGTTTCAAGATAAATTTGATGTTGTAGTCTGTGGACCGCAGTTTCAAAGATCTAACGCTAGTGATAGAATGGGCAGCCGCGGTGCAACCAGCATTTGGGATCTATTTGTTACTAAGGGTCTTGAATTGTTGAAGCCAAACGGATATATGACATTTGTTCATCCTCCAGCATGGCGTAAGCCCAACGATCGTTACGGACTTTGGAAAGAACTTACACAAAAAAATCAAATGCTATTTTTAAAGATGCGTCATGGACGTAACGAACAAGACGTATTCAAGCGTGGTAACCGTTTTGACTATTACATTGTAAAGAAGACTCCAAAATTTACTACTACTAGAGTAGTAGATCATGAAGATAAAACATACGATTTAGATCTATCTAAATTTGATTGGTTGCCTAATTATGCTATAGATGAAATAGTAGAAATGCTTGACAATGGAGATGTACTCTATAATACATTTTATCACACACAGCATGATCATAAAAACGAACAAACAGACGAATATTGTTATCCAGTAGTGCATACTATCAATAAAGAAGGACTAGGGATAAAATATTTTAAGAAAAAAGAAACTAATATACACTTCGGAGTTCCAAAAGTTTTATTAAATCAAAACGAACTTCAATACCCTGTAAATGATTATAAAGGCGAATATGGAATGAGCCAGTTGACATTTGGTATTCCTATATCCTCAAAAGAAGAAGGTGATAAAATCGTTGAATTCTTAAATAGCGAAAAAGGCAAACGTATTATTGCAGCCACAAAATGGAATACTTATTACACAGATTATAACATGTTTTACGACCTAAAAATAAGTGGTTGACAATCCCGTTAATTTGTCGTATACTATATGTATAACTTAGGCAAACAAGAGAGGCACACAATGGCAAATACACTTCCGGATCCAAATACTCTTGATTGGGGCGCAATGAGCAAAGCAGAGTTCAAGCGTATGGAACTCGCATATGAATTGAAGGACGAAGACGATCGTCCGGGTATCTACAAGCCGTTGCCCTTAAAAACTGTAGCAATTTCAGACGCTCTTGCAGTAGCATGTGCTGCACACCGTATCCGTGGTGGCTATCAAAAACACACCCGACGCTTTTCAGAAAACAAGCCAACAGAACACTCTAACAAAGAAATGGTTAAATTTTACTTTGCTGCCAAAGCAGGACAGTATGTTGACCCTGACTTTGTTGCGTTTCAGGCTACTGAACAAGATTATGAACAGGCAGCAGAAGTAAAAAAATGGATGAAGCGTTATGTTATGCTTGGCCTGGGTGACCTTGACGATTTCAAACGAGACATGGTTGCAGAACTTAGCAAAGACGAAGTTCCTATAGTAGGAGTAGGACTTGGACGTATTGCATATGCTCCCGAGTTTGTAAAACGTGACATGCATGAGAGTAGTCTTAAGAAAGAGATCCGTGTAGAGTACCGTGACAGTGTACACATTGGCAAAGAAAAAGATAACATCGAGTGTGTTGTTAAAATCCTTGACAAGCGTTACAGCAATCAGTGGGAGTCATACAACTACACAGCCGTTACTACTGAAGGTAATCTTGTATCGTTTATGAATAAGTTTGAATTTACCATCGGCGAGATGAAACGTATCAAGGCTAAGGTCAAAGCACAAACTAAGAATCGTTTGTTCGAAGCAAACGAGACTCGTCTTAACTATGTAAAAGTTTATAAGGTGTAACATTATGTTTTATGATTACCACATTTATTACGACGGCAAATACATAACCACTGTTCGTGCATTATCAGAAAGTTCTGCTATTGACAGAGTTTATATGCAGTATGGTAGCGCAAGTGCATACAGTGGCAAATCTCATCGACTTTTTACTGCGGAGAAAGTGTAATGGCACGTAAATTTGCAAAACGTTATTTAAAACCTACTGCATTTGATCCTAAGAATTCTATTTTCGAAGGACTTACATGGTTAGTTGATGGTAGCAAGAAGGGATCTAGTTATAGCGTTACACTACACGACAAAGGATTTGAGTGTGAGTGTACAGGTTTTAGTTTTCATGGGTATTGTAAACATTCACGCTCTGTGCTTAAACGTGTAGAGCAAGCAGTTAATGGCACAGTACCACAGTATAAGGTAGTATAATGGAACTTTGGGTAAATGAACTTTGGCTTTTAGGAACAGCAGTAGTCTTCACATATGTAGGATTTCAATTTGGCCGAATTAGGTCTACTGTTATTATTGAAGCAATGATTGACGGACTTATTCGAGACGGATTTTTGAAGACCGAAGGCTTCGGAGATAACATGCAGATCATTAAATGGCAAGACTGGTGCAAGAATGATCAAGATCCAGGGTAATATTCCTCGGAACGTATTGTTAGCGTGTTCAGGAGGAGTCGATTCTATGGCAGCACTCGACTTCCTTTCTCGCAATCACAATGTTATAGTTTTTAATTTTAACCACGGAACAGAATACGGAAAGAAAGTTGTTAAAGTTGTAGAAGACTTTTGTTTTACTAAAAAAATTGAAGTCATAACACAAGACATTAGAACACTTGAATTCCCAAAAGGTTCAAGCAAAGAGGCATGGTGGAGAGACGAAAGATACAAGTGGTTTCATAAGTTAAGTGTAAACAGAAAGATTATTACTTGCCATCATCTAGATGATTGTGTTGAAAACTGGATTTGGAGTAGTATGCATGGAAATCCTCATGTAGTTCCTTACCGTAACGGTAATGTAATTAGACCATTTCGTTTAAACCGTAAGCGTGAATTCGAACTTTGGTGTCAATTAAACAATGTTCCGTATTTAGAGGATGACAGCAACACAGATCTGTGTTACACTCGTAACTACATTAGACATAAGATGATGCCTCATGTATTACGTGTGAATCCTGGAATTCACAAATTAATTAAAAAGAAAATTTCAAGCGAGGTCGTCAATGACGACTAACTTGGTAAGTAATATGTAGAAAGGATGCAATATGAGTAAGCACTCAAAATCTAGTGTGGACTGGGAAGAAGCATTAACTGATACAGATTTTGGTTTAATTATTTGCGGTAAAACCGGGCGCCTCAAAGGCTTATGGATACCCGACGGAAAAGATGAAGACGAAGTACCGCAGCCAATTGTTGATATTTGTATGGAATATTTTGGAGTAGATCCAAACCAGCAAGAGACTTTGCACTAATGGACCCCCGAGATATCTTCGAATATAAACAACGTTGGAAGCCAAATGGTCATATAGTACATGTACACAGTGATTTAGATGTACAATGTAAACAATGGTGCCGTAGGCACTTAGAAAGATGGGAGTGGAGTATGGACACGTATACGGATGTCTACAGTCATACTTTTTATTTTGAACATGACATCCACGCAAAAGAATTTGCCCGTGAATTTTTTGAATGGGTAAACAAGGGAAGAACATGACACCAGAAGAACGAACAAACGTAACTAGGCAACTAGTTTCATTAACAAAAGAAAATATGGACAAAAATATTGTTTCACTTATTGATCCTGCTGAGCTAACTGCTGCTCTGGACCAAATGGCAAACAATGTTGTTGACCAAATTGTTAACTTGCAAGACAACGAACGGTTAATAGTCGCTATGGCAACTATTACTAAATTGTTAGTTGAAAATTATATTTTGCAAGCGAGGTTAAATGGACAGTGATATGTTTGAAACGACTAACCCTGGGGTTAAGTTGTTGGCTGAATTAGCAAGGGAAACATCTGTTGCAGATCCAATAGATTGGGGAGAACTTAATTTAAGCGAAGAACAAGCATACACATTAATGGCTAGTCATGTATTAGAAATGGAATATGATGACTTGACAAATAAGGCAATTATTGTTAAACTGTTAGTAGAAAACTTTGTATTAAACCTTAAATTAATGGGAAAGAAATGAAAAGCGTATTTGAAAAAACTGCTAAAATATCAAACACCCGCAACGGGCAAACAGTAGAAGCAGAAGTTGATAATATTAGAGTTCACAATTCTCTAGATGCATACATTGCACAAAATAAAATCCATATGAAATGGAATGGAAGAGTTTATGTTGGTAATGCTTTTGGTATGGAGTTTACCACACACGGACCAAAAGAACGTTATATGAAGGAGGGACGTCGATAATGCCACTAGTACCTATGGTAGTTGAGCAAGAAGCTCGAGGAGAACGCTCATACGACATTTACAGTCGTTTGATGAAAGACCGCATCATTATGTTGCAAGGTGTAGTTGAAGATTATAGTGCTAACCTTATTGTTGCACAACTGCTATACTTACAAAGTGTAAATGACGGCAAGTCAATTAAAATGTTTATTAACTCGCCCGGCGGCAGTGTAACGGCAGGACTTGCTATTTACGACACTATGCAATTTATTAAGAATCCTGTAGAAACATATGTTATTGGACAAGCATGTTCAATGGGCAGTTTCCTAGCACAAGCCGGTTCACCTGGTAAGCGTTTTGTGCTTCCAGAAAGCCGTACAATGATTCACCGTGTTAGTTCAGGCACACCAGGCACCAGTGGTAGTGTGCATGTACAAGAACTACAAATGGAAGACACAATTAGACATTTTGAAGAATCAAAGAAACTTAACAAGCGTCTTACAGAATTGTATGTCAAGCATAACAGTGCAGGCAAGACTTATGACGAACTTTTCGAAACTATGAAGTTTGATACATTCTTGACTGCGAAAGAAGCAGTTGATAACGGCTTTGCTGACAAGGTAGTTGAAAATGAGTAACGCATTTACACAAGACATGACAGGAACAGGACAATATATCGAAATGCCAGAATCAACAGCACAGGATACAGTGGCAGCACTAAAAGGAATACCAACACGCCAAGAACTTTTAGAATTGCTCAGTAATGAAATTGTCGACGTAACATTTGATAAACTTAGTGGCGATGAACGTACTATGAAATGCACACTGGTTCCTAGTATGCTGCCACAAGCACAACGTGAAGATAAACTTAGTCAAACAAAGATACGCAACTTAGAAGATAAAGTATTTGTTGTTTGGGCTATTGATGTTGAGCCTAGTGCATGGCGTAGTTTTCGTTACGACCGTGTAAAAAAGGTAGAAGTTGATCACATGTGGGGCAATGGACATGCAGATGGAGCGAATTATTGATACTTACTATAGGACAAGCACCTGTTTATTCAGCAGTTATTGAAAATGTTGATGAACATAAAAAATTATTAGAACCAATTGTAAATGACGATTCATACTGGAGACAAACCAGTGAATGGATGAGTAACACGTGGTCAACTATGGGCCATGAGAAAAACACAGAAATTCCTTGGGATGGCATCCTTAAAGATGTTGACTCGCATTTATATGAATATCTAAACATTTTTAATCCTCGTGCAGGGTTTGGCGTACAAACAAGACCCTGGTTGAATAGATATGAAAAGAACGGTTGGCAAGAACAACACAATCATTTAGGTGCTCATGCACATTTTAGTATGTCTTATATAATTGATAGCCAAGACCAAAGTAATTTTGTATTTGCTGATCGTCCAGATAATTGGTACGACTATATGGGTATATCACAATTTTTTAACAATTGGCCCCAGCGTAATTTTATTCCTGAACAAAAAACAGGAACATTGCTAATCTTTCCTTCAGCATTAGATCACTTTGTAATGCCAAACACTAGCGAACAATACAGAATTACTGCTAGTGCTAATTTTTATATTACTCCGGAGCCTGGCAATGAATAAACTGTGGGTATACGGCGATAGTTTTGCGGCAGCTCAAAGCAATTACAATCCTGATATAAATCTTGTTCCCTGGTTCAGACAACTAGGAGATTTATTAGAATTAGACAAAGTAATGAATCGAGCCAAAAACGGCTGCGATAATTTATACATTGCTAATTGTATAATGAATGATGCTCCAGACTATGGTGAAAATGATTATATAATTGTAGTTCTCACTGATCCAAATAGGTTTTGGGTTTTTGAAAACTATCCAGAATTAAGTAATTGGTATGCTGTAGATCGTTTTTGGGATCGATGTAAAAAGTATGCCAGTTCAAACGAAATTAAGGCTGCACAAGGTTTTACAAAATATCTATACTCGCAAGCTCACGGTAATACCATCCACGAACTTACTAGAATGTTAGCCTTAAATATTCATCCAAACGTTCGTGTGTTGCAAGCATTTTTTCCTATACCCGGAGTAAACGGTTCGTTACTTGAAGTTAGCAGAGACGAACATGTTGGTAGCACAATTGAAGAAAAATTTGAAAATAGTGCCAAACAAGAATTTGAAGGGATAGGAGATATTAGACAAAATCATCTCAGCAATCCAAATCATAAAATACTAGCAGAAAAAATGTTTAAATGGTTTACAGAACCAAATTACTTGCTAGATTTAACAACAGATTTTGAAAAAGACTTCTTGACTTTTAAGTCATAAGTATGTTATACTAGAACTACAATAACAGACAGCAAAGGAGAATTTTATGAAGAAGTTATTGTTAGCAGGAGCAGCCGCATTGTCAATGACCGTTGCTACTGCACACGCAGATAATGTAAAAGTTAACGATGCATTTGTTACCAATCATTACAATACTGTTGTAAAGCGAATCCCCCAGACAGAACAAATCTGTCGTACAGTAGATGTACCTATCTATGGGCATAATAATAAAAACAATACTAATGATATGATCATTGGTGGGATCATCGGAGGTATTCTTGGCAATCAAATTGGCAAGGGTAGCGGTAAAGAAGCAGCCACAGGTATTGGCGCACTAAGTGGAGCCATTATTGCCAACGAAAATGCCAAAAAGCATAACCAACCTATTATTGGTTATCGTCAAGTAGAACAGTGTGAAAATAAAACTACTTACACAACTACTGAACATGAAGTCTATAGCCACAGTACAATTACATTTTGGGAAGATGGTAGAAAGTATGTCGTCCAGTTCCGCAAATAAAAAGTGGTCTTACAGTTTTAGTTGGACACAGCCGTACAATAGCGTAAGCATGAACCCTGTGTACCAACTAAACACAAAAAAAGAAGAAAGTATGGCTGGAAAGAACGAACTCGAATTGCTCATTTACAATGACGTAAAGGAATGGGCTGAAGTACATATGCTAGACGGCGAAGATTGGGATGACTATTTTGAAAAATTGTCTCAAGACGAGTTTAGCAAACGTATGGATGAAGTAATGGACAAATACTGGAAAGACCATATTTTTCCAATCGACGAGTACGTTTAATTATGCTATATTAAATACACTGTTAAACTGTTCCCTGATAGTTCAGTTGGTAGAACACCGGACTGTTAATCCGTATGTCGCTGGTTCGAGTCCAGCTCGGGGAGCCAAAACAGGAGAGTTGGCTGAGTGGTCGAAAGCGGCACCCTGCTAAGGTGTTGTACCTATAACGGGTACCGTGGGTTCGAATCCCACACTCTCCGCCATTAGAGGAGAAAATGGGTCATAAAACCAGTATTGATTATGCAGAGGAAAGCGGACTACGACATGCTCTGCAGCCTTTCAAAGTAAAAAGAATTAGAAACGAAGAACTCACAGAAGAAGAAAAGATTGTTGAAAAGTGGATTCTTAACAGAGTAAAATATTTAGAAGAAAAATAATTATGCGGCATTGGTGTAGTGGTAACATGCGAGCCTTCCAAGCTCTTGTCACCGGTTCGAATCCGGTATGCCGCTCCAGAACTGGTTGACACATTATATTCTCTGGATATATAATAAGTTGATAATTAAAAAGCCGGCGTAGCTCAGTTGGTAGAGCAACCGCCTTGTAAGCGGTAGGTCGGGAGTTCGAGTCTCTCCTCCGGCACCATTTTAAAGGAAAAGATATGACAGAGAAATGTCCTGAATGTGGGTTTGAATTACCTGAAGGAAATTTCTGTCCTATCTGTAGAGTTAGAAGAAAAGCGCCTGTGGTGAAATTGGTAGACACGCTAGATTTAGGTTCTAGTTCCGCAAGGAGTGGGGGTTCAAGTCCCTCTAGGCGCACCAAGGGGAATTAGCTCAGCTGGGAGAGCGCCTGATTTGCATTCAGGAGGTCAGCGGTTCGATCCCGCTATTCTCCACCACTATGTCCCGTTCGTCTAGTGGCCTAGGACACCGCCCTTTCACGGCGGCAACACCGGTTCGAGTCCGGTACGGGATACCATCCAAATAAATACTTGATGGAACTAATAGGACATCCTCTCGCTAAATCTAAAAAAATAAAAGCAGGATCAAGTGAAGATTTTGAAAAACCGGTAATTCCCTTCAACAAATGGCCAGCCCACAGTATATACTATGATTTTAATAAATTTGGATTTCGTTGCCCTGAATTTGATACAGTAAATTGGGAAGAGTCTGTTGTTGTTTTAGGGTGTAGTTGTACAGCTGGTGTAGGGCTGGCTAAAGAGAACACTGTAACTAGTTTACTAAGCAATGAAATCGGCCGCCCTGTAATTAATCTAGGTGTGGCTGCTTCTGGCATAGATCTTGCTTGTTACAATTCAATAATACTACACGATCATTTTCCGAAACCACTAGCAGTTGTACAATTATGGTCTGACACAGCTCGATATGTCGACATGGATAGAGAAAGATATCTTCATCCTCATTTATATTTTCCTAAACGTCATAATTACGATGCAAGATATAACTGGGATCTCCGATCATACTTTTATAGAAAAACTGATAAATCACTATGGGCAGGTAAAACCAAATACTATGAGGCTACTTTTTTCTTTGAAACTTCAAAATTATTTAATTGTGATTTTGTTCATCGTGAAGATCAAGCAATAGACGGATTACATCCTGGAATAGTTACTACTAGGAAAATGGCTCATTTGATTGCAACTAATCTAAAACTATAACTAAATAATTATACAATGTTCAAAGCGGTAAAAGAAATTATCTGGCATTTGACTTGCGCTAACTGCAAGGGCTGGTTTACTTTTGCCACAATGGACGAACGGTATTGTATAGATCGAACAACTTTTCATTGCCCGCATTGTGGTTCTAAAGCAAGATGTGAAAAACCGGTTGACAAGCCGTAATAAGTATAGTATATTACTAATATAAACAAAGAAGGAATATTAACATGTTCAAGACTAACACAACAAATATTACTTGTTGGCCTCCAGGAAGTAGGGGTATGTCTTGACGTGACTTTTAAGTACGTTATGAGCCCCTAGCACTAATAATGTTAGGGGCTTTTTTTATCGGTGTAGCTCAGTGGTAGAGCGGCGGTCTCCAAAACCGCGTCAGCGGGGGTTCGAATCCCTCCACCGGTGCCATATACTCGGTGTAGCGCAGTCTGGCAGCGCATCTCATTTGGGATGAGAGGGTCGTAGGTTCGAATCCTACCACCGAGACCAATTATGTGAGCGTGGCGGAATGGTTACGCAGCAGATTGCAAATCTGTACAATGCAGGTTCGAGTCCTGTCGCTCACTCCAATTTTTTGGTTGACAGATCTCGTTTTAGATCGTATAATATATGTATAAAGTAAAAATTAAGAGGGCGAGATGTCTAAAGATATTTGGGTAATCAGCGACACACATTTCAACCATGCTCCAATCCTTAAATTTAAGGATTATGCTGGCCTGCCTCCTAGAGGAGAGTTTGACAATGTTGATCAAATGAATCAGTGCATGTTAGATAATTGGGCGAGTGTTGTGAAACCAAACGATACAGTTATTCACTGTGGAGATGTTTTGTTTGGCGAAAACAAGGTCGAATGGTTAGAAGCAAACTTTGCTAAGTTACCTGGCAAGAAAAGACTTGTGCTAGGTAATCACGACAACGTAAAGTTTCTAGCACCGTTCTTCAAGGACATACAGTTGTGGATTCAAATGGACAAGTTTATTTTAACACATACTCCTTTGCATCCTACTACTCTTGCAGAATCGCATAGATTTGATGCAGAAGGTATGTTGAACGTTCATGGACACATCCACAGTAATCCTTCACCAGAAGGTCCTTACAAGTGTGTATGTGTTGAGCAAATCAACTACACTCCGGTTAACCTCGAGGAGTTGATATGAAAATTTACTGGGCGCCATTAGATAATAAAGAACTAAATCTTACCATGGCATATTACGAGCCAACGAGGCTATCAAACAATATTCCTATAGATTTAAGAGATAGTGCTTATTATCGGTGCCCAGCATTTATGGAAACTGTTAAAAATACTTTTGTCTTAAAAAGTCCTATCAGTATCAATGCTGACTTCAGTCCTTCTGCACAACGTTTTGAAACAAACTATGAGGAGATGTTTAAGTTAAAAGTAAGAATTGATGACAGTGTTGATCACGGTATTGTTCAGTTTGGATTTAACTATCTTCTTTTTGCAGAAAAGCCAGTCAAAGTTACACAGATGCATCCTTATTTGCATCATAACTCATTTACAGAAAATGGTAATGTGTTATTAGGAGAGTTTGACTGTGGTAGATGGTTACGCCCATTACAGGCAGCATTTGTTATTAATCCAAAACTTAAAGATTATTCTTATAAAATCAAAAGAGGAGACATTTACAGTTATATAAGATTTCATACTGACGAAAAAGTAGAACTTGTAAACTTTGATGTTACACCTAAAATAGAAGAAATTGCAGATAGTTGCTTACAGATGAAAAACAGTGGGCATTCATCTCCTTTTTCACTTGACTTTTGTTATAATCAGTTTATAATGTATAGACGTAAACAGGCAATCATGAGAGAAATAAAGGCACAAGGACTATGAGAACACAACCACAAACTATTATCCGTAATCTAGAAGAAAACAACAGTCGTCTAGAAAAAGAAAAAATCCTACAGGTAGCAGCCGACGAAGGCTTGCCAGAGTTCTTTGACGGATTGCGTATGGCACTAGATCCGCTTGTAACATTTGGCGTTAAGCAAGTGCCTGAAGCAACAGAAGATGGACAAGGCTTGCCAGCCAATGCCTTTGCAGAACTTGCTAGACAACTACAAGAACGTGAACTAACAGGACATGCTGCTCGTGATGCTATTCAGTTGGCAATGAGTGTTGCTACAAAAGAGCAATGGAATGGTTGGTATCGTCGTATCCTTATCAAAGACTTGCGCTGTGGCGTAAGTGAAAAGACTGTAAACAAAGTAGTACCGGGCACCGTTCCTGTGTTTACTTGTGCTCTAGCACACGATAGTGCTAATCACGAAAAAAAGATGATTGGCAAAAAACAGATTGAAGTTAAATTAGACGGCGTTCGTGTTATAACAGTCATTCAAGGCAACAAGGTTGAAATGTACAGCCGCAACGGAAAACAGTTTCACAACTTTGGACACATCATTGCAGAGATTGAAAAGGTTTTGTCATACGATCCTGCACCATATGATTTGGTTTTGGACGGCGAAGTAATGAGTGCCAATTTTCAAGATCTAATGAAACAGGTACATCGTAAAGACAATGTCGAAGCAGACGATGCTGTACTACATTTGTTTGACTGTGTGCCACTAGCAGACTTCCAAAAAGGTGTATGGAATAAGCCACAAAGCACTCGCAGTCTGCTTGTAGAGGCTTGGGTAAGCAAGCATAAAGCGTTTTTAAAGCATGTACAAGCGTTGCAATGGGAAACAGTAGATTTGGATACACCCGAAGGACAAGACCGCTTTGTAGCGTTAAATAAAGCGGCTGTAGACGGCGGATACGAAGGCGTTATGATCAAGGACGTTGATGCACCTTATGAATGTAAGCGTACACACGCCTGGCTTAAAGCAAAGCCGTTCATTGAAGTAACATTGGAGGTTAAGGATGTTGAAGAAGGAACAGGACGAAATGAAGGAAGACTTGGAGCACTCGTTTGCCGCGGTGAGGATGATGGACGGATGGTTGAAGTCAATTGCGGCAGCGGGTTTAGTGACAATGATCGCGATACCTTTTGGAGCAATCGTGGGTCTTTGGTTGGCCAACTTGTAGAAGTAAGAGCAGATGCTATTACACAGAACCAAGACGGCACTTATTCACTTCGCTTCCCAAGGTTCAAAACCTTCCGCGGTTTCGAAGTTGGCGAAAAACTTTGATCTATGAAATATGGAAGATAAAATGCCACGCAAATATGAAGTATCAAAAACATTTGAAATTGATAGTGGCACGGCAGATCGTCTTGCTATTCAAAGTCTTAAGCAGCACTACAACTACGCCGTAGAAGACTTGGACGACTTTGTGCTACACCAAAAAGGCCATCCTGAGGACTACGACCATAACCTCAAACTCAAACACGCCCTTGAAATAGTTCTTGACTACTACGGCGTTTGACCTTATCCGGAGTATACAAATCAATGAAAATTGGATTAAGCCTTTCACGCTGTATGCGTGATATACTAGAGAAAAAGGTAGACATCGACGATGTGCTGGTAATTGTTGCTCGCACAGATGTAGATCCTAACAATGACGATCACTGGAAACAGATTTGGGATGGTTATCTCTATGGCGGATTTAGTAATGCAGAGTGGGCAGGATTAGAAGATCACGAACAAGAGATGCGTGAAATTCTAATTGACTTGTATGGCTATGGTAAACTGCACCAGCCACGACAGTTTGGTGCTCACCCTCGACGTCTGCCTTACTACTGGTTAGACACATTTGCTCCAGAAGAGGAGATTGCAAAGAACCCTGCGGCACAAAAGGCGTGGGACAATTATAAACTAATTGCGGGGCTATCATAATGTATGCAGTAATGGTGTGTCTTGATGGAAAAGACGACTGGATCTTTGTAACAGAAAAAACAGAGGACTGTTGGGACTTGCGTCCTATGTTATTTGAGGATGCGCATAGTGCAATGGAAGTTGCAGATACTTTTGCAATCGAAGGCAAAGAACATAACGTAAAGGTGGTGAGCTATGAAGATTAAACTAGGACCATATAAAAATTGGTTTGGACCCTATCAACTAGCAGAACTTTTGATGTTCTGGGTGCCGAAGGAAAAAGACGAACACGGATTTCCACACACCGCAGATCGTGTACACAAATTTGGCGAATGGCTTGCTCATGGTAGCGTATGGCCTGAACCCAAAGTAGGTGACATTCATAAGTGGGGAGATCGTCCCCACACTTGGTTGTATAAGTTTCTAAGTTGGATTGACAGCAAGAAGAAACGTACTATCAAAGTACACATTGATCGTTGGGATACATGGAGCATGGATCATACACTTTCCTACATCGTACTTCCTATGCTCAAGCAACTAAAGGAAACCAAGCATGGCGCCCCGCATGTTGATCTAAAAGATGTGCCTAAAGAACTGCACGGTAAGAAACTTACCAAGAAGCAAAAGGACAACGGCGAAGTAGATGACAAACACTTTGAACGCTGGGACTGGGTGCTAGACGAAATGATCTTTGCGTTTGAAACCAAAGTAGATGACGGACGCTGGGAAGAACAGTTTGAAACTGGTGAATACGATCTACAATGGGAGAAACTAGAAAACGGCAACAGCCGAATGGTACATGGTCCTAATCACACTGCAAAGACTGATTGGGAAGGTAAAAAAGCATATCAAGAAAGGATTTCAAATGGCTTCCGACTCTTTGGGAAGTATTTTGAAAATTTGTGGGATTAGGTCCCACAATGATCGTTAATAGCATGAATCAGCGTATTTTAGAAATGCTTACTCGTTTGGCTATCGATTCTGGTGGTTATGCAAATTCTCGTCGTGTTCCGATGGCCGCAGGAATTACTTACAAAAAGCATTTAATTGCTACAGGTTTCAACCAAATGAAAACTCATCCTATGATGATGGGAGACGGTTATCGTGAAGATCAAATGTTTATGCATGCTGAAGTAGACGCTATACGCAATGCACTACGCTTGATTACACCCGGACAACTAGCACAGTGCGAACTAAACATAGTCCGCGTTAAACGACCGTACAGCGGCTCTAAGAGGTGGATATATGGTATTGCTAAACCCTGTCCAGGTTGCTCTAAAATTATCGCTAGTTTCGGTATTAAAAAAGTTTTATATACAGATAATCGCGAAGAAATACTTGACTTTGCTTAATAGTGGCTATATAATGTTAAAACAGAGTTAGGAGATACAGATGGCACTTCCGAAAGCACGTAAGAAAAAAGCAGTTCGCGGCGCACCTCGTGTAAAGCGTGGATCAAAACTTGCAGCACCAAGTTGGGATGGATGGGAAAATTGGAATGGCGAGCAGATTCATCGTCAAAGAGAAATGTGCCGATCTTTCTATTATGAAAATTTTAAGCCTGCTGATTTATACCTTAGTGTTTTTAAATGGATGAAAGCAAACGGCTATACAGCAGATCAAATCAAGAAAGCAAAGTCTGCTCCTAGCAGTAAAATGAGTATTACAGCAGGAATTATTGCAAGTACACTACTTGACGGTGCTCCTGATTATAGTGAAAAAGAAAATGACTATTGGGAAAGTCTAGCAGGCACTATGGGTAGTAAAGAACCCATGAGTAACTTTCTTAAGAGACGCATTGAAATCGCGATCGAAGAAGGAAGCAAAGTTGTAATTGAAAAGAAAGCGGAAGAAAAAGAAAAAGCAAACGTATATGTTCCTACTATCCAAGAACGTATCCGAGATCAGTCACAAGATATGGCTGAAGATATCGATGTATGGTTAGAAGGTTGGGTTGAAGATCCTAAAACATTCGATCCAAAAGGTTTTGATTTTAAAAAGCACTTCCAAAAGTTACAACCTAGCCAAGCTCATGCACGTAAAATGAAAGGGTTTTATGAAAACGTACTCGACGACTATGACGAACTCGAACGTATGCCGACTTCTGGTCAGCTCGGAAAAATGGAAGAACGAGAAGCAGACCAATGGGTGCAACTTAAAGAAGGATACGCCCACATTAAAAAAGCAGACATCAAAAAATATCGCTCGGCTATTGACGAATTACGATCAGCACTAGACTTCATTATTGATAGTGCAAAAGCAAACCGTAAGCCTCGCAAGGCTAAACCAAAGAGTGCAGACAAGTTAGTTTCAAAACTAAAATACTGCAAAACAGACGAAAAGTATAAACTCGCAAGTATTACTCCAGAGCAAATTATTGGAGCAAGTGAACTTTGGGTGTTTAACGTTAAAACACGCAAACTTGGCAAGTATGTTGCTATTAATCCAGACCCAACTGGTATGGGCAGAGATGGCAGCGGATTACAAGTCAAAGGTACTACTATCATCGGATATAAAGAAGATGAGAGTATTCAAAAGACATTACGCAAGCCAGATGAGCAACTACGAGCGTTTAAGGATGCTGGCAAAGTAAAATTACGCAAGTTCTTAGAAGAAATCCCAACAACTGACACTAAACTTAACGGAAGATGCAACCCTGACACAGTACTATTGAAGATATCTTAATAAATACAGTATGAGATATTCTAAAATAGGAAACTGACAAATGGAGCACGTTAACGATACCCTGGCAAGTTTAAAACAGTCGTTGGATGGTGTTCATACTGCTATTGAAAAAATAGCACTGAAACCCGCCGAAAAGCCGACATTCTTCAACAATGAAATCAGCGGCGACAAGATACACGGCGGACGTATCACACAATTTAGCAGTGTAGGAATTAAGGATGACGCAACAAAACAAGTTGTTGCTGTCAAAGATGACGGTCTACACGCTGATAACTTATGGGTCAATACCCTTAAAAACAACGACGGTGTTAAGATTTTAGGTGGACTAAATGTTGATGGAAAGATTACAGCAACAAGTCTACACGTTGATGAAATTACAGCAGATGTTCGTAACGAAAGAAGTTCTCCATTAGAATTTGTTCCAGACGCAGGCGGCAGTATCTATGGAAAAGGTATTGTTTGGAAGGAAGCAGGTCCTACTAAGCAATTTGTATACAGAGCCAATCCAGATCGTATATGGTCAACAGAATCAATTGATCTTAATAGAGGACAGTCTTATAAAATTGATAATATAGACTTGTTAACTGTTGATGAGCTAGGTCCTAGTATAAGAAAAAGTAGCCTAACTAAAGTTGGAACATTAAACAATCTACGCACACTTGGCAATCTAAGCATTGACGAATTTATCATCTACAACAGTGATAGCCAGCGTTTAGGTATCGGTACAGATGCTCCTAATGGCATATTAAGTATTACTACTCTTGATAGCGAATTTTTTATTGATACTGATGCAAAATCAGTTAAAATGGGTACATGGACAACTGATGACTTACAGATACTTACCGACAATACTACACGTTTAACTGTCAAATCAAACGGCAAGATCGACATTGGTCAAAACGGCAATGATAATGCTAGAGTTAGTATCTATGGCAAACTTGGTGTAGGAGTGAATAACGTTGCTGAGAATGTGTCAATTTCTACAGCAAATGCTATCGAAGTTGCTGGCACAAAAATTATGAGCGGTGAGTCAGCACCAACAAATGGAACATTCCGCCAGGGCGATGTTATGTACAATACCAATGCAGCACCAACAGGCTATGTTGGCTGGGTTTGTGTGCGTGAAGGTACACCCGGTGTTTGGAAACCGTTCGGTAAAATTTCTTCTTAATATTACATTATAATACTTCTCTAATTGTCTATAAATAATTTGCAATAGGCATGGAGGCATTACAATGGATCATATCAAACTGTGGCAAGCGGCTGCCACAATACTTTCTTTCACCGCATTAGCACTAATCGTATTCGTATATTGGATAGGACTAGAAACTTGGTATCATTATACCATAGTTATAATATGTAGTGTATTTTTCGCAGTAGGAGTAACCTGGTGGTACTGGGCACTTAACCAAATAGCGAACTTTGCCATTTACATACGATCTCTTAAAACAACAATACAAGAACTAAAAGATGACTTGAAGGATGTTAAAAAAGATTTATAAGTTATCTAATTTGGTGTTTAATAAAATCAAGGATGTGAGTTTGTTTGGGTGTATCCCAAAGGCTCACTGATCCTTGTATACTTGAGCTTGCAAAACTGCCGCCTGCAATATCAAGAGCAATCTTACCGTGGCCAATAGCCACACAATTACCTGAATAAACCTCTGCAACTTCAGGTCTATAAACAAATAGTTCAGTTCCTGAAAGATCATAAACCTTCATTCCGCCGTCGTTATTAAACCCTGGCGAGTCTGCTTGTTCCATTCCGACTACTATTCTTCCATCACCGATAGCAAGTCCCTTACCAAAAAAGATGTCTGATGATGCACTTTCATCAATAATAAATTCTTCATTGCCATCAGCATCAAATACATATACCTTTCTAGCAGCAGGCGCACCTACTAAAAACTTTCCGCATCCAGCCGCTACTTTGTAACCAAAGTTATCACCAGCGGCTGCATCGCTTGCTGTAATTTTGTTTACTAGATTTCCTTCAAAGTCGAGAATATATGCTGATCCACTAGCATTGCCATCATCGTCGTCTGCCCATGCTCCAACAATAATTCTATTATTTCCTATTGCAAGACTTCTCCCGTAATCGTCACTAAGCCCTCCGTTTAAAAACCCATAGTCCATCTCGCGTATAAAATTTCCATCTAATGAGTAGATATATATTGTGCCACCGCCGAGGTGGGCACGATCGCCAATAGCGATCAATCCGTGTCCTATTGCAACAGCAGCACCAAAAGTATCATTTACTGTACCAATTGCATAGTTTGGATTTTGTATGTGTATCTGGTTTGAACCATCTGCGTCAAAAATAAAGGCCGAACCTCCCAAGGTCCATTCGTCCAATCCATAAGCACCGACTACTACCTTTCCGCATCCTGCTGCTATTGAATTATTATTGGTAAAGTTCCGGCCGTAGTAGTTGTTTGATAGTGGATAATTTGGTACAATTCTTGCTTCTTCGGTACCGTCTAAGTTGAATATATGAAAAGAAGCCGCACGAGTTGCTCCATTAGCGGTACCAAACTCGTCCCTCCCAACATAAATTTTACCGTTGCCAATTGCTATCCCAGCACTAATCTTATCGCCAGCAGCACCGTCTGATCCTGTAATATCTACTTGATTGCTTGGAAGTGTGGTTGTATCAAGAGAACTAACATCTATATAAAAATTAGTTGAATCTATTTGTACATTATTACCGTTTATTTTGTAAGCCATTAATATAGAACCTCCAACCAGTCTTCATACATTGTATCAATTGTTGATCCGATTTCGTATTCGTATACAGCACCCCGTGCTTCTAGGTTTACTAGTACATTAGGACATCCTACGTATATTTTACTAGATCCTATAGCAACTGATGCACCAAATTGATCGCCAGCATCGGTATCAGATCCTACTATTTTTATTTCATTTGAACCGTCTAGATCATATAGATAAACTGCTCCTCGACTGCTAGAATCACCCTGTGCGCCTACTAAAATTTTATTGTTTCTTACGTCAACACTATGTCCAAAATAAGTATTGGTAGCACCATCGCTTGCTGTAATTTTTATTTCATTTGAACCATCTAGATCATAAATGTAAACTGCACCCTCTCTAAGACTGCCGCCTTCAGCACCTACTACAATTTTCCCACAACCTATTGCAATCGATGAACCAAAATATCCAGAATTACCAGGATCACTAGGTTCTATAGGAAAAAGATAATTGCCATACATATCAAAAATGTAAACTATTCCGGAGTTATTAAATGATCCGCTATCGTAAAGCGGATCTCCAACTGCTAAACGTGCATGGTTAAGAGATAGACCGTACCGTCCGAAGCCGGTTGAACTGCCTGTTGACCCTGACGGATCTTGAATTATAATTTCGTTGCTGGTTTGGACTGTATACCGATTTTTTGATTGGCTACCGCCTGCTGGTTGGGTTCTATCGAGATCAAAAATACAAACTTTTGTTGGAGTATTGTTAATTCCTGAAATTGTACCAGCAGCAAGTTTGCCACAGCCCATTGCAAGTTTTATTCCAAAATATGAATAGTCTACTGCTGTAGCAGGACCAATATTTGTTTCTGCTAGGAAGTTTTGGTTGTTTGATCCAACTGATAATCTAATTTGTCCTATAGCAGTGCCGGATCCATCATAGTTAGGATCACCAATTGCTATTATTCCACTTCTAGTAGCAACACCACCTCTTCCAAAAACAGTACCAACACCTCCATAACTTTCTATAAAATTATATGTCCACCATACTGCCCTACCCGCACTACTATTGTATTGACGTATTGTATAGGCCCATGTATTGTGCATTCCAGCAGCAACCGAAAGTCCTGTATTGTCTCCGGCAGTATCGCTTCCGGTGGTAATTTTTACTTCGGTAGCAGCAATATTTGCTACACTATCAAAACCGTCAAGGATAGGGTTACCAGTATCATCAATTACTTTTGTACCCTGTAAATAGAATGCCATTACTTATTTCCTCTTTGCAAATCTATTGCATCATAGATTGTGTAAACATGCGGAGTATCGAACACAAAAACTTCGCCTTGGTTACTTCCAGCGTATGGCGCTCCAACTACAATCTTCCCATTACCGATTGCATGAGAAGTACGGGCAAATCCAAATGAAGTATCGCTTGTATATGTAGCACCTACTCCTGAAGTGCCAGGGAATGACAAAGTGCCTAGATCTTGGAAATCTAAATTATAAATTCTTGCTGTGCTGCCACTACTTACTATAATTCTACCATTACCTATTGACACATCGTGAGCCGCAGCCACAAACGTTGTTAACTGATTACCTTGCAAGTCAAACACATATGCAGCCCCGTCACCAACACCTGTAGAAGGCTCTGCAACTACAATTTTCCCGCAACCGATTGATATTTTTCTACCGAAGTCATCACCGGCTGTGTTTGAACCTGTAATAGTTCCAATTTCGTTTCCGCTATAATCAAACAAGAAAACTCTTCCTACTACATCAGCTGTGCCTTCTCTACCTATTTCTGCAACTGCAATAACTCCGTGACCTATAGCAACTTCATAACCGTATAATCTATTACTACTTTTACTAGAAGGAACTAATTCAATTTCGTTTGTACCGTCTAGATTGTAAACAAAAGCAGCACCACCTTGCGTAAAGTAAGCGTCACTGTACGGAGCACCTATTACAACTCTGTTATCAGCAATAGCCAATGATTGTCCGAATCTAGCAAAACCATGTCCTGTAGGCCTATCAAGTTCTACAACCTTTGTTCCATCAATATCAAAAATTTCAACTCTGCCGCTTTCGGCTACTGCACCATCATATCCTCTTGACCCGACTGCAATTTTACCACATCCTATATCTACAGAATATCCAAAATCATCAAAGGTGGCTTTTGATGGCATTGTATTTGATATTTTTATTTCATTTGAACCATCTAGATCATAAACATAAACTGCTCCAAGGTCAGCACCGTCAACGGTATGATCTCTATATGCACCTACTACTATTTTATTAAGTCCAACTGCAACATCAAATCCGTAGTATGAATCGCTTGGTGGCTCAGGTGTCCATGAACTATTAAAAGTAGGTGGTGTGACTTGATCGCCAGATCCCCAAACAAACGGAATAAAATTTTCTTGTAGAACCGAACTGCCCTTAACACTAAACCCCATTACAATTCCTTCATTTTACTACTAAGGTCTTGAATAAGTATTTGTTGCTCCTTGATTGCTTCTATTAATAGTCCTATCATTGCTCCGTAGTTTACTCTTTTTGTATCTCCGCTTGTGCTAACAACTTCCGGAATAACTTTTTCAACTTCTTGAGCAATTACACCCATTGCGTAATTTCCGTTTTCGATCCAGTTAAAGTTTACGCCTCTTAAATCTAACAATTTATTCAATGCTGAATCAATAGTAGTAACGTTCTTTTTAAGATTTTCGTCTGATGTTGAGTTAAAATCAACAGCACTAACTTGCCCTGTGCTTGGATTGTATATAAGAGATCCGTTGTCTATTCCTGCTACAGTCTGTGTTCCAGATGTATCGCTTGTGAATAAAATATTATAATCAACGTTATCTGACTTGTCGCTTACTGTTGCTCCACTTTGGAACGCTACACCGTTTTGATATAACGTACCAGTAAAATAAATGTCAGTAGAATATAAATTACCAGAAACTCCGTCTACCATTAGACTTGAATCATCAGCAAACACTGATCCTGTTAAGTCTCCTACTAGAGGCTGTACTACTTTCCCTCCGCTGTCTATTAAGACAACTGTTCCACTTGCATCTGGTAAGGTAATTGTTCTACTTGCTGTTTGTAAATCTGCAACCAAATACGTATCATTGGCATCACTAAACGGACCTTCAAAAGTAATTCCACTATTAAGGCCGAGTTGTACTCCACAGTTGAGTAAAAGTGGGTAGTTGCCGTCGGTATTAATCTGAACCTGTTCGCCTACAATGGTTGTATAACTTCCGGAAACACCAATACCGCCAACCATTTCTACTGAACTACCGGTATCGTTAATATTTCCTATTATAGCAGTGTCTCCCCAGCCTTCTGGTGCTAATCCAACACTGTCACGCAATACATCGGTTGCGTTTCCTTGAATAGTTCTTATTTGAAACTTATTATTGGTATATATAGATCCTACAACCGGTGTCCAATCAACTGCCAAGGACTGACTTTTAAGGGCTGCGTTTGCCGTTTGTGCGCTGCCTCCAACAAAACCTAGCAACACATTAGCATCTATAAAATTAACACCACCGTTTTCGTTAATATCATACAATGGACTTGCAGTGTATCCACTAAATTTTTCTACTGGTGCAAGTATTCTTCCATTAACTCCATCAACTAATATTGTCGAGTCATCACCTACAACACTGCCTTTGACATCACCTATAAATGTTGATGTAGGAACAAATTCTGTACCGTCATAGGCTAAAATATCATTTGTTACAACACCTGCTGTTTCTACATCAGATAATTCGCTTAGTTGTGTTCTGGGGAAATATTCACCAGTTGCAACACCCCCACTTACGTATGCGCTAAATCCGCTAGTACCGTCAACTGGATTAGTTAGTGCATCATTGGTGTACAGTGCAAATGTGTCTGATGTAAGAATATCCATGTAATATTCATTACCATTCAACTGAGTTGTACCTACTACGTCTACAATGGTTACTGGACGTCCTTCAGTAAAACTATGTGCCGATGTTGTTTGTATTACTATAGGGTTTGAAAGTGTAATGCCTGATATACTCTTGCTGGCGCCACCAACTGTGGCTGCAAGACTTACTTCAGTATCGCTTACCCGTGTAACTGTAATATTGCTTCCGCCTGTTAGTGTTACACTTGAATAATTGGAATGCACATCGTTTAATCTTAGTTCTGTTGTACCAACAGGCATATACAATTCGTAATTGACGTCTATTTCAAAACTGTCAGTACCTTCTACTGGATTAAAAGCAACACCATTACCTCTAGTAATAGTAAGTGTGTCTCCTATATCATCAGCAGTAAGGGTTACTCCGTCAGGTTGGAGTACTATTCTTCTAAATGTGTCTACGTATGCTACGCCCATGTTTCATCCAATTATTAACTTTTGACATTGTATTTATTTAAATATAGATATGTTAATAATTGGCAACGGCGAAAGTCGCAAAGGTATTAACCTTAATAATATTAAAGAAATTAAAATAGGGTGTAATGCTATATTCCGCGACTTTGAAGTTAATCATCTAGTGTGTGTTGACAAAAGAATGCTAAAGGAAGTGTTCGAAATTTCTTTTGAAGATAGACCAAAGATATGGTCTAGAAAAGAACATTACGATCTATACAACCTAGAACATAAATTGCGTATACTGCCTGATATTCCGTATCCGGGTATGGACCGTTGGGACTTGCCCGCACACTGGGGTGCTGGACCTTATGCTGTTCTTTTAGGAGCAAAATACTCAAAAGAGAAAAAAGTTAAACTTATAGGTTTTGATTTGTACAGCAAAAATAAACTTATTAATAACATTTACAAAGGTACAAAAAATTATGCAGAAGCAGAAAAACCAGCAGTTGATCCTAGATATTGGATTTACCAAATATCAAAAATATTTGAATGTTTTGCAGATGTAGAGTTTACTGTTTATGCAGAAGAAAATTGGGAGTTACCAAAATCTTGGAAAAAATTTAATGTTTCACTTGACAAGATAAGTAATATAGTATAATATATGTATACAGTGGTCTTATATGCTCATCCCACTATAAACACTCTGCGCATCAAACTTACTCGACTAATACAGGAGGCAAGAGATGGGTAAATATTACAGTACAAAACATTACGGACACAACATTGGCTTATCAGCAGTGTTCCGCCAGCCTAACGCAGATCATTCACATTGTCATCTGCTACACGGTTATTCATTAGCATTTACATTTACATTTGGTTGTGACGAATTAGATAATAAAAACTGGGCTGTAGACTTTGGAGGACTAAAACCTTTGAAGGCTTGGCTTGAAGATAGTTTTGATCATAAGGTAGCAGTAGATAGGGCTGATCCATTTTTATATAAACTACAAGAAATGGAAGAGTTTGGTCTAGCAGAACTACGTATTTTTGACGGCGTTGGTGCAGAGAAGTTTGCAGAACACGCATTTAAATTTGCAGATCAACTAGTACGTGAACAAACAAACAATCGTTGTTATTGTGTGCGAGTAGAATGTGCCGAACATGGAGCCAATTCAGCAATTTATGAAGGTTAGATGAAAACTTATTATCCCGGGGAAACTAAAGGCGAACGGAAAGCTCGTAAGTTACAAGAAAAATTGGATTTAGCCAAAGAGAGGCTAAATCCGACCCCGATGGGAACAAAACAAAACTATGTAGTTTGTTTGAAATTCGGAGCCAAGTATGGTCCGGAGTATGTAAACAACTTGTACAATATGGTAAAACGTAACTGTACACTTAACTATGAATTTGTTTGTTTCACAGAACGCCCCGACGGAATTGATCCTGGAGTTAGAATAGAGCCGTTACCAAAGATTGGCGGTATGGGTGGAGCAGTCGGCTGGTGGTATAAGCCGATGTTTTTTGACAAAGCACTGCCACTTAGAGGAACTATATTATATCTAGATCTCGATTTAATTGTGTTTCGTAACATTGATCATTTGTTTACACATAAACCTGGGGAATTTTTAATATGCAGAGACTTCAATAGATTTGTAATTAAAAATTATCCTAAATTTAATTCAAGTGTGTTTAGACTTGATTCAGGACAACACCCTCAAGTTTGGAAGGACTTTGCTCGTAATCCTACAGAACCAATTCGACGCTGGCATGGAGATCAAGATTGGATACGTCACAAGATAACACAAGATTTTGACTATTGGCCCGATGAATGGATACAAAGTTATAAATGGGAGATGCGAGGTAAACCTCGTATGGTAGGAACAAAAGGCAACAGAGATTTTGAAACACCAGGAGAACCTAAAATACTAAATGAAACAAGTATAGCAGTATTTCATGGTGATCCTAATCCACATTATTGTAAAGATTTATGGGTAAGAGAAAACTGGAAATGATTGACATAAACAACAAAAGGCAGTATACTATAAACATGACTAAGAGAATAGGCTTTGCATGCAAGTACATGCACCCAGATCAAACGCAGAAAAAGAAACTGCTAGAAGAAATTCAGCGGCCACTAAATACTCGCAGTACAACAGTACAGTGGCTTAATCGTCAGACTCGTGATGTTGCAGAAGAACGACTGTGGTCCATCATGGTACACAACATTCAGTCATACTACAACTTGATTGAATACGTAGGAGGTTTACCACATGAATTACGAATGGTTAGACTCGGCAGTGATGTCCTTCCTGTATACACTGAGCCTACTTGGTGCTATTACTGGAAACGTCCTGATGTGGTCGCATATTGCGAAAAGCATTTCGCAAGGGTCGGCGAGCTTGCAAGGCAGTTGGATGTACGGTTGTCTATGCATCCTGGTCAGTTTACTGTGCTTGCATCTGACAACCCTGATATAGTGGAGAGATCAATTGAGGAATTCGAGTATCACATCAATGTTGCGAGGTGGATGGGCTACGGTGTCAATTGGCAAGACTTCAAATGTAACGTCCACATCTCCGGTAGACAAGGTCCAGCCGGTATCATCAACGTCCTTCCAAGACTGTCTCCAGAAGCACGAAACACACTTACTATTGAAAATGACGAAAACTCGTGGGGCATCGACGCCAGTCTGGAACTTGCCAACCACGTCGCACTCGTTCTTGACATACACCATCACTGGGTCGCTAGTGGAGAATACATTCAACCCACCGACGATAGATATCTACGCATAATAGATAGTTGGCGTGGTGTACGTCCTGTTATTCATTACTCAGTATCACGAGAAGATTATCTAGTCAATCATAATCCAAACGTATTACCTAACAAAGAAACATTACTAGAGCAAGGCTACAAGAAAGCAAAACTACGAGCGCACAGCGATTACATGTGGAACACAGCAGTTAACGACTGGGCATTGCAGTTTTTAGATACAGCAGATATTATGGTAGAGTCTAAATGTAAAAATTTAGCAAGCCTAGAACTACATAAATACTACGAAGGAAATGATAATGAGCGACAGATACTTGAACGCAATGTACGGCCGCAAAGGTTCAACGACATCGAAGTCAGAATCGCATAAAAACCCTAACAGAGTATTGGGCGGATTGCGTGGACAAGGTGTTGATACTATGGTTGTACTAGGCGAAGATGGCGCAGAACATACTATTCCTTCACAAAAATATGTTCAAGGATTGGAAGAAAAAATACGTAATCAAGACGTTCGTATTTCAATGCTTGAAAAACAACTAAGGAGATTAAGCCGTGATACAAAAATGGATTAATGCTCGAATCAAAGAGCGCACAACATTAGATGGTGTTATTCTTGTAGTAGCAGGTGTATCTTTCCTAATATTCAAGCCTATTGCAGCATTGGCAGCATATGCAGCCATTTTGTACGGTGCTTGGACTATTTGGAAAGCAGAATAATTACAATTTGCCAATAGGCAAATCAGAACTAGCAGGCATATCCCATATTTGTTTCTTTTCTATGCCTTTTTTCTGAGCAAATTTCTTAGCATCACAATCTGAACATACGTGGAAGTAGTTATTGGATATCCGCTTAGGATCCATACTTCCACGTTCTCTTGAAAACTCAACTCCACAATTATCACAAAGCATTAGTATAAATGTTTTGTGCCGGTAGTACTCATGACTTATGCCTTTGTTGCTTTTACGCTGATGCCACGTCTGTTTTTGATATTCTTTTATGAACATACATATATTTACATTAAGATTATAAAATAGTTCGATAAATATATTAGATAAGGAGTGAAAATGGACATTTGTACACTTACAGAATCAGCTCAAGACCAAATCAACACCATTTGTAGCGAACAAAATTGCTATGCAGTATCACTTAATATAAAAGGTGGAGGGTGTGCAGGGTTTGAATACGAATGGGGAACTATAGATTCTCCAGACGGTATTGAAGTAAACGATCATGTAATTGATGCAGGCACTGGCAAATTAGTAGTCGGAGCGCACAGTTTAATGTTCCTTTTTGGCACTGAAATAAATTATAAAAAAGATATAATGGGTGCAATGTTCGAGATTAACAACCCTAATGCAAAGAGCAGTTGCGGCTGTGGCGTTAGTGTAAACTTTGACATGGATAATTTAAGCCAGCCAGCGATCTAAACGGAGTAAAACATGGCAAGACAAGATATTGATATTGGTGTTTCAGGTAACGACGGTACCGGTGATAGTATTCGTGAATCCTTTCGTAAGGTAAACGAAAACTTCCAAGAACTGTATGCAGTTTTTGGTATCGGTGGGCAAATTAGTTTTACTGATTTAAGTGATACACCAGACAACTATGAAGGACAAGAAAACAAAGTTCCGCTAGTTAAATCCGATGGCAGTGGTTTAGCATTATTAGAACTTGCTTCTGATAACAGTTTAGACGGATCGCCCGATACTATCGGATTTGACTTCACTGTTGACGGCAAAGTAATATTAAAACAATTAGTTTCTCGTGTTGCTAATGACCCAGAACCTACACTTGCTGGTCCATTAAATGCTGCTACACAGCCAATTGCTAACGTAACAGTTAACCAAGCAGCAATTGATACGTTTAACTCTGTTCACGGTACAGATTTAACTGTAAGTGATCTTGTTATTAACAAAAGTTTTGCTGATAGAAATTATCAAGAAAAAGAAGTTGCTGGCGGCGGCTTACGACTAGGTGATGAACCTGCAGATGCAAGCGGTTATACATTCACAGCAACAGATCTTGAATTAGGAAACTTAGAAATACTTAACCACGGATTATCAGATGCATATATTGGTGCTCCGTTTGTGTTTAATTCAACTGGCACTGATCCTTTTGGAGTAGTAACTGGCGGAACTTATTACTTAGGTATCCCAGATGGTGATCATATTTCCTTGTACGAGACAGCAGAAGATGCCCTCGACGGAACAGGTAGAATATTACTTGCTGGCGGCAGCGGAACATTTACAATTACAGATGGCGGCTATGATGAAGATCTAGAAGGTTTTTGGTTATCTAACGTTGCTATTCCTCGTAAGAGTGCAGTTCGCCGTCAAGGCGACTCAATGACAGGTGCGTTAAATTTATTTGATCATCCTGGCGATCTTAGAGGAAAAGGTTTACCTAATGGTCCTGATGACTTACAAGCAGCAACAAAATTGTATGTTGATAATGCGGCAGCAACAAGTACAGTTAACTTATACGTAAGTACAGCAGGAAGCGACTCGCAAGAATTTACACCAGACGGCAAGGAAGGACGTAACCCTGCATATGCATACAGAACAATTAATGCAGCAGCACAAAAAGCAGAAGAAATAATTCTTTCTGCTCCGCCAGAACCGGGTCCATATCAACAAACGATGACATATGGTAACGGTTTAGGTAAATCAGATGTTGTTACAGCAGGTATTACAAGTACGATTAGTGGACGTACAAATGCTAACGCACTTATTTTACAAAACAAAGAATGGGTGGCAAAAGAGGTTACAGCATATATTAATGCAACATATCCAAGTTTTGCAGAAAGTTACGATATTGCTATATGTGAACGTGATGTCCAACTTATACTAGATGCTGTTAGATTAGATATCTTATTAGGTAACAATGCTAACTATCTATCTCGTTATGCAGGACTTACATATTATTCAAATGCAAGTTCCGCTGTTGCTATTGGAACACAAAAAGCATACACCATTGCAGGTATTGAATATGCAAAAACACTTGTTAGAGATTATGTTTTAACTAATACTGCTCCGCCAACACTGTATCAAACCCGTGTTGAACAGTACATTGAACCTGCTATTGTACCAGATGCAGCAGCAGATAGTGCTGCTGAAGCAAAGTTTGATACTATTATTGATGTTATTAACGATGGTCCTCTACAAGCACCTAGTATTGTTGATGGTACAACAACTTATAAAATTAACATTGGAAATGGTAACTATGGTTTTGTTGACCAAGCAAATCCAGAAAATACAGACATTATACCTGGTAAGGTTATAAGAGGTAAAAACTCAGGTGCTATTGGTAGAATTATTGATTATAGATATGAATCAGGTCCAAGAGCGGTTAGTGTTGTTGAAACAGACGAAGTTGAAATACAACTTTTAAAACCAATTGAATTTGAAGAAGGCGAAGAACTAGAGTACGGCAACTATGTTGTTAGTACACAAATTAGCATTAGAATTGAATCAGGTATTTACGAAGAAGATTTTCCAATTCGTGTTCCAGCAAACGTATCTATCAAAGGTGATGAATTTAGACGTGTAATTATTCGTCCTAAGAAACGTGTATCACAATCAAGATATGCAAACACATTCTTCTATCGTGATGCAGTATTTGACGGACTAGTGCTTGGTAACAGTGCTATTGAAAGTTTAGAGTTTGAACCACAAATTAACAGTGGAAGAGCCGCAGGAACTTACACTATACCTTCAAATGGATATACTGCACAGTATTACGGTGAAGGTGCTGAATTTGAAATAACTGTAAGTGCTTCTGGCGCAATTACTGACATTACAGTAACAAATGCTGGTGAAAATTGGCAAGCAAACGAACTTATTACAATTGATGCTGCTGATATAGGTGGCGTTGGTTATTCGTTTAATGTAGCAACAGTACCAAACGGTAAACAGTACATTAATCCATTAACTAATGAAGTAGATGGATACTTTGGTTATCACTATTTGAAAAAACCAGGATCTCTTAAAAACATTGGTGCAGGTTATACTAACGTAGGTAAATGGGAAACAGCAGCACTTGTATTAGAAGATAACAGAGAATTTATCCAAGAACAAGTTGTAAACTATACAGAAACAACATATCCTGCTTTGCTCGGTGTTTACAGTAGAGCAACATGTTTTAGAGATGCAGGACTTATTGTTGATGCCCTTGTAAAAGACTTACGTAATGGTGGCAACGAATTTGCACTAGAAGCACAGGGCGAATATTACGATGGCGCATTGCCTGTAGACGGAAGCCAAGATGCCGAAACTGCTGACGCTATCCAACACATTTATACTATTGCTGCACAACTAATACAAGGAGCAGCGCCGAGTACACTATATGGTCCAAGTGGCGCAGCACCAGTTCGTCCGGACCTTCCTGGCGCAAACTTGGTATACGATTATGATCTATTTAACGGTAGTGCAGAACCTGCTACATGGGCATCAGGTGAGCTGTATAGAGTTGGTAATGTTGTAACGTTTAACTTTGCTGGCATAGATAGATATTATCAGTGTAGAATTGAAAATACATCAGGCAGCACTTTTGATGCAACTGAGATTGCTAATTACTGGACAGAAATAGACGGACCAGACACTGTAATTAACAACTTGGTTGATACTGTTACTTTTGCATTTGATGCAAACTATAACCCACCATTAAGAAACGACCAAATGGATGTGTTCTTAATGAACGATGCAACTATTCTACGTAACATTACTGGTCAAGGACATGGCGGTTTCCAAATGGTGCTTGACCCAGAAGGGCAAGTGCTTACTAAATCACCATATTGTCAGACAGGTACAGGTTTTGCAGGAAGTTTAAACAAACAAGCGTTCCGTGGAGGATTGTTTGTTGATGCGTTTGTTGGTAACTCCGCAGTACAGGTTACAGAACGTGTAGACGGATCAGCGTTCCGCCTAAGAGTACAGAGTTTAGGTTCACAAGCAGACCCTCAAGGTTTGTTTGTAAGACGTCCTCAAGTTCCGTGTGCTTTCTACATTGATGGTAGACGTTTCCAAGTTAACGCTGTTACACTATATGACCCAGACTTTGGTACAGCAGATCTTATACTTGATCCAAGCTCAAATGATGGTCAAGGATTTACTGGACTAACTTCAGAACTTTCAACTGGTGTTGATCTTGATTCAATTGGAACATTTGAATTTAACGAAGAAAAGTGTGAAAGAGACTCAAACATTATCGTTAACGGTGTAGCACTTGACACTGTACTAGGAACAAACTTCAATGCTCTATACAATGGTATTGCATATCGTAGAGGAACTGCAAGTGTTGTCATTGACGATCAATTGGCAGAAACTACTGCTGCTATTGCCGTAGGTAAAACACAAACTCTTGCACTTGATTCAGTAGCAGCAGACTCAACAGCAACAACTCGTGTTGGCGATGCATATGATGAAGTAATTGACATTATTACAAATGGAACAACTTATACAGCAGAACCAGGCGATGGGGTAGTCGACGCACTTACATTTACTGACCCTGGTGTAGATACTAATAAACTATATGCAAGACAGATCCTTCAGTTAAACAGAAGCCTTATTGCAACCGAATTAACTGATTGGATTGCAACACAAGTTGCAGGTAGCATTGCACCTTTTACACCGTCATTTACATATGATTCAGTAAAATGTGAAAGAGATGTAAGATATATTGTTGACGCATTAAGTTACGATATACAGTACGGAGGCAATTTAGGAACAAAATCTGCTGCGGAATCTTATGTTGACGGAGCAGTTGCACAATTACCTGCAGGTGAACAAGCAGCCACAGTCGCAGCATATGTACAATTAAAAACAATCGTAGGCGCTATGTTAGATGGAAGTTCTGCTGTTGTTGGTTATAATAACAATGCTGGTAATGTTGCTAGTGCTACCGAAGTAACTGAAGCAGGAGACTTGATAGACATTATCAACACAGTCATTACAGATGGTGAAACATCTAATATGCCTGCAGATGATACTCCTGATCGTACTTGGGCAGACGCAGCCCTACAGTCAGCATATGACGAAATACTACAACAACAATCCTTAATTGTAAGAAGAATTGTTCAAAGTATTGCTGCACCATTACCAATTACACTACAAACAGCAGGTAACAGATCAATACTAGGAAACGACTTCACACAGATTAACGATCTAGGATATGGTCTAGTTGCTGTTAATGGTGCGCTATCAGAAATGGTGTCTATGTTTACATACTACTGTTGGACATCATATTACTCAAAGAATGGTTCAGAGATTAGATCGCTAACTGGTTCTTCATGTTATGGTGAATACGGACTAGTTGCTGAAGGATCAGATCCAAACGAAATTCCAGATAGTGTTCGTCTTGCAGAAGACATGATACAAGCAGCAAAAGTTTTTGATGCTGATGTTGTGCTAACACTTACAGATCCTTACATTATAGCAGCAGGCGAAGTACTAACGCAAGCAGGTTCAACAGCATATGGTACTGTTTCAGTTGATACGGCAGACTTAGGAGATAGTACAGTTGTAACAGGCGGTAGCAGGGTAATTTATCTAACAGGCGTTGTAGGTGCATTTGATACAACAAACCAACTTACAGGTGATACACTAGGTGCTCTTGGGGCAGGAAGTGTACCGGCTACTGTTGACTCAACAGGATACGGCAACAACGAAGAAAACTTATTCTTGTATGCATATGATTTCAAAGATCCGCCATCCAACCGTTCTGAATTTGATGTTTATCACCCAGGTGTTCCAGTTATAGCAAGATATGAAGTTGCTTCAGCAGCATTGGCAGGACATACTGTAGGTGAATATGTCAATGTTGGAACAGATATTACAGTAGTTGCAACTACAGATGATGCATTTGCAGCAGGAGCATTGTTTAATGTTCAAAAAACTATTGCTAATCAGTATACTGCAACCATTGAAAACGGTGGTTCAAGTTACACTGTTAACGATACATTCCTAGTAAGCGGTGCAGACTTAGGTGGTGTAACTCCAGATAACGATTGTTTAATCAAAGTATCAGAAATAGATGGTACTGGTGGAATTACCGCAGTTACACTACAAGGTAATATTTGGGTAGAAGCAAGTACACCATATTTTAATGGTAGGGTCTTCAAACTTAATTTCTCAACTAGCGATGCTCAGTTTAGCACTAACGGTTTACTTGAAGATACTCCATTTGGTGAACTTATACAGTATAGAAGAAACCAAACACATGTCATTAGTGATTTGGCAAGACCAGATGTATTAACAATTCGTCCATCAACTGCGGTTGTATTTGATGAAAACCCAGGACAAATTTATCGTTCAATTAGTTTCTTAAACAGTAACAGTATTGGTGATGAACTTGAAGATGGATATTTACAAGCAGGTTTTGATGAAGGTTATGACTATATTAGAATGCTTGTAAAATCTGACAAAGCACAAGAGGTTGTAGGAAATGTGTTTGATGGTACAACTCCGTTAACAGGTGGTACTGAAAAAGGTGGTACTATCGGAGACGTTGTATTAGCTCTACAGGCGACACTTGACAGTAATGAAATATTCCGTCTTAACAATAACTTAAGAACACCAGAAGCAAACCGTCCAATAGGTTGGACACAGGCAAGTCTAGTTGAAGCGCCGGTGTTTGCTTGGCAGGGTAAAAAACATTATGCATTTAATGCTCGCGGAGTTAACGATGTAACTACAGAATTAACTCTTACTGCTTCAACACAGGCTAACCCTGTAAATGTAACATTTAACAGTGACATAAACCTACAAAGTGGTGAGGCAGTTACATTTAGTGATGTTGTTGGTATGACAGAATTAAATGGCAACACTTATTATGTTGATAATATTGTTGTTGGCGTAAACGTAACAGCAGACCTATACACAGATGCTGCACTAACTGCAACATTAGATGGTACTGCATTTGGTGCAGCAGGTACAGATGGTACTGGATCAGTAACAAGAGAAACTATTTCTCCTCTAGCAGAAGACAATGAATATGTAGTTGTTGACATTGCTGATTACAACACCATTAACCAAACAGACGCTACAGGTATTTACGATCCAGTATTGCGTGGCAGTTTAACTGTAACACTTCGCGCAGGTCTAGTTGAAGGTGCTACAGGTGACGTTACAATTAACATTTCAACCTGTCGTGCTACATCACATGACTTCCTAGACGTTGGTACAGGTGGATTTAATGATTCAAACTATCCAAACGTTATCTTTGGTGAGCCTGCAGAGAAAAACCAAGCAAACGAAGTTGACGAACGTGGCAAAGGTCGTGTGTTCTATGTAAGTACAGACCAAAACGGTATCTTCCGTGTAGGACGCTTCTTCAGCGTTGACCAAGGTACTGGTACTGTTACATTTAGTGCTTCAATTGCACTTTCAGATGTTGACGGTCTTGGATTTAAGCGTGGTGTGGTTGTTACTGAATTCTCAACAGACACAGCAATGACTGATAACGCTGCTGACACAGTTCCAACAGAACTTGCTGTACGTGGTTATGTTAACAGACGCTTAGGTTACGATGTAAACGGTAATCCAGTTGCTAATAAATTAGGCCCAGGTGTGCTTGCTCCAAACGGTGCTGTTCCAATGACAGACGATCTAAACGCAGCAGGCAACACAATTACTAACCTAGCAACACCAACTTCAGACTCTGATGCAGCAACTAAATCTTATGTAGACGACTTCTTAGGAAACAGTGACGAATTAAAAGATTTACGTTCGTTAACATACAATGATGATCAAGTAGTTGAAGGACAGTTAATTGTTGCAACAGAATACAAAAAACTAATCGTAGATGCAGGATCAATTGTTAGTGGACCATACGAACGTGGTGATACAATTACAGGAACAATTACAGGTGCAACAGGTACAGTAGTTGACGTAATAGAACGTATTGCAGTTGAAGGTAATATAATTGAAATTATATATGAACCACTAACTGGAGAGTTTAGCGATGGTAAGCCAATAGGCTCATCACCTGACCCAGATGTTATTGCTGTTCTAGGTGGTGCTGAGGCATTATGTATTGATGGACCTGTAGACGAATGGGCCAACGGTGTAATGGATCCTGATAGTGATATTACTATTGATACAAACAGAGAAGTTACTGTTGTTGGATCAGAAGTAACAGATCGTTACACAACAATCAACTTCCAGTATGCTCCAGGTAGTATTGTTAATGCAGATGTTAGTGCAACAGCCGCTATAGCACAAAGTAAATTAAACTTAAATGCAGCGACAACAAGATCCAGTGCTGTAGGAATTACTCAAAGCGATCTTGGAGTAGCAAGTTTTGATAATGATGTGTTTACTGCTACAACAGGCTGGATAACAATTAACAACGGACAATTACCATTACAGAAAATTCAGCGTATCCAAGATGGTACTGTACTAGGTAACTGGAGCGGTGATAGTTCAGATAATGACATTGACGAAGTACCATTCAGTACTGTTATATCAGAAGGTGGTGGACTTTCAGATGCAGACTTTGAACCGTCAAGTTTAATAGCATCAAGCAGTGATCCGGGTGAAGCACTTATCAAAACCGGTGCAGGAACTTACGGTATTTCAAATGTGTCAACAACTGGTGAAGTTAATAGTATTGTAAAAACTGATGCTAGTGGTAGTATTCAAGTTAACTCTTTGATACTTGGTGGTGATCCAAGTTATGAAGTATTATCACTAGATACAACCACACTAGTATTTAAAACACCTGCACAAGGCGAAATACTAAGAGCAGTAGGTACAGCAGGTGCTGTTACAGCAGGACCTGATATAGAAATACCAGGTTCGGTTAATATTGGTTCTACTGGTGTTACAGAAAGTACACTACAGAATACTTCAAACTTCAACGGTGAACCAAGTCTAGCAGTTGACTGGATTTACAGTTCGTTTATTGAAGCACCAGGAGAAAAAGGATCAGCATCAACTGGTATAGCAATTGGCGCTAACACTGGTGTTACAACACTAGGACAAGTTGCAATCGTTGTTGCAGACGTAGCAACAAGCTCAAGTTTTGCACCATTCATATTTGATGCAGATGGTGTGCTACCTGATGTTGATGCAACATACAACATTGGTAGTGCTTCGCTAAAATACAATGAAATATTTGCAAGCCTGTTCCGTGGAACTGCTACTGAAGCATACTACGCTGACTTGGCAGAGAACTACACGGCAGATGCAGATTATGAACCGGGCACTGTACTAGTGTTTGGTGGTGACGCAGAACTTACCGTAACTACAGATCATGGCACACATAGAGTTGCAGGTGTTGTATCAACAAATCCTGCACACTTAATGAACGCAGAACTAGAAGGCGAGCATGTAGTAGCACTTGCACTGCAAGGGCGTGTTCCATGTAAGGTTCTAGGAAAAGTACAAAAAGGTGACTTGCTAGTTGCTAGTGCAATTCCAGGATATGCTATAGTAAACAATACTCCAGCAATTGGTGCAGTTATCGGTAAGGCGCTTGAAAGCAAAGATGATAACGACAGAGGCGTTATTGAAATAGTAGTAGGAAAACACTAATGGATAAACCAAAAGTAGATAAAATGGTTAAGAAAAATAAGGCTGTTGCCTACAACGACACAAAAAATCCGCAGGAGCGTCAAGCAGTTCTGCAAAACAACATTCTTCGAATAAGAGTACAAGGGGCACCTAATGGCAAGACAACTAATTAATATCGGTACCAGTCCTAACAGAGGAGATGGTGATCCGCTTCGCAGCGCATTTGATAAAATCAATGACAACTTTGCGGAACTGTACGCTAGAGATTTTAGTGCAGGCGCTGATCCAGATACTGGCAGCAGTTCAGCAGTTGGAGCGAGTCTTGTACCAGACGCAGACGGGCAGTACGATATAGGTACTTCAACTAATAGGTTTGCTGACGTATACGTAAAAGACTTTATCTACTTAAACGGTGCTAGACTAGAAGTAGACACTAGTGGATCGTTGCGTGTTAACGGCGGACTTCCAACAGAACGCCAAGACGTTATAGGTGATATTTTTGGACAAGACAGTACAAAAACTTTTGACTCTGATACTAATACATTTTACGGAAAGTTTGTAGGTGATTTAACAGGTAGTGTATTTGCAGATGATAGCACACTTGCTTATGATGCAGTTAACAATGAGTTTTTTGGAAACTTTACAGGCCCATTACTTGGTAATATAACTGGTAATGTTCTAGGGGATATTACAGGTGACGTTACTTCTAGTGGAACTAGTAGTTTCACAGGTACTGTTGATTTTAGTGGTGCTAGTGTAACAGGTCTAGTAATTTCGTCAACAACTGGAGATATTACAGGTTCTGTTTTTGCAGATGATTCAACACTATTAGTAGATGGTGTGAATGGAAAAATTACCGGTGAAGTTACAGGAACAATATCTAGTATAAACTGGATG
>Ga0181574_10000346_pt1 | contig 42949 bp, 63 predicted proteins | sample 101ome_24_FD_145600 | JGI IMG/M metagenome (GOLD analysis project Ga0181574, IMG submission 145600) | Coastal salt marsh microbial communities from the Groves Creek Marsh, Skidaway Island, Georgia - 101410AT metaG (spades assembly) | ecosystem: Environmental > Aquatic > Marine > Intertidal zone... | reverse complement strand
CAATTCCTTCATTGTCCATTCGCAATGCTCTTCTGTTACACGAGCAGGTTGGTGTAGCCTTGATTCCTATCATGGATAATAACTTCTTAAGCTCTGCGCCTGCCCCGTGAGAATGAGGAAATCCCTCTATCTCATCGTCTACTATGTAAATGTCTTCTATCGTTTTGGTTTCAATCGGTTTTCCCCCTTTTTCTTTTGGGGGTTTCATAGTAACAAAGTCTACTCCATTGGCGGTTTCTTTAATTGCTTTTTTACACTCTGTATCAAAATCATAACGTCTATCCTTACAGAGTTTTTCGTATTGTTTTTGTATAATTGTTTGTTCCATAATTAATTTCCTTTCGTGAATAAAAAAATGTAGGTCATGTAAGTGGGGGTATCTGCTTACCATTATCACACCAGTTTTTAGTGACAGGTTTGCCTTCTATATCGTAACAGTCTGGATACTCTGACGGAGGTTCTTCATCCCAACAATGTTCATTTGTATTGCAATAACAGCCGGGTTTTACGCCGAAACCATTTAACCCGCTCGTGCCTACATGGTAATTTATTCCACACCTGTTGTCTTGCTTGAGCGCTTGCTCACCAACCCTTTTGCAGGCTGCTTCGGCTTGAGCCCTATTCCAGTCTACGAATTCATTCGCGGTGGGAGGCGGGGTGCCTTGGTATTCAGGTTCAGGAGGAGTCCAAGTTTGCTCGATATTATAAGCGTCAAATTCTTTCTTTGTATAGAATTGCCAAGCGCCACATTGATATGCCCCGGTCTCGTTGGGATCAAAATTACTTCTTCTCCCACCTGAGTATGGGTGGAACCCACAGTTTGCAACATGACCATTGCCTGCTATGCAAACGGCATATACCGCCTCTCCGTTATATTCACCAACCTCAAAGGGTTCGCCGTTTCTTGTGTCTCCAATATCCTCCGTGCAACAAGCATAAGTTCCTCCTCCACCATCAGTTAGCACATCGCAATTGGAACCATGACTGCCAGCGCAAGAAGAAGACCCAACATACGCTCTCGCGCCGTCTAGACATCTACTGCCGTCTTCGGGACAACAATAATTTAAATCTGAGTCATAGTAAAAACCATCGGGGCAGCAAGGTGGTCGAGGTGGAGCCTGAGTGGTTGTGCAACAACTTCCATCATAAAATGGATTGCCGCAGCTTGGGTGATAAGTTAATTTGTATTTACAGCAGCCCGTGTTGGGGTCTCGCCCGTCAGGTTGAGGATAGCATTTACGTGGTGCAGTTTTTGTCGCCTTTGGTGGCGCGGGGCAAGGTTGACACAGAACTTTTTCTAAGCATTGGTTATTCCATGGTCCGGGAGTTGACCAATAATCGTCTATGTACTCACTTGGGCAACCAATGGAGGATGTATCACACGGGCTGTGATTTGGACTTGGCGGGGCGCACGTAGTTGGCACACAAGCATGATCATCGCAGTATTTAAATGGAGACCCCGGCCCACCATACTTCTTTTTATTTGGATACGTCTTGAGTTCCGTACCCGGACCGCATTTGGGAGGAGGGGTTGGGTTACAAACGCATGGTGGATATTGATATTTACAAGGTATTCCTCCCGGTGGTGGTCCCGGTGGTGGTCCCGGTGGTGGTCCCGGTGGTGGTCCCGGCGGTGGTCCCGGTGGTGGTCCCGGTGGTGGTCCCGGTGGTGGTCCCGGTGGTGGTGGTGGTGGTGGATACCCTCCCGGACAAGCTCCTCCACAGCAAGAATTGCTACTCCCGCAGCAAGCATCGCTACTTCCACAACAGGGGTCTGTACTTCCGCAGCAAGGGTCGGTACTACCACAGCAAATATCGCTACTACCACAACAGGGGTCTGTACTTCCGCAGCAAGCATCGCTACTACCACAGCAAGCATCGCTACTACCACAGCAAGCATCGCTACTACCACAGCAAGCATCGCTACTACCACAGCAAGCATCGCTACTGCCACAGCAAGCATCGCTACTACCACAGCAAGCATCGCTAATTCCACAGCAAGCATCGCTACTTCCACAGCAAGGGTCTGGGTCGTTGCAACATGGGTCGTCGGGAGCGCAGGTTGTAGTAGTAGTAACGCAAGTTTGACACTGATTGCCACATCCGTCTAATATCGGCCTACAGAAAGTGTCGCGATATTCTATACCCTCTATAATTCTAGTTCTCTCTTCACACTTTTCTAGTGAGATCAGCTCTTCGCCCTCATCACAAACAGGTGTTTGTTTACAACTATTGTCAGTACAACCACAATAAATATCGCTACTACCACAGCAAGGGTCTGGATCTCCGCAGCAAGGGTCTGGATCTCCGCAGCAAGGATCTACTAGTTCGCAACTTCCGTCTACGCATTCTTGAGCGCACCCATTAATTTCTTCACATGTTATTCCACAGCAAGGGTCTGGATCTAGGCAGCAAGGATCTACTAGTTCGCAAAGTCCCTCTACGCATTGTCGAGCGCAGATGGTTCCGTCAATCATTTCATCATCTACACATGTTATTCCACAACAAGGGTCTGGATCGCCACAGCACGGGTCGTTGCTGGGGCAGCAAGGATCTACATATCTACAACCGATATTCGCTCTGCATTCTTGCTCACTGTCACTGATCCAAACACACGTTCGTCCGCCTTTTGTGTAACACTCTAATTCACATTCGTCGGGGTCTGTCTGGCATTGGCCACAACAAGGGTCGGTGCTTCCACAGCAAGCATCGCTATCCCCACAGCAAGCATCGCTACTTCCACAGCAAGGGTCGCTGCTATAACAGCAAGCATCGTTACTATCACAGCAAGGATCGCTACTCCCGCAGCATATGTCATTGGGGTCGCAAGTTGTTGGACCAGCAGTAGTGCAACCCGGAGTGTTCGGATCAAGACAGCAAGGGTCTAAGTCTGGACAACATGGGTCACCGGGAGTTTTACAACAAGTATCAAAAGGAGCGCAAGTAGTTGTGGTACATTCTGGTTCGAGAGAGCCACAGCATGGGTCTGTGTTTATGCAATCTCCGTAGGTGTTACTAAACCGGTCTGTGTCGCATTCTTGCTCGCATAGCTCAGTAACCTCATCCACCACTCCGGTTGAATCAACCCTGCTGGAACTGATTGTTTTAGGTGGACATGATACACATGCACAAGCATCATTTGGGTCGGGTACGCAGGTAGTGCAAGGTGGCATACAGGTGGTAGTGCCACACTCTGGCGGGGCAATCCTACAAGAAGGTGGGTCAATTGAAGGATCACACGCGTTTTTATATCCCACGCATTCGAAAACGTCACAACCGTAACCATCGACAAGGGGATGCCATGAACAAGTCCTGTCGAGGCAACCAAAATTAGATGACCCGTCCGTCTCCTTTATAATCCCGTAGCGGTTACATACACAATGTTGAATATACTTTTGGCTAATATATTCACACGGATCAGTACAAGGCGGTGGAGTGGGGCATGCAACACAAGGCCCAACATTCGGATCACAAGTAGAAGTGGTCGTGGTGGGAGCAGGAGTGCAAATTGCAACGTTGGGATCACAGGAGGTGGTTGTTGTGGTTGGGGCTGTGGTACTTGTAGGGGATGTGGTTGTGCATTGAGCGGGATAAACGCAACACGGGTCTGGTGTATTGTCGTCGATTTCTCCACAACCATTTGTATCGTATGTACCAGTATATTCCTGCCAGTAACAGCTTCCGGGTACTGGAGGGGCTGGAGTGGGACAGTCAGCACAACCACCATCACACCCTGAAGGCAACGTGAAGGGTACGCCGGGATAACAAGGCGGTGGGATGGGACAACCCGTAGTGGATGTGGAACAAGACGGGTCTGCCGGTTTAACACAACACGGGTCTAAATCTGGGCAACATTCCAGCTCGGGGTCTAAACAACAAACGTCGTATGGGCTGCAAGTCGTGCTAGTTGTGGTGGTTGTTGTTGTGGTTGTGGTGCAAGCTGGGTCGTTGGGATCACAGGTGGTTGTGGTGGTCGTTGTTGTGGTGGTCGTTGTTGTGGTTGTGGTTGTGGTGGTCGTGGTACAAGCTGGGTCGTTGGGATCGCAGGTGGTGGTCGTGGTACAAGCTGGGTCGTTGGGATCGCAGGTTGTTGTTGTGGTACATTCTGGAAGATCAGGCTTAATACAGCACAGCTCTAAATCGGGGCAACATTGCAAAGTCGGGTTATAACAACAAGGATTGTAAGGATCACAAGTAGTGGTCGTTGTCGTGGTTGTTGTACAATCTATATCTGAATCAAGACAACACGGCTTTAGGTCTGGACAACATGGCGCGTTAGGATAGTTACAGCAAAAATCAGATTCAGCACAGCATTCTTTCGACTCTGGGTCTAGGCAACAATTATCCATGTCTGGACAGCATTCATAATTAGGATTTAGGCAACAAAATGGATCACAAGTGGTGGTTGTTGTTGTGGTTGTGGTGCAAGCTGGGTCGTTGGGATCACAGGTGGTTGTGGTGGTCGTTGTTGTGGTGGTCGTTGTACAAGCTGGGTCATTGGGATCACAGGTGGTGGTTGTTGTTGTGGTGCAAGCTGGGTCATTGGGATCGCAGGTCGTGGTACATTCTGGCAATGAAGGTTTAACACAACACAATTCTAAGTCTGGACAGCAAGGAGCATTAGGGTATAGACAGCAAAAATCATTAGGTTGACAAGTCGTGGTTGTTGTTGTGGTGCAAGCTGGGTCATTAGGATCGCAGGTTGTTGTTGTGACACATTCTGGCAGTAGTGGGTCCAAACAACACAATTCTAAGTCTGGACAGCACTCATAATTAGGAAATTGACAACACAAATCATTAGGGTTACAAGTAGTCGTGGTTACACAAGCTCCATAAACTGGACACCCATTTAAGTAGCTACCTACTTCTCTAGCATACCCCTTGGGGCAAGGCAGGGGAGGCTCACAAGTGGTAGTGGTTGTAGAGGTTGTAGAGGTTGTAGAGGTTGTGGTTGTAGTAGAGGGTATAGTTGTAGTAGAGGTTGTGGTTGTGGTAGTGTCACAGTTTGATTCTCTGTCGCAGCATGGGCCATAGACAAAACACCCATTTTGATCTATGCCTAAAATGGTGCTTTCTTTGCCCGTATCGCTACACGGTGGAGGTATAACACAATCCACCTCTGGCATCACTGGTTCTTCTGGTAAATCTTCATCTTTTACACATCTATATCTTGGGCATGAGATGATTCCTGAATCATCAACTGGAGGAGGAAATAATGGATCGTCAAGCTCTCCATAATTTCTTTCGTCTCCATCTCTTTGCCCTTCTGAGTTTAGATCTGATAGGGGACCAAAATGGGTTGGATACAAAACTCTTTTGTATCCCTCTGGACATTCTGGACTACAGCACTCTCGATAAACAGGACAGCCTTTGTAACCTACATTGTATAGGTATGAAGTTAGTGTTAGGTCTTGATCTTCGTCACCATATTGTCTTGGGTAATTTTCGTCAACCGAACATCCCCCCTCCTTAGAAATAGTAATATTTTCAAGCTCACAAGAAGTTGGAATTTCTGTGCATTCGCTGGAGTAGACAGTGCAGTACTTTGCATACTTTGTATCATTAATTGAGAATTCTACAAGCTCAGTACCTATTTTGAGTCTATGATAACCATCTGGACATGGTTCTGGGTCTGCACAGGGCGCTTCAATATCTTTTGGGTCAGCGCATTCTTTAATTCGTGGGCAGTCACAGCTATCTAAACTTAAAATATCATTACCCTGAACCTCAACAGTCTCGTAAATAGCTTCTTTGCCATCTGGGCAAGTCTCGCAAGCCCCACAGGGTGTGCCACAAATCCCGTGAACGCAGTCGCATTCATCAATTTCTATATCTATAATCTCTTGACCTTCGGGGCAATAATTACTAACACTTAATAAGCCATTAAAAGTAAGGCAGTTAGGGTTGTTGTCGGAAGGTACAACGTCAGAAACTACCCAGTTTAGACATTGATAATCAGGTGGTTTTAAACCCACAACATCAACTCTTTGGCAGCTATTAGCTACTGGTTTTGGCTCACAAGTTGTTGTGGTTGTCGTAGTTGTTGTGACTTCTTCTATCGAAGCCGCTGGATATTGCGTTAAAGACTTTTCTACTAAAACCCACCGTAAAGAACCAACGTGTCCATCAGAAACGTCGGGATTAAGCCAATCTTCCTCTTGATAATACTTAACCGTTAACTGGTATTTATTTAAATCATAACTTGGAGGAGGATAGGATAAAGTAGAAGGCTGATTAAGGCCAACGTCTTTATTGAGTACTTCAAATTTACCATTATTAAAATTTAAAAACTGACCATCAGCAACGTTTGGTATATCAATAACATCGTATATTGGACACTCTGCAATTTCCCCCGTCTTATCGTTTACCGTAAACTGATTCCCCTTAAAGACAAATATTTGTCCATCATTTAGTTCTGGAGTTCGGTTTTGGCAAATTTCTAAAGATTGACAGTTTCCGTAATTAACGCAATCAGAAGCCACCCCAGTTAAAAATCTTACATGAGTTTCAGATAAAAATCCACAATCTGTAAACCTACAAGAAGGTGTATCTCTTCCTAAAACTTCATAGCCGGTATGTGGTTGTGGTGGATTTGTTGTACTCGCGGTAGGTTCGGGAACGCAAGGACCGAAAGACGCACAGTAAGTGTAAAGTTCTGTTCCGTCTTCTTTAATAACAGTATAAGGTTGTAATCCTACTACTGGAGCAAAATATCCTTGCTGGCAAGTAGGTTCTTGTGGGCAGTTTGAGTCTAAGAAGTCCGTAGAGAATGCTGTGCCGTCTGGATTTCTAGCCATTTACATATTCCTTAAAAGACCTGATTTATTGTCCAGTCAACTTTTCTTGGTGGGAATCCATCAACGTCACTAAAAACCCAAGAACCATTTTGTGCTAACATGCCAGCTGCATCGCGTTCACGAATCCAGAATGACCCCTCTGGTTGCTCAAATCGCTTTGGGCCACCGTTAAATACTCCCCAGCTATTTTGTATGAGAAATAAAGTTTCATCATATACTTCGTGTGAGTCGTCCATCGCAACCCACGCCATCGCGTGATTCCATGAGCCAGATCTGGACGCTACGCCATGTTCATTTCTTCGTGATGAAAATCCATAATTGCTACATACACTTAAAGCATAACCGTTTGCAATAGCGTCTCTGGCTTGTTCAACTGTATTAATAAGAGAGATTGTTTTAACCTGATGTTTCTGTCCTTCCTGTTTTACTTCTTTTGGCACTCCACTTCTGCCCCAGTTAGTTCCTATTCGACTGTTGTAGGTTGAGAGATCTACGAAACCATAATCTTTTCTTACTAAGATACCACCGTTTTGATGTACAAATCTTGCCGCAACCGAACAAGACATTCCTTGACCACCATGCCCCCTAGAGCCGTAGATTGCCTCTGTTGCTCCTCTAGCAACAAAGTCTTCTCTATCGCCCCCAACGATTTCGTGGCAGCGTGTTACATCTACAGCCGTTCTGGTAGAATGGGAAACACAGTCTCCTGTTGTTTGCCGTTCGTGCGATCCAAAAGTAGGGTCAAACTTCTGAGCAGACTTGTATAATAATGCTACTTTACCTTTTCCGCTTTCACTTAAATCCGATGCGGCTACGCCAAAGAGTGGGTGGGGCAATTCTCCTAAAAGTTTATCAGTATCTTCTGGGTCACACCAAGATCCTACGAAACCCTCGTCATAAGATTTGAGGATTTCCTCTGGTGTGTTAAACATTTTTTACTCCGATGCTACGTTGTTTTTGGCCCACTTAACAACAGTATTGATAACAACTGCCGCTATTGGGACAAACATTACTCCCATATTGCCAAGGTCTAAATTTCCTAGATTTTCGCCAAGGTAAGTTAAGCCAGCGGCCAAGGCAACAAGTGCCGTATTTTTAGTAATTTCTATAATATCTGTTATATTTAAGCTAAACGCTGGGGAATTATTTGTATCTGCCATCATAAAACCTCTTCTTGTAAACTTATTAAAAAGCCGCCATGCTCATTTTCTGAAATCCTATACGGGTAGCCAATAAGTCTAACCGCTGTATTATCTTGTAGTTTTGTAGTTTTATTGAATCTTCTGTTCATTTTTAAGCACGAAAAGAATTCTGACTGAACTTCTTCTCGCTCATCTTCCGAAAAAAGGTTAATCCAATCAAAACCCTCTATACTGCTTACTATGTCTTTTGTATAGTCGTGCATCATCGCATTGCACCAGACTAATCTACCATCTTCATCTGTTTCAAACAAGGACACATTACTATAGTGTAATGCCGCTTTCGTTCTTTGTATGATAACCTTTTGTCTATCCTCTATTCTGCCACAAGTGGCTCTCATGTCTATAATAGCATCTTTTATACTATTGCCACCATTTGTTTTTAATTCCTTTTCCATTAACATTCTGAGTTCATCGACAGACTGAATGAAAATATCGTGATTTTTGACGAGTTTGATTAGTGGTTTAAAAAATTTACGCCACATAAGCGTAAAAAAGCCAATCACACTACCAAGAGATCCAGCTATAATAGCTATAATTTCTAAATTAAGGTCAATCACTGATTATGCTCCAGAATGAAAAGTTAGGAAACGCCCCCGAAGGGGCGTTGCCAGCTAGCGAAAATTAGAATGCTTAAAATTAAGCTTCGCGTGAATCGATAGCCTTATATTCATCTGTAGTTGGAGCAGCTAATGCTCCAAAGTGATAGGTAAGTTCTCCCGGAATGGCAAGGGTTGGCGAAGCAGCATCATCTGTTGCGGCTGTTGAGCCATCCTTTTGCACGTAATCGTAGGAAACTCCAGCATTATTGCCCTTAGTTCTGCCGGGAACCATAGCTGTTGAAGGTCTAGCAAGAATATTGAAAGATCTTGTAGCCAATTCTCCAAGCTTTCTGGCAGATACAGTTTTGTGGATCTTGTTTACAGTTCCAGAACCCTTTGGTAGAGACACAGCCGTGCTAGCGGAGTTATTGATCTTGTTAGAAGTATCTCCAGCGCCCCTCAATAAGAAGTTTCTATCTTCTGCGCTTGGAAAGTATGCTAAACCACCAGCTCCAGAAGAATTAGCTGTTGTAACACCAGCGTAATCTCCAGCGTTGCCGTCTTGAGAAACAACTTTTGATCCAGAATCTACACCAGTATTAAGGGAGTTTAGACCAATGTTGTTGGTCATAGGATTATCTGATGAGACATTGCCACCGTTAACCACAGTGCCTCCGTCATTTACCTTCACGGTAACGCTATTGTGAGCATTAGTCGTAGCCATATTAAATTTCTCCAATATAATCAAATATAGTCCTTTGAATCCTAAAAGCAATCCATATCCACTAATTAATACACTTCTTTTACGTTTTTTTCAATTCTATGTAGTATTTTTTTGAGTTTTTTTCTGACAGTCTCTCTATTGGAAGATCTCTTATTTGCCATTTCTTGTATTGTCATGTTAGAGTACTTATCATTAATCAAATCTACTTCTTCTTGGTTTTTAGCCTCGTCTAAAATGTCAAATAAAACGCAACTATTCTCATCCCTATGGAGATTTTCATGTAGTGTTTTTTTGGTAAATCTGTAGTGTTTTTGGTTGAATTTCAATTCTTTTAAGCACTCTATGAAAACGCCGCTATACAAATATGTTGTAAATTTGACCTTTTTTTCTGGGTTAAAATTAACAAAAGCCTTCCACAGAGCATTAATCTGACAGGTATGTATCGTGTCTTTGTCTAATTGATTCGTAAAGCTTTTTGAAGCTTTGTGCATAATCTTGGTAATATTAGTGTCCTTAAGCGCATTTTCAATTTTTGTGTTCAAATTCATAATTTGTCTCCTAGTTTGTACTATTTTCTGGTAAAATTGTTTTTTCAATATCTGATCTAACCTGTTTAAAATTAAAAAGTTTTCCAAGTCCTATGAAAAATCTATATCTACTTAATATTTGAAGAACCTCAACGCCTTCTGTCTGGTCAAGCTTGTCTTTTACGTCCAAAGTTATGTCAAAGTTTGTGTGACCTATCCAGCAGTCGTATGAAGACAACATGGATATTTCTTCCATTAGCTGTGGAGAGATAGGTATCATGGAAGAAAAATTACCTTCGCCCTCTGCTGATTCTTCCTGCTCTTCGTAAGCTGTTGGTTCGTAATCTTCTTCGCTTTTATCTTTTGACATTTTTTCATGAACAACGTGGGCAAAAAGATCTAATAACGGAGAAGACATTTGTTTTTCTAAAAAATCTTCATACTTCTGCCATCCTATTTTATATTTCTTCATTTTTTTTACCTAAGCTATACAGTTGAGATGGTTTTATATACGGCTCTGTATTCTTGTTTTCTAAAGTTTTTTTTTGTTTTTGTAATATTTCTTGGTGGAATTTAACCAGCAGTTCAAACGAAACATCGTCTCTTTTTTGTTCGCGCATAGAACGATTGAAAAAATCTAAAGTTTCAATAAAGCATGAGTCTTTAGCAAGAACACTGAATATTTCCATCATTTCATTAACTGTGTTTTTTTCTAAGTCTACCATTGATATGTCTACTTTTACGACTCCATCTGTGTCAAAATAGTATGTGACAGATGTTTTTTCATTTTCTTTTTTTCTTAACCAATTAAACATACTTAAGAATGCTCCTCGCTGAATTAAGCCATGAGAATTTTTTCCCAGTCTCATGACCATTGCTATTTGTGGGTTTAGCGGAGTGTACATGTCTCATATATTCTACGAAACAATCTATTTCTTTTTTCGATATAGATGCCCAGTTTCCAATTTTTCCATTAAACCATTTTCCATCAAATGCACTTTCTGTATTTTCAATATTAACCAAAAAGGAATTTTCTGGGCTACAAAACTCAGTGTGGGCTGAATAATTTGTTGTTATAACGTTTTTTCCGCACGATATCATTTCCAATAATTCCAAGTTCCAGCCTTCTGCCCTTGAGGGGAAAATGCCACAGTCTACTTTAGCCATAACTTTATACACTTCTTCGTGCGTTTGAACTCTTGGTATTATCTTTATTTTTTCTCCCATGTTTGAGTTTTTATAAAGATTAATCCACTCTTCTTCTTCTTTTTTACTTAAAAATGGATTGCTGCACATCATCCAAAGCTCTACGTTGTCGTCTTTTGTAAAAGCCTTGTTGAATATTTCAACCAAAACGTCATGCCCTTTTCTTATCTCCCATTTGCCGCAGTTAAAGAATATGGTTTTGTCTTCTGAATTTTTTGCGTTTGGTAAAAAAATATTTTGATCAACACCAAGAGGTATTACCCCAACTTCTTTGATATTTGTTTCTGATAGTATAATTTCTTTAGCCCAATTTGATGTTACAAAAATTTTATCTAAAGAATTAAGACTATGTTTTTCTTGTTCTGAAAATTTATCTAGCTCAAAAAATGGAAATCCTATTCTTTCTCCCCTACCAGCAAACTGTGCCATATCATGTTGATGCCAAATTTTAATACATGGAGCTTTATTGTCCCACATCTGTGATTTAATCAACCCCTGCTTAACAAGTTCGTAATCTTCTCTGGTTTGTATTTCTGGCTGGCCTATGGTCCATAGTGAAACTTGCGTAATGCTTTGTAACGCTTTATATATGTTGAGTCCAGCAATGCCGTATCCTAAAGTATTTATTGGCGTAATAAGATTGATCATTATTCATGTTCCCTCAAAGAAAAACCACCTTTTGTACTGTTCTGGGTAAACGCTTGTATTTAATCGCTCTAAGTACCCCAAAAGATCTTCCAAGCTTCCGAAAATGTGTTCATGTGGCAACATGAAAAACAACCAATTTGGTGCATTGTGTTTGCCCTGTTTGCACCATACTAATATCGGCTTTTTTTGCCTGTTTGCTGTAGTTATTTCTTCGTATGAGCCGCACATATGAACGTCCATGTCAATTTGTGCGATAATAAAATCAGAAACATCCACACATCTTAAGTCAGCGTTTCTAATATGACCAAAATTATTTCTAATCTTGTCAAACTGACCAGTTTCTTTGTAGTGTTCTATTTGCCATCTAGTGTTAGTGTCTTCTTTTGCACCCTCTATTGGCTTTTTGCATGGGTCAAGAACGTTGATATTCATACCTTTTAGCAATGGGGTAATCATTTCTCTCCACCCAACGCCACCGTCTGGGACTCTATCCATTGCCCCGACTAAATAGGTTCTCATGTTTTTTAGATTGTTCGATAATATCATTTTATGCAAATGCCTTTCGTAAGAACTCTTCCACGGTTTTTGGGTTGTGCTTTTCAAAAACTGTTTGAATTAAAAACTTTCTTTCTTTAGCTTTAACATGTATTGCTTGCATGGCTAAATTGCAATCTTCTTTTAATTTATTAATCTCTTCATTTTTCCTTTCTTCTTCGCTGACCCCTGTGTCAGCAGGTGCATATGTTTTTTTTGGCTTTTTTATTTTTTTGACTTTGCTTTTCTGTATTGGTTTTGCTTTTGTTGATTCTGATACATGCTTGGTATTCTCAGATTCGTGTTCTACAAGCAATAAATATTCTGCAAGACTATTAATATGTTTTTTCTTGTCAAAAAAAGCTTGAAAAAAAGAATGCCAAAATATTACAACAATGATCAATACTGTTATGTTTGATATAAAATCTACCACATTGAACTCCTTTTCTTTCATTATACCTTGTATCGGCAAATAGTCAAGCGGAGTTAAAAAAAAAGCCCACAAGACTGATCTTGTGGGCAGTTTTTTCTTTCTTGAGTATTGAAATTATGTTGAAGCAAGAGCTTCTGTTTGATTGTTTTCTCCAACACCCTGATTGCCGCTGGGGCCAAGGGAAATTTCATCAGCCATCACACATACAGAACTTCTTGGATTACCCTCTTTGTCTTGATAGTCATCTATTTTGATCTTACCCTGAACGCCAACGAGCCTTCCTCTCTTGAGGTGATCTTTGAGAGCTTCTGCCATCTTGCCAAAACAAAGAACATTTAAATACAAGGTGTCATCATTTCTTCGGTCGTTGACCGCCATTCTGAACTTCGTCATTGAAGTTCCTTTTTGGGTCAAATTGAATTCTGCGTCTTTAGTTAGACGACCGCAACCAAGCCAAGAATTAATATTCATTTATACCTCCAGTGCTGAACGAATTTTGCCACGAATTACTTGCGCATTACCATAGTTTTTAGTACCTGTTGTTGCGCTGTATATATTTCTTGCCGCTGTTCTTGATATTCCAATTAAACTAGCTGCTGCTTCTGTCTCTTCTCTGTTATTCTTGAAGAAACCGAAACCACACTTGTGAGCCAATGCTGTTACTGGATTTAAAGTAAAGCCTCGATTAGGACCACTCTTAATTTTAGCTACTACCTTTTTATTTTCAACCCCCCACCTATAAGACGAGGCTAATCCGTGAAGCCTATCAATAAACTCTGTGTAATTCATAAATTTATTCTCCTTGTTTGCTATTTAAATCTTTCGCTCTAATAACTTTCACTTCTTCCAAACCTTTTTCAAGGTATTGTTTCAACTTTTCAATTTCTTGATCTATGTTTTCGCGCTGTGATTGTAAGTCGTTAATGGCTTTGTGAACACTTTGCAGGTGAGCTTCTGCCATTTGAATAATTTTGTCCATTGACTCTCCTATGTTTCGTAAGTAATGTAGTCCATTACTTCGTTGTGGGTTTGCTTTCCATTATAATAGCCCATCGTGGCAAGTTTTGCAAGTTCTTCGTAGTCCTTTTTTAAATGAATAATAACGTTCACTAATATTTCGTAACTGTGCGCATTGATGCAGTCGTAAATTAACTGCCTTATTTCCTCTTCCCTCTCTGGTGGTAATTCTTCTTGCATTATAGCAGCTCTAATGGTATGTTAGATTCTTTAAGTAAATTTCTTGATATTTCAAAGTTTTTTTTCCAACGTATATCGGAATGTATTACCGAAACCACTCTAGTTATGCCAGATTGTATAATCAATCCCGCGCATCTTGAACAAGGTTGGAACGGCCAAGTATATAAAGTACATCCTTCTACAGATTTGTTTGCAAACATTAAAGCATTTGCCTCTGCGTGTACTATAATATCATATTTTGTCTCTCTGTCAAGCAGTCTTTCTTCAGAATCTTCAACGCCTTGTGGGAAACCGTTAAACCCAATCGATACAATTCTATTATTACCATCTACTATGACAGCGCCTACTTGAGTTGACGGGTCTTTCGACCACGATCCGCATAGTTTGGCTAGTTCAAGGAACCGCTTGTCCCATTTTGTTGATTTCATACCACAATAATCCCAAGTTAGCTAAAGCGTAGGCGAACCACATCAGTGCGTGTGGATAATCTTTGCCAATAAAGCAACATCCACACGTCCACAGGTAACACATTGTAGATATAATTATAGCTGGTAATGTCATTCAACACTTTGATCAAAATGAGTTCTATTTACTACATTAAATTCTGCACATTTAGACATATCTTTTAGGCACGTTGAACCAATATACGCACACGAACTCCTTAAGCCGCCCAAGATATCTAAAACAACGCCCTCTGCGTAACCTTTATACGGAACAGTTAATACCCTGCCTTCACTGGCGCGGTAATCTTTAATTCCACCGTATTTGGACTGTGCTGCATGTGATGACATTCCATAAAACTTTAATTCTACTTTTCTTGTTTCTGTTGGATAGCCGGGATCATGTGGTTGCCACCAATCTCTTCCATGCTTGTCTTGAACTGAACATTTGTATTCGTATGTCCATTCGCCCTCACATTCATCTGTACCAGCAAGCATACCTCCAAGCATCACAAAATCCGCTCCCGCCGCAAACGCCTTGCAAACGTCTGCTGGCTTTCTACAACCCCCGTCAGCACAGATTAATCCAAGTCTACCCTTGCCATTTCTAAGCCCATGAGCAGCATGTGAACACTCCATTATAGCAGATAGTTGAGGATATCCGCATCCAGTTTTTAATCTTGTAGTACAAGCAGAACCCGGACCAATTCCAACTTTTACAATATCAACTCCACCGTGTAATATTAATTCTTGTACCATCTCTGGAGTACATACATTGCCAGCCATAATAATTGGCTGTTTACCAAATTCATGTCTTACTTTGGAGCAGAAGTTTACGAAGTCATCAGTGTAACCATTAGCCACATCTATGCATATGTTTGGAAATTTGCCAGTTAAGTCTGAAAAAGATTTTAACTTATCTAGATCATGACCTTTAATACCAACACTAAACCACTGATATTTTGGCTCTAATAAGCTAGCTAAATAATTGGCATTCTCGTAATGTTTATGTAAACATGTCGGCATCTTGTGTCGCATTAAAGATCTTGACATCGCAAACGTACCGGTGGTATCCATGTTTGCTGCCATTATTGGAACGCCATGCCACTCTTCTATAGAATGATAAAATGTGAACTTGCGTTCTAGGTCAATTGCTGAACGTGATGCAGTTTTGGTTCTCTGCGGAACGAGCAGCACATCGTCAAAATCAAGTTTTGGTTCTGTGTTTATCTTCATTCTGAATCTGTATTTTTTAGAGCATCAGAATTTCCTGAATAGTTGATAAATATTTCTTCATCTTTTTCTATATCTTCCGAAGCGATAATGAATTGCAATCTATTGGCCGTTTCTGATACTTCTGTTTTTTCTAGATCGTTTGTGTTTGAGCCTTCTAAGAACGCATTTGGTTTTTCGCTATGATTGTAAAGTGAACCATAGCCAGTAAGCAGAAACATTCTAGAGCCATGTGTTACGCATTCCTCGCAACCACAACCAGCTTGACGAAAGGCGTATCTAATAATTTGATCGTCATGTTGATATTTTTCCCTGTCTGCAAGAAAAATGACCGGACATTCTTCTAAAATTTCACCTTTATTTATATTTCTTTTTGCAAATACTCCAAATCCATGTGTGCTTGATGTTTTTACGTAAATATTTTCTTTCATCTTTACTTTCCTTTCGTAAGAAGTGTAGTTTCCAAAGAGAGTCTGGGGGAATACTTCCCCCAGACCCTCCAAAGGGATCACACACTTGCCAACTCACGCTTCTTTAGAACCTGATTGACACGTTCTAATTTAGCTGTGACTTCAACGATCCATTCCTTGTTACGCTTCTTTAAGTTATCATACTTGATATCGTCCTTGGTCATATGAACGACGCTCTTGAACAGATCTTCAAATTCACTGACAACTTCATATCGACAACAGCGTAGCTTCTGGCATCGGCAATCGCTTGGAACGCTAACAACGTCCCGTGGATTTACCTTGCAGATCATAAGTTTATTTCCACTGTCATCTTCGCCTTCGTCAAGATCGATGCCTCCATAAGACTTTGCGTAGTCAAATGCACCAACATGCAGACCAGCAGCACAGTGGCTTTCACGGTTGCTATTGACTCGCTGACGCTCGATCTCGCAGACGTTACCAACGCTGTTGTCAAACGTTCCTGACCAAATATCCTTGTAGTCTCCACGGACTGCCTTGTAAGCCAAGAAATGTCCATCTGGTGTGATAGGCATATTCTTATTTTCCATAAACTCAAACAGTTCAACGATAGCATGGTCAGATGGATTCTGCGACATATTATCTAGAAAGTTAAGCATAGGCTCAAATGGATATCCCTGATTGATCATATCCATAATCGTACCAGTGAACATCTCTGGCATTGGAATGCCGTCCCATGAGAATCGTCCACCGTCAACACTCACATAACCATCACAATACTGATTGACCTGTGAGACTACATCGTAAGATGCTTCAAAATATTCAACGTTGTTATTCTTAAGGTGATTAATTAGGCGGCTATATCGTGGGTGAGATTTGCCAAACGTATAGACTTCACCAGCAACAACCGCCGTCACATTACCATCGTCTGCAATAATATAGTTCATTTCAACTCTCCTAAGTGTGTGATCAAAATTCTTCGTCTTCATACCTTTGTTGACTAACAGCAGCGTCCATATAGTGTGCTGCTTGTTTAATCCAAGCTTCCATCTCCTTTTTAGTCCAAGCGTTGTAAAATCCTCGCTTGCTCTTTTCCTTCTTCTGGTAAACTGCCAGATAATCTTCCATTGCTTCTCTAACCCAATCTTCCATAATCGTCCTCCTTCGTCTCTCTATTATACCTTATCGTCACGCCGCTGTCAACTCTTTAGATGAATTTTCTACGAGGTCGATGTATTCAGCCATAGTCTGCTTTGCCTCGTCAGTCCAAGGTCGCCCAACTAGATTCAACATTGGGAAACGCTCCATCTGCTTTACCATTGGTCTGGCAAACCTAGCATCGCTATCGTAATCCTGAATGTCGATATTCATAGTGATGCGCAGCTTGTGGCAAGCCTTCCAGATGCGATCACAATCCTCACGACTCTGCTTTAGTTCGTTTTCGTATTCCATATACTCAGCAGCGATACGCTTTGCCTCACCATCAGTGGTTGACTGAGCAAAAGCTCTAAGAATATCATTATTTACATGAATGTCATCCTTATTTCGTTGTGCAATCATTTTGGTCTGATACTTTTCATAAAGCTTGGTAACAAGTTCTACGAAGTACTCTGGACCCTTCCAATTGTCACGCTCTTCAAGCTTGCGTGTCTTGATCTGCGATGGAGTCATGAAGTAGAACGTTTCGTTCACTCCAAGCTCTTCATGAAACAGTCTGAGCAAATTATTCAATGAACTCACACCAAAAGTAGCATCATTGATATAGAACTCAACATTATTTCTGTTACGCTTTCGTGGAATATAAACTACGTTTGTTGCCTTAACGCTAACCTTGTGTGAGTTTACATCATTAACATCGTAATCATAATAGTCAGTCTCACTGTAATCTGTAGACGATCCACCACCACTGCTTTGACGTTGTGGCTTTTCAAGCGCCGAGGTTAGCTTAACGTCGCCAACAGTTGCGTCACCAAGAGTCTTGAGGAATGCGTTATTATTAGCAGTTTCACCGTCTTTCAGCTTGTAAACAATAGCGTTATAACTATCACTACCAATCTCTTCTTTGATATAGTGACGAATACGCCCAAGTCCACCACGCTGACAGTCATCGACAAAGAACGTTACATGATTATTGAATGTGAGAAACTCAACTCCACTCTTAGTCTCAGCTTTTCTACGCCAGCCAGACTTAATCATTTGCTTAAGTTCAAGACGTTCCACCTTAATCTTGTTGCCAACTATGCTGTCAAAAATCTTTTGACCATTCCACTCAATAGCCTGATTGAGACTTTCCATAGCAGACTTGATTGAATGACACTGCTGTTCAACCTCAACGTACTTTTGACGAGCAAGGAACAATGTTGGCTGACCCTTAATGGCATCCTCAACCGTATCCTTAATATCGTTGATAACCTTCTGCAAAAGATTGCGAATATTCTCCTTAGTTTGCGGAGTGTATGACAATGCTTCACGACTTGGAGTGATATCTACATCACCAATATTTACATGAAGTCGCAGACCGCTGGACTGCCACAAAAATTCAGCAACCTTATCGTCTTCAACATATCGACTACCAATACTATCTTCATCGATATTGTAGGCAATTTGACCCATGACCACACAGTTGTTGTGCCTGTGGTGAAAAGCCCAACTCTTATCTTCAGCCTCAAGTATTGCTGAATCATCGTCAAAGTACAGATCGTTATTACCAGTAACAATGGGGCGAACATTGAAGTACTTGTACACGTTCATTGCTTCACGCCTGAAAGTGTCCATATCGTCATTCTTGACAGACATAGAAACCTTAATGCCGTTCTCTTCAGTTGTTGGCACAGTTTCTAGCAAGGCAAACGATGGGCTACCATCAGAACCACGGTGGGCAGAATAGATACGCTTTTCGCCATCCTTGAAAGCCTCTACAGTGAAGCTATCGGAATAAGCAAATGGTGCTTTACTACCAAGACCAAGGCAACCAACCGCATCATTACTATTGTTGCGAGTACTGCGAAAGTACGTAGTATAGAGAGTCATGCAGTCTTCATGCGACATGCTCGTTCCAAAGTCACGAACATGAAAGAAAGGTTCAAGGCGGGTAGGGAGGTGTACTTCAAAGGCCCGATCCCCCCTACCCGCATCAACATGAGAATCATAAGCATTGGTAGACAGTTCACGAATTACTGCGAGGATCTTGTTTGAATAAAGACCATCAGACAGAATCATGAAAGCCTTGGCTGATGCCTCAATGCTGAACTGATTCTCTTCAAAATCACCTGACTTTTCAACTGCGTGTGTTCCTGTGTGCAATTTCATTTGGCAAATCTCCTATACAAGTGCTTAAGTAAGTGTGTGTGTCGTTGCGACTTCTCCCATTATACCCAATCATCGTCCTCTGTCAAGTGCTTTCTTGATTTTTTTCTGAAACCGTCAACTGGATCATCTTCAAACTCGCTGTAATCAAAGCTTGATGCAGCCCAATGGCGGGAATCAGTTCGTGGATCATGATATTCCTCCAAATTAAATGAAAATGGTGATGCTAAAAATTCTTCCATAGATTCGTCTTCCATGAATACTTCCCACTCGTTAATGAAGTCATAAACGTCAAGATATGATTCTTCATCAGAATATTCGTATTCAATATAGTCTGAGTCGTCGTACATCCAGACCCATACTTTATCGTGTTTGACTTCAACTCTGTCAATATCAATTTTTAAAGCTCTAGCCGCTGCAACCTCTAATGGTGAATGTCTAAGATTTGCAATGCAATTATCAATATCTAATTCGGTTACGTCAACTTGGATCATTCCAGCCTAATGCCTCTGCTACTACGGGTAATTGTTGAATAAAAATTTCCTTACACTTATTCGCTACATCCATGTGTTCTTTTTGCGTTCCGTTAGCTGAACGTAAGTTAACATAATGTATCCAGCTACGGATGGTTCCATTCATGTACATTTTAGTTGGGGTTGCCAAAGGAAGTACAAACCTCGCACATTCTTTTGCAATTCCAATTTTTAGCATTTCATCGTAAATATATTGACTCTTTCTAAAGTGATCTTCAATGATTCTGCTCCATGTGATTTTATCATTATCGGCAAGATTGTCAAGAGAGTTTTGTCTATTTTTTTCATCTTGACCTCTAAGGTCTGGAGCTGAAATATCTTCTGCAATTAAATTTGTGTCAGCATATCTTTGACTGAATTCCTGAAAACTAAAACTACGATGACGAAGTATTTGTGCTGCAATGCCTCTAGTGGTTTCTATTTCTAAAACCATATTAGCCATTTCAAAAATAGACCAATGACCATGATCAATACAATACTTTAATAATTTAGCATATTCATCTCGGTCCTGTCCCATTGGGTTGGACACTCTCGCACAGTATGCTATAGTTTTCTCAGCATCTGGAGTAATAGAAATTAATTCAACGTTCATTCTTTTCTTTTTTCAATTCTTCCTTTTTCCCGAAGATGCTTTCGTATCTCTTTCCCCACTCCTTTTGCGAAATCGTTTTTGGCCTTGTCTTATCGCCCTTGCCGTTGCTCATAATTAATCTCCTGTTCAAGTCTATACTATTCTACCCCTGATGGGTAAATTTGTCAATCACTATTACAAAAAATTAAAATACTCTGTGTCTATCTCTACTTTGCCAGATTCGTCTATTTTTTCAAGTTCTTTAATAATTATGTCCAACCAAGATTTGTGAATACTAATTCTAGTGTGGCAGGATTCATCCTGAATATCTGAATTGAGTGTTCCACCCTTGTGGGTCATTATGCATGAATTAATTCCTGCTAATTTCTGATCTATAAATAAACCACCACCACTATCTCCATTTGCAACCATAAATTCTAGAGATGTATAAGGTCTATCTTGCAGGGAACACACAAGCATACCATTAAATAGTTCTTTAACAATATTAGACCCAGCTCTTTTTTTGCCGTCATGCACTTTTGCTCCATATCTATGATTACCCGTCATTCCATATCCAGATATACTACATACTTTACCTATTTCGTTATCTTTATCATATAGCTCTGGGTAAAAATCTATTTCGGCTTCTTCTTTTAGATAGCCTACAGCAATGTCAAATGGACCCATCTTATCTTTATCGTATTTTTTAAGATGCAGACTAAATAAAAGATCAATCTTTTTATTGCCTAGTGTAATATGGGCATTCTTGCCTTCGCCAATTACGTGGGCAGCAGTAAGTATAATTTTAGGTCTAATAATTACAGCGGAGCCAAAAAATCCTATCTTTTTCCCTTCTGTTTCGCTATGTATTCCCTGTATTGGAACAACGCATTCGTGTTGGTTTCCATATTCAATGTATTTTGAGTCATCAACCGTTGGGTCTATCGTGCCTGCGTGAACAAATCCCAAAAGGCCAAGTAAAATAGCTAAAGAGAAAATTAAATATCGCATTAGATCGCTCCTTCGGTTGTTCACCAAATATCTCTTCTTTATAAGGTCTAGTAGATTTAGAGATGTGATATAAGGTGCAATCGCGGATAACATTCTCGTTCCAGCTTTTCCAGTCCATTAAGTGTCCAAAAATGAAATGACAATATTTTCCACATAAAGTGATGAGATTTGATGGTTCCAGTTCTAGGTCTGGATTTACATGATAAGGTACAATGTGGTGAACTTCAAGTGATTCTTTTCTACCACAAGCAGCGCACCGTGGATGGTTTTTAATATGTTCTGCACGAACTTTTCTCCACTTGGGAGACCTTCCGTATATTTTATCTAAAAAGCTAAACATATTTACCTCCAAAATATATACACCAAAAGAGGGCGGTAGCTTTACCACCGCCCTCAAAAGATGTGCTACAAAATATCCTTAATTATCCTTGTAGAATCTTTATTTTCTTGGCTTCTGGAGTTTGTTCTTCTATTTTAACAATACCAAAAGTCAAAGTCAATATACCATTCCTTAAAACCGCCAAGGGTTCTTCTTGTGAAACGTCATCTGGTAGTCTCAACACGCGACGAAATTCCTGAGAAGATAGTTCCTTAATTTGATACTCATCAGAGCCAAAGTCGGAATATTCTGAAGATAATTTACCAGAAATAGATAGATATCTTCCAGATTCTTCCTCTGTAATATCTAATGAAATATCTTCTAACTGGACACCGGGAACTGTAAACTGACAAATTAAAGAATCGTCTTTTCTAATGACATCCATTAGTGGATATCCCTTAGACTTCTTATCTGCAAAATAATGCCCATTAAATACTTGATTAAAGATTTGATCAAGTTCCTTGTTAACCTGTGATAGAAGGTCAACTCTACGTGGAGCTAAACGTGTAGACGGATTATATCTAACAATAGTCATAATGAACCTCTCTTTCGTATGTAAATCAGACCCAACTTTGTGGCATCTGTGCGTCATCGCCGTGATGACATATTATTATACACTAATAGCGAGATAAAAACCAATCAATTGATTTTCTTAAGCCTGTATTTATGCACGTTTTGGCTTTAAAATCCAGTGTTCTTGCGGCTTTTCTTGTGTCTACACATCTTCGCGGTTGTCCATCTGGCATAGATGTGTCAAATACAATTTTTCCTTTAAATCCCATCGTGTGTGCGATATTATTTGCTAAGTCTTTTATAGAGATTTCGTCTCCAGTTCCGATGTTAATTGGGTTGGCACTGGTGTGAATATTTAACGATTTTACAATCGCTTCTGACGCATCCTCTACGTATAAAAATTCTCTGGTTGCCTCTCCAGTTCCCCATAATTCAACATCTCTATGATTATCGTCAATAGCATTTTTAAACTTTAGAATCAAGGCTGGAATAACATGGCTAAACTTCGGATCGAAATTATCACCGGGGCCATAAAGGTTCGATAGAATAAGAACAGTACTGTTAAATCCAAATTGGTCTTCATAAGCCTTTAGCATGGTATACAATGCTTTTTTAGCAATACCATACGCTGCATTTGTTTCTTCTGGATATCCATTCCATATATCTTCTTCATTAAATGGAATCGGACAATATTTTGGATATGAACAAACTGTGCCAACCATAACAAACTTTTGAACACCAAAATTTCTTGCAGTCTCTATAACATTCAGGCCCATCATCATATTTTCATAGAAATAATATCCGGGGTTTTCTCTATTAGCCCCAATTCCACCACAGCTTGCTGCCAAATGTATAACAGTTTCTGGATTACCGTTTGAGTAAAAGAGTTTTTCACAATCATACTTATCTGTCAAGTCGTATGTAATATGTCTAGGTACTATTATCTGATTGCTTTCGTAACCGCTTTCTAAAAGATTTTTGACAACATGCTGTCCTAAAAAACCGCCACCGCCAGTTACAATTACGCTACCGCTCATAGTGTCTACACTCCAATTTGTTGTGTTAATATTGGTATATTAAATATTTTAGCAAGCCAGAACACAAAACCAGATCCCCAAGGATATACGCTATAAGAATATACGAATGAAGATCTAGATATTAAATTCATGTCAAGAGCAACATAAAACATAAGGTCTTCTTCGTATTCAATGTCTTTAATAAATCCGGGGTTACATGAGCTGTGTTGGCTTTTTGAGTGTAATATTTTTATACCGTTATTTTGAAGATATGTTTTTAATTCATTAGAGTCCGAAAGAACTATTGGATTTTCAATATTATTAACAATGTCTAAGCAGTATTTGTAATCAATGTGATAATTTTTATTGTTTATACCTTCTAATTCTTCCTTTTTTACTAGCTCAAAGTCTCCGCACCTGAAGTGAACTAAATTGTAGTTTTTATTTTGAATAATGTTATCGGCGTAATCTGTAATTTGTTTAGTAAATTGCAACCTAGATTTCATAAACTCTTGACAGTCTTTGCTGACATTAATTTTTTGATAATCTTCTGGTGATAACAAAATAGCATCAGAATAATTAGTAAATAAAAAAATATTATCTTGCTTTAGGTTTAATATTCTTTGGGTTTCTGCTAGTAATAACTGAAGGTATTTAGTTGGTTCCTCTTTTGCGAAACGCTCTGCGTCTAAAATGTGGCCCTTTTCGTACTGAACTATAGATGGGTTTTTAAAATATTTACCAATTGGATGAAACGTTAAGTCTATGTCAAAATGTCTAGAAACAGAGGCAAGTGCTTCAAAGAGAAAACAAGAACCTCTTAAAAAATCGCCAACACCACAAGAAGATTCTTTATAGAAACACTGATATGTTTTTGCGTTGCTATTCATGTGTCCAGTGGAGGCGAGGGGAGTCGAACCCCTGTCCAGTATAAATTCCATATAAACTTCTACATCGTTAGTCTATTGTTATTAATACTATAGACAAAACTGTCAGTCTTTCCTGCGTCAAAGTGATTACACTTATCGGCCTTCTTAATTCGGGTAAGCCATCCCTATCCGATTATCGGAGTCAGCATAATTGGGTAAAAAGGTTTATGCAACCCCTCTCACTAAGCAGCGAGTGCTAATACAGAAGTATCGGCAATTGAAAATTTGATCTATTTTTAAACTGGCCTTTAGATCAACCAGTCGATGCGATCTATACTTCTATTTACCTGTCGAAACCTTTACGCCCCCTATTTATAGGCTTTCAAAAATAATTCTAATCCCTTTTTACCTGTAGCTATTCCTACTTTTCGAGCTTTTTCTTCACCATTAACTACTACGATAATGGTAGGTAGCTTCATTACATTATACTTCGTTCTCATCATTTTGTCAAGATCATAGTCATAATGTTCTACTTCGTAATTCTCTAACAGTTCTTTTACCTTGCTATCAGTAACAACCCACTTGTTCACCATTTTGCAAGCAATGCACCAATTGGCGTGAAATATAATAAGTCTTGGTTTCATTTGTGTTTTTAAAAATTCCATGTCGCTAGACTTAGCAGCGTTATTAAATCCCATGAGAGCATAAAGTGAAATTAAAAAACTAAAAGCGTATATTGCTACATTCTTGACCATACCATGCCTCCATTCTTATGCGGAAATAATGATATGAATATATACACTTAAATAGGCCCGGAGGGATTCGAACCCCCAACCAACAAATTATGAGTTTGCTGCTCTAACCATTGAGCTACGGACCCGCAAGTAGCCCCAAGAGGAATCGAACCTCTAATGGCGGTTTAGAAGACCGCAGTTATATCCTTTTAACTATGGGGCCGAAATAACTTATGTAAGCTATTCTTTATTTTTAATCCACGAATTTGCTCTCTTGATCATTTCTTCATTTTCTGTTTCATGATCTGTTATCATATCCCAAAAATGCTGTTCCTCATCTGCCATGTCTTCCTGTTGGAATTTTTCCAGAGACTCATATATTTCTACAAAAGCCGGAAAAGTATCTTGATAATCTTCCCATTTAGTTAGATATGTAATATACTTCGACTTAACAACGCAAACCCAATACTTATCTCTAGGAAAATCTGGAACATCAACGCCAACGCCTTCTGTGTCGTAGAAATAAACGTTTACATATTTCCCAAACTTTTCTTGGTAGCTTGGCGGGGTGACGAATTTTGCAGCAAGTTTAAAAAATGTATCTTTATTGTTTTTAAGTTTCAGTTCTATTCCGTTAATTGCGCTACTATTTATACGCATATTATAACTGTAAACACTTTCATCCCAGTTTTTCCAATCCATATTTTTATCGTCGTAAACATAGTCCTCCATGTAATCATCCATCATATCTGAATAGTCGCTCATTCAAAATCCTTATGTAAAAGTAAACTAACGTTAACGAAATAGGGCTATCCAGATTCGAACTGGAACTGGCGACATTTTAAGTGTCGTGTCTCTGCCTGTTGGACTATAGCCCCGAAGTACCCCCACTAGGACTCGAACCTAGAACTTACGGTTTAAAAGACCGCTACTCTAACCAATTGAGTTATGAGGGCATCAAGACTATCGAACAAACTCAATAGTCCAGTTATTCATTCTACCATCTCTCAACCAAGATTCAACTTTTTCTTCTTCAATTTGTTCACCAACTTTGACCTTCAAAGTATTAACAGTCTTCTTTACTTCAAACATCTTAGCGTTAGCTAAAGCCGAAACTGGTCTACCAAGTACAACCTTAACCTTTTTCTTCATTTCAATTACTCCTTAAACGGATCAAACGGATCAACTTTCCTATCTGGATTATAACTCTTTTTCTGTGAATTGCAAGGGGCGTGTTCGTCTAACTCAAAAATAATCTTAAAATGTTCCCATAACTTATGTGTTCTTAATTCGTGAAGATTAACAATACCTTGGAGTGTATTGATAACTTCATTAACGTCTACAATGTCAGGATCATCCATCATATCTTCAATTAAAAGATTTAGATGATCGTTAATATCTTCCTGATGTGCTATATCATCTTCAAGAACAAACCTGTCTGGCTTATCAACAAAGTGATTCATTCGTGGAGCAAAGACATTTTTAAACAAACTCTTTTGCTTCTCTTCGTTATCTGGTCCAAAATCCCAGTTATATCTCTTACCACAGTTTTCGCCATTGCATCCCATAATTATCTCCTATTCTAGGATATCATCCGCTAATAATAAATCATCATCTTCAAAAAATTCATGATCTGCGATTATATTTTTTGGTGCTTCTTGAGCTTTCTGTTTTGGTTTTGTTTTATATTCTACCCTTCTGTCATATTCATTGAATAATAGACTAGCAGTAATAGAGCTAGCCCCAAGTAGAAATAATGATATGATAATAAATAATACAACATATACAAGTGTCATCTTCGCACCACGGGTTGATATACCCACTGTACAACTGGAACATTTTCAACTACGGTCCTTTTAAAAATTAAACATCTACGCTCAGTAATGATCGGCTGATTTACGACGTATGGAACCCACTGGTAATAAACTTGTGGAACCGTTTGCTGATATTGAATTATCGGCTGTTGAACAACCGTTTCTTGAACAATTGTTTGTTGGGGTACGTAGGGAATCCATTCCGTTGCACCACATGAAATTCCAAATAAGCTGACAATAGTGAATATAGTTGTCCTCATGACTTCTCCTTTTAGTAGTATTGTCTAGACCATTCGCCCTGTACGCTGTCCATAAAGCTGTCTGAACCATCATAATCTGGCCCAGTTATATACTCTTGCGGTATTTTGATTGTAGCACCCACTGATAGTTTTGTCAAGTGCTGCTCTTTTTCTGTCGCCCAATCTAATTTACCAAACTTATTCCAGTATAGATATTGGTAATCGTCTTCTTTTTGTTTTGTGTCTTTGAGCAGTTTTTCCATCATCAAGCAAAGTTTACGCTTAGAGATTTGTTCCATCTTGCTTTCAAGCAATTCATTGATTGTTCGCTGAATATACTCAATTACTTCTACAGATACTTGTTTTTTCTTTACTGCCATTTAAAGTCCCTTTTTATTAAATGAATTCTTATTTCTTCTACTGTCATATCGCTAATTTTGTAAGCTTCGTGATGAGAATAGTGTGTTATGTTTTTTATTTGTGAAAATTTATACTTATTTTTTAGTATTTCATAGTTACAGGAAATAAATTCTTGATCATGGTATGGATTTTTTGAAATATTTTTAAGGTAATCGATGTTATCTTTGCTTATTGTTATTATATCTTTAGCAAACATCTCAAAAGCCATTGGACTCCCATGAGCAATACAGGGACAATGATTGTTTAAAAAATTAACTGTTTCTGATTCTTCATATTTATTAAATAATTCCACATCGCAACCAGAATTAAACACATCATAATCAGCAACCAGAAATGGCACACTTTTTTGAGTTGCATAAGCTAACCATCTGAGATGGCAACAAAAATCATATTTACTTATGTTTTCGCCTTTTATTTGCTTGTATATAGATCTTATTTCTTGGCAGAATTCTTTGAAGTGTGGATGTTGTTGGGCATCTATGTTTGATAATATGATTGGATTAAAGCCAAAGCTAGACCAATTTTTCTTCCACAGATCTAATATATGATTCTGATTATCAAAACCAATATCGTCATAATAAGTATATATGTTCATTTCTTCTTAAACACCATAGTATTCTGTTTGTCATCCCAGTAGCATTCCAGATAATCCTGTGCGGCCAATTTTGCAAGACTCACGCCAGTTAACCAATCAAATATTTCTTCACATACTTGATGTGTTCTATCTTCGTCAATATAGAATTTGCCACGTTTCTCGCTTGCGTGTTGCTTAATCATGTTTTTGATGTTGCTAACAGTGATGTATCCTGTTAGTTCTTTTTTTGAGAATCCACCCTCTCTGGCAACTTGTTTACCAAGACTCTTGGCAAAACCATTAAGACTTTTAATTTCGTAGATCATGGATAAAGCCTCCTGTACTCTTTAATGTCTCCATTCTGCACAATCTTGTTTTCTTCATAAGGCACTCCCACTCTGCGATAAAATTCTTGCTTAACATTTTCAAGAACGCCATTAATCATAGCAATCTTAGAATAAGAAGGTTTATCCATCACTTTTCCTATCAGCGTACTAATACAATAATTAAGGTCGCCACACTTCTTCATAAATTCTTCATCCGTCTGTGTCGATCCTAGTACCTTGGCTAATTCATTGACGGGATTTTCGTACCAAATCCTCTGTTCTGGTTTAATGTATGGCATATATTACCTCAGAATGTTTGTTCGTTATGTATATGGTCATATGTTTTTTCTTTCTCATAATTCTTCTGGTATTCCACGAACTTGCCGTCAGTAATGTCGTTGTAAACATCTCTAGCAAGATTAAACGTGCTATCAGAAGTTCCAGAGATAGAAGGGTCAGACTTCCTCTCCCAACAGTAATTATAGCTCTTTGGGGAGTCTGTGACCTTTTCTCTATTCACTTTATACCCATGCGACGTAGCCCAAGATTTAATATTAGTCCAATTCATATCTACTCCTAAACACTAGCTTCCCAAGCTGCCTCGGTAGGATTCGAACCTACAACCCAGTGGTTAACAGCCACTTGCAACTACCGTTGTGCTACGAGGCATCTCTATGATTCTATCATATCTATCGTCATTTGTCAAGGAATTTCTTTAATCTCTTGCCTAAGTTTTATTAAATCCTCATCAAAATAATATTGATATACAAGATAAAAGTCTCTAAGCTTCCATTGATTAATTAATTCTTGTTTTGTTGGTTTTCTTTCTTGTTTGTTTAGTGTAGATAGAAATAATGCAAACAATATAAAGACGAATAATACTAATTTATTCATACCAACCCCTCAATATATTTGCAACTATAAATAGATTAGTAATGATAGCCTGCAATACAAGTAGTGTTCTTATAAATGCAATACCATCACTTTGTCGGTCTGTTGTTCCAGATTTTTCGCCCAGTGCTTTGCACCAGATTTTCCAGATGTTCATTATTCCGAATGTAATTCGCATTTCCTTTGTTTAAGAAAACTTATGGTAGCATCAAAACAAGACTCACAAATATCAACATGGTATGTGTCGCCATCTTTCTTTGACATATAACCCCACTGAGCAGATAGTGTCGCACTTTCTGTACCATATGTTTCATCTGTGCAACATTCTCCACAAACGTCGCAATACATTACCGTACTATTTGCCAGTTTATTCAACAAAGCTGCATCCTCCCGCATTATTTGTTTAGCGATTTTTAGTTGTCTATTATACTCTTTAGTCATTATCCCTTAATCAAATCCCCTCTACACTTATCACAAAGTGTCATTATCCACCCCTGCTTGTTAGGACTACCGGGACAACCGCATCTTTCGCAAATTTTATAACTCATTTCTTCTGCCATAGTAATAACCCCATCAACATAATCATCGCCGCCACTGTGATAGATACGAAGACCGCCCCACTTTTCTTTTATCTGATCAAACGTTACGGTGTAATAATCTGATTTTTTATTCTTTTCGTACTGCTTAATTCTATAGCACACACTAGAAAGAATATCATACCAGCCAATATTGCACTCTATACCGAACGCCATGCATGAGTGCTTATTGTCTATGTTAGAAAATAGGTCTGGATACTTTTCATATAGTGTATCCCAAGATTTTTCAGTCATTTTAATGCTCCGTCGATCATAGGACCACATGGATAAACATCTTGGTCTATTGATGAATATTCAGAATTTGGAGAATTTAATACACAGGACAAATGATATTTATTCATATTGGAATTAATCCTATCTAGGATTTCAATTACAAAATCTTCATCATATGATGCTTCTAAGTCTGATATATAATTCGATGCTGCCATCTTGGATAACTTATCTATGTATTCTTTGTCAACTGTCTTGATTTCATTTCTATGTTCCCATACTTTCCTAGTTAATAGAAAGTAATCTAAACTAAGATCTTTTTCACAACTTTTTATATCAACGCCAGTCATATTCGTAGTGGCGTTACTTTCCTTGATATTAAATTCTATTCCTTTTGGAAATCTTAATTGATGATCTAAAAACCATATGTTGGTATTTTTATATTTTTCGTAATTAATCATTTTGTTATCCTAAATTAAAAACAGCAAAAAATCTACTACTTGGATTCAGATACATATTCCAACCATTTTCTTTTAGCGATTTATGAAACTCCACATGCTCACTACCAAGATCTCCATTATATCTTCCAGATAAAAATGCTTTAGTTTTATATACGGCCAATCCACCAAAACAAGAATAAAATGGTACAGGATCAGCGCCTATTAATGGATGCCAATTTCTGAACCATTTATTATTGTGATCTAATTCTTCAGAAGGCTTCCAGTCATTTAGTCTCACAGCGAAAGAATCATAGTGGACATAATTATTTTGATTTAATAAGACAGAATAAGAACCCATGCCTCCAGCATTAGATATATCATTCAGCCATCCTATGCTATTATAGATACCATTCACAGAAAAACCTAAATCTGCATCTAAGTCTAATACTATTACATAATCGCTATTACTATGATTATCTTTAACCCAATCCACACATTTATTTCTAAATTTTGCAAGCCTGTAGGTTCTAGTAAAAGACCTGTCTCTAATATCTTCTAAGTTTATGTTCTCACAAATTGATTCTATTGAATTGCTTTGAAGAATATCTTTTGTGGCATCTACAGAATCATTTTCATATACGAAAAAATTCCTTTGTTTAGTTTCTAGGGAAGAGATAAGATCAATAGAATTTTGTAGTTGTTGTTCGCAATCTCTCGCTAATGCTACGACAACCACTTGTGATTGAGATGCTATTGTTTTACCCTTACTTACTTGAGCATCATAACTATTCTTAAAATTATCATCGACAGGGATTATTCTTTCTATGTCTTTAGTGGCTATTTCTTCAGCGATAATATTATCGCAATTTTTGACAATATCTCCAATATTGATTTTTGCATCAGCATAGATCCCATAGTTTTTATAATGATAAAATAATCTATGAGTATCATCTATATTATTTTCTTGACAATGTGGTTGATAAAAATCTTTAGTTTCTGGGTAAATACTCTCATAAAATTTTGCATCAAAACTTACATCTATATTATTATACTGATAAAATTCTTCAATGTTATTTGGTTTACTTCTATATCCCAATAGATTTTCAGTATTCCAGTCTAAAGAATTGGTGATTTGGTTTTCATATTCATTTAAAATATTAGACGGCTTGTTTATTTTGGTCTCAATGAATCTTTTATTAATAATTGGTAAATTAAATCTATCAGCAATTGCATTAATAATCTTTTGAGGATTATCGCACAAATCTTCATATCTAATTAACATATAGTTTTTAGCAAGGCTTGGCATCTTACTGTAAAGATATTCTAATTTGTTTTTTCTCAACTGAAAGATATCAGTATACCTTGCCCCAGTTAAAGGATTTCTATCTCTCATGTATTCTTTTAGAAAATTATCAGACTCTATATTATGCTCTATTGAATACCATTCTCCAAACAGAAAGTTTTTAGGAGTAAAATTCACCTGTGGAATATGGTGCTTAGTTCTAAAAAGAGATGTAATCCAATCATAAGGATTACGAACTATACCAATAAATAATGTATCACCTCCATTGTTTATAATGTCTTCATCCTTAAAGCCAAAAAAATGTTTATGACCAAAATCCCAAGTTAATGGAAGATCAAATGCTGGTTTTTTATTTTTATGAAAATAAGATTGTCCAGTAAAAATTGTTTCAAGAAAATTTGTACCGCTACATCTTTCTCCATATATAGTAAAGTTCTTGATCATGTTGTTAATTTATTAATTAGTGAGATCAGTAGTTGCGAAACTTGTTGGTGCTGATGTTGTGGTGGGTAATAATTATTAAAGGGCCAATTTTGTAAGACTCTTCCTGTATGAGATATAGATTTGTGACATATAATATTTTTATTATCGTCATAGAATAATTGAGGAAAACCTTCTGAAGATATGTATTTCAAGAATATATCATCCCCGATCATCCTATTGATCATTTGCTGGTTAACAAGATGAGGGAACTGATTTGTGAAATTGCTTGATAAAATTCTATTAATGTCTTGCTCATTAGATATAGTCATATCTTCTATATTTTCTATTGATTGTGGTGATCTTAAACTATGCCACAAATGAATAGTAGGAACTTTTATTGTTTTTTTAAGTTCAAGGTATTTTTTAACAAAGTCTCTTCTTGACTCTTTCAAAAGTTTTTTTACAAAGCCTTCTCCTTTTCGCTGCAAGATTAGTGAAAGCATTTTTGTTATGCGTTTACTAGCACCGTTGTCTTTTCTGGTAGCAACTCCCCCGCCATAAAATACATGATTATCCCCAGTGCGACCAGACATCATCTGTATGATTGCGAACTTGGCATTGTTAATATATTTTAACCATTCTGGCCTACAGAATAGGGATGGGGAAGCGTCTGATACTCCAGCGTTTAAGCATGGAATATTAATTTCTTCACTAATATATTGTCCATATGTCTTGCGAGAAAACCTACCAAAAGTATGAGCAGAACCTATAGTTACAAAATAATTACCGGACTCTAAATCATCTTTACTAGGTAATGGCCCTCTGAGAAGTTGTATATCTTTCTTATTTTTTGTCAGTAATTTTACATCTAATATTTCATGATGATAATCAAAATATGGCAAATCAGTTCTGTATTGCTGATCTTTATTTTTGATTAAATCTAGTATGTTAGCATTCATTTGTTGAACCTTTAAATAATAGGGGTTTGAAGTTATCGCCCCCCTTAAAATTAAACTTCTTCTGCAACTTCCTTGTTTGCTTCATAATCTGGTTGATGAAATTTATCATAACCCATGAATACTTGACTTGTTATAACGCCCATGCCCGCTATTAGCGTTACAACAACGCCACAGACGAAAAGGGCAAAATCAGTCATTAAAATATCTCCCTAGAGTTAAAATACTTGGAACCCAAAGTCCCACGAAAATACCTTGCTCTTTTGCAACAGCAGGATCGCCCATAAACCAGAGTGAAACACTCAAGACGAAACTGGCAAAAGCAGCGACAACAAAATAACTCTTACTATTCATAATCAACCTTTCAGTTAAAGTAAAACAACACGCTTAGTATAGCAAATAGTTTGTGGTTGTCAACGAACATATCGCTTGCAACAATACCACATTCCATGCTTACTTTGAGCATACCCAACGTCTACAACCTTCATGCCGCTATTGCTATAGCAGCAATTACGATATGCCTGTTCCTTTGACCAACCGCTTCCACACCCTTCATACATGCCGGGATGACCTCCAAAATGACTGACATAATTTCTGCTAGCCATAGTATTCGCTACGCCCTGTGCAGAAGAATTATCAACAGGACTAGACTTATAACTAGTATTAGTGTAATAATATCTTCTTTTCGCTTCACAAACATTTCCCACCATAACTAGAGCAACGAGACAAACAATAATCTTATACATAATTCCTCCTTGAATAAAAAGTAAAGGGGGTTTGATGCTATCGCGCCCCCAAATAAATTACTTACAATCACACTTGCAGCAGTTGCAAGGATTACAAGTCTTCTTCGTCACGGTAGTTGAGCGAACTGTATTGCAACAGCCGTCAATGATTTCCCGTGTCGTTGAACAGCATCCGTCAGATACGCTGTGCTTTACCACAACGTAACCCCGTCGCCCAAAAAGACCACGACGACGAATACGGCAGTCGCTACAACTGCTACAGTCTTCCTTGACCACAACGCTCTGTGGTTCAGCAGGAGTTGGTGATTCACCAGCAAATGCTGATAAAGAAGCGAGTGCCAAAATAAGTGTTAGAAATAGTCTCATATTTCCTCCTTGTTAAAAAAACTAAAAAACCAAGGCCATCGATAGGAATCGAACCTACAACCTATTGATTACAAATCAATTGCACTGCCGTTGTGCTACGATGGCGTATGACCCCTATGGGATTCGCACCCATGATCTTCGCCGTGAAAGGGCGATGTCCTAGACCGCTAGACGAAGGGGCCGAAATCAATCATAAGCGTCTGTGTTGAATGCTAGTACTAGTCTACCATCAACTTCAAAACTGTCAAGTACGTATTCGTCTCCGGTTTCTGCATTGTGGGCCATTACGTGCTGGTTCCACAAATCAGAATCTAAATTCTTAATGTCGTTTGCTCTTTCGTGCAACAAATTATATAGATCAAGCCAATTCATCGTATCCTCCAAAAAAAAAGAGAGCGGCAGAACTATTGTATTCTACCACCCTCATCGTCATTTGTCAATCAAGAACTTTAGAATTCTCCAGTATTGGCCTCTGAACCCGCTCTGGTGATTATTGCAGCAAAAACATACAGGTTAACATCTTCATTGATAGTTCTTACTGAACCGTCAGCAAAACATGCGTTCATTAAACCGGGATGAAAACTATATGCTTCACCATCATTAATTCCATTGAAAGGAAGAACCCCACAATTATCGCACTTGTCACCATTGCTGTCAATACCATGTAGTTTAAATGGTCCTAAGCTATCAGCCCAACTAATGCACTGATTAGTAACGCCAGTAGGACTATTTCTACCATTAGATGCTTTATAGGTATCTGGCCTACTTGAACATTCTACAATCATTAAAGAATGAGAGAGGCCATCTGTAATTTGGGCAAATTTAGTGGTTTCATCTTTCTTTAATACACCGTCATTCTTTGGGCCTTTTACGGCATATGGATTATTAGTACTTGGAAAAATTTTTTCCTTAACACCAGTAAATACTTCATAATCAGTATAGCCAAAAATATTTGGATCTAAACTTGGTGCGGCACTATCATCATCTCTTGTTGCCCCATCAATGTTACCGTATGTGCCAGCGGGCTTTAAGGCGGTAGGACACACGAAAATGCTAGGTTGTTGTGTTACAGCGGCAGTATTTTCCCACCAATTTTTCTTAAAGTCATATTGATCTGCAATACTGTTTTCTTCCATAAATGCAACAACATATGATCTCCAACTATGCTCTGTGGTTGAGTCTGTAGTTTGTGCTGCTGGAGGAAAAACTTTTTTTGCATCAACACAATTATGCATCGCCAAACCTTGCTGCTTTAAGTTATTAGCACAGCTTGATCGTCTTGCTGATTCTCTAGCAGATTGAACCGCTGGTAGCAACAAACCAACGAGAACACCGATAATAGCAACAACAACTAATAATTCAATTAATGTAAAAGCATTGCGCTTTCTTGGGGAAAAGAAGTTAAACATAATTTATCCTTCAATAGGGTGGGATAATAGGAGGGGTGACTCACATTGAGCCATATACCTACTTATACCCTCGCCTTATGAAAAATAAATGTTAGTTTTCTATTAGTTCTATAAGATATTTTCTAAATATTTTCTAAATATTTTCTTAGCTAAATCTTTTTGATGCATGAAATTACCTGAATTATCTTCAGATACGCAATAATGACTCCCATTTAAGTAAAATTTTCCATTTTTTTGATAAGTCCTGCCCGTGTAATCATATTTTCCGTACACGAAAGGTGGCCTGAAATAAGTAATGTTTTCTATGTTAGTTACAAAATCTTCTACTTCTCTCTTTTTCTTGGCATAGTTTCTAATTTCTTTATTTTTTTCTGTTTTTAAATTATCATCACTGGCAGAAATGGTTGAAATATAGATATATTTTTTGTATTTTAAGTGCTTTGTAGTGTTGATTATTTGGTTTAAATTATAGCAAGAAAAATCTACAACTAGATCATAATTAACGCCGTTGTTTAACGCTTTACACTGATTGAAGTGGTCTCTATCAATTTTAATAAAATTAAGATTTGGAAATAAATTGGGATTAGTTACCCCTCGGTTGGCGATGGTAATAATTGTGTTTTCAGGTTTTGATGATAATATTAATTCCAGAAATGACCTACCCAGCATTTGAGTGCCACCAAGAATGAGTATTTGTTTCTTATTCTTGTCTGGAATCGGAGGCAAGTTAAATTCTTTAATAATTTGAGATGATTGTTTTTTGAAAACACTTAAAAACTCTGGATCTTTTGATATAGGCCAAGGATTAGGTTTTCTATTCCACCTTTCTGAAACCTGCGAGGTTGATTGATACATCTTTCTTACCTTTTCTAAGTTTCTTTTCATCGCAAAGGCTGGAGAACAATGTAGCCAACCAACAACAGCAGATCTTTCGAAATTAGAGCCAGCATAGGCATGTAAGGTTTCTGGAGTTACCTCAAAAAGCAGCATAGAATTTGCCGAAAACAATGAAGAATCTACTGCTTTATGATGTTGGTCAAATATATTGGTACGACCATGCTGGGATAATGGAATTTCTTTTCCAGCATTAAAATAGTAAATGAAAGCTATATGCCTCATTACTTTGATTTCATCATCATCATCGTCAGAAGCATAAAAAGAATTTATAAGACCAACTTTTGATTGCTTCTTCGTTTTAAATGAACATATATTGTAATCAGAGTGAACGAAACCTGCTTCTGAAGGAGCATCATGGTGATGATAGCTTAGTGCTACATAATCTTTCAGTTTGGTTTTGAAGAAATTAGATATAAAATTCATCCAGATGTCAGTAATAAAAAAATCTACACCGCTAGATATGTTTTTATCGCTAATATTTGTTATTCTTGCTTTGTATTTCGATGTTGAGTTTTTAGTATCTGAATAAAGTGGCGTATTTTGAGATATTACGTGGAAGTGGTCTACTATTCGTTGATAAACGGATGGATTAAACACATCGTCTAAAATATAGAAAGTATACGGATTTGTTTTTTCTTTTATGCTTATGTTTTTGTTTATATATTCACTAAGTTTTAAATCGGAAATATCCATATTATATTATTACCTTTTGTGAATTTTGATTTTTCATTTCTTGGTATAACCTCATTGCCTTGTCGGACTCATGACTATTTAGAGTGCCGTTGTCAAGATAGTCTTGAATATCATCATCAGTCCAAGGTTTTGGATCTGTATAATAATACTCCCAAGTTTTCCATCGTATTCTAGCAGTGTCTATTTTTTGAACCGTATCACCATTACGATCAACATATTCAAATTTGACAATGTAGAATTCTTCTGCAAGTAATCCGTCCTCTAACACTTTAAACCCCTGTGGATAACCGTTTAAGCCCCAGACTTTAAACGAACCCCAACTTTTAAGTTTAGTGCAGAGTTCATCATCGAACTCTACGGGAAAGAATATGTTGTAGAAAGATCTCTCTACTAAATTAGTTTTCCAGCCAAACCATTCTGCGTTGGCAATAAATCCTACTGATATGCCTATGAATAGTAAAAAGTATTGGTAAAATATAGTACGTAAAACTGCTTTGGTATACGACATGGCTTTGCTCTCATTAAGGTGGGATAAAAATAGGAGGGAATTCATAGCCATAATATTATACACCTTATTTAGAAAATGTTATCGTGAAGGAAAATAGAGCCACTTTTAACTGATATAAAGCTGTTTTGGTCTTCTGTCCAAGATCCGCTATTAACGTATGTTGAATCTTTTCTAGTGATTATACTGGGTAAGTGGGTATGACCCACGCATATGGTATTATAGTTTATTTCTTCGCAGAAGTCAAGCGCTTTTTGGGCGTGTTTGAATTGCAGTCTAGTCAAGATTCTTGTCTTTAAAGGCTTCATTAAGCGATTAAGTCTATAATTATATAGCAACTCATTTATTTTTTCTGAAAGCTTTGCAACGGTAGGATTGTTCTGGATTATTTGATCAAACTGGTCTCCGTGTGTGCAAAAAATATTTTTTTCCCCACTGCGGAGTATATAAAAATTTAATTGAGATATTTGAAGATCAATTGTAGCTATTTCATTTGGGTCATGATTGCCCTTAATGTAAATTAGCTTTTTTTTATTGGCAAGATCTTTTAACTTAGCAATGACCTTCCAGTCATTTTCTTTGGCTTTTTGCGAGTTGGCATTATCGAACAAATCGCCATTGATAATTATTTTATGAGTACGATCTTCTGAGTAATGTAAAAAATTAAGAAATTTTTGTGAATTGGAAATACTATTAAATAGGTGTACATCGCTTACTATGTGTGCGTCATCCATTTGTCTTTTCAGCTAAGTATATATCTAAGTGTAAGTGATTTTTTCTTGAGAAAATAATCTGGAACCAATTTTTTCGTACTTGTTTGAAAATATAATTATGTGATTTGAGGAAAGGTTCTAGTGTTTCTTTTAATTTAAAGAAATCTTCTTCAAGTACGTAAATATCATGATCTCTATCCCAAGGTATGTCTCCTTTATGTCTCAGGCAGCCAAGAAGTGTTCCCCAATAAATGAAATATGTGATGCTTTGACGTTCCAAGAACTTGCAAGTGTTAATAAATACTTGATTTTTTTTCATCCTACAACACTTTCTCAAGGAAACATATCCATTTGGATCTCTAATTATTCCTCCTTCTTGAATTCTGTAGGCACAGGCCAGCCTGTTTTCATCGCAAAATATACCGTCTTCATGAAAATCTAGTGAATGATGTGCAGACAAATCTAATCTTTCCATTGGGAATTCAAAGTGTCTTATGTCGTATTTTTCATTAGATATATCAAATTTACAAGTTGTTTTATGGAAAAAATCCAGAGGATACGATCTATGGTGTGCGACACCGTACCAATTAGCCATAGTTTGAAAAGAGTGTGGCCCCTTGACCTTGTGTCCTAAAAATTCGTAGTCTACCAGTGGAAAAATATCATCATATTTTGATGGTTCGACGGTATAAGTTCCATGAAGTTTTAATTTAGTATCATTTTTTTTGCTTGCAGAATACGCTTCATTTCTAATAATTGTCGATGAAACATTTGCGGTTCTGGATAGATACACGGCTTTACAAGGCAGTCTTAAACGTGAAAATTTTTCTTTCCATTCTTCTCCTATTGCAAACAGGTCTATTTTATGGTTTTTGATGTCTTCTTTTTTTTGCGTCCAAGAGGTTTCTGGTATAATCAAATCAATAAAATTAAGACTTTTTAAATGCTCTAAACGCTCCTCAAAACTCAAAAGGCTACGCTTGCCTTTTAGTATGTTAAATTCATCAGTGGAAAGACCGACAACTAAGTAATCGCCCAACTCTTTGCATCTTTTTAATAGATTTATATGACCAAAGTGAAGCGTGTCAAAAGATCCGTATGTTATTATTTTTTTCATGATTAACCATTACTGTACTGATTAAAGTGTCTTATAATTTCAGTTATTTGTTCTAATTTGTAATCGTTTAAAGGCTGACCGTTTGAAACAAAAACAAATTCTCCATTCTTTGTGTCGTGTACGAAACTTCCATAATCTGGTTCAAACATCCAAGACATTTCTTGATAGTTTTTTTCCGTTATATCCATGAATCATTTTCTATTGTAAGTTTTTCTGAGTCTATTCTTCTCTTGCAGTCATCTGCGTAGCATTCGTCGCACATGTAAAATATTCCAAAGTTATCTACGGTGTACTTTGTTGCTACATTAGTGCAAGGCTTTTCGTACACAATTCCGGTCTCCCATCCAATGAATATTTTGTGGTTGTTTTCGCAAAGTTTTTTTTCTATCATAATTTACTCTTAACATCTGTCAGGGCTTTGTTATTTATTAATTCTTCGACAATATGGCTTGTTTTCTTAATTTCTATACACAGCACACTATCTTTTAAACTGTTATTTTTTGCATGTAAATTGATTTCTTCTTGTATCTTTGTTAGAAATGTTTGCGGCTGTATTTCCTTATCTAGTCTTATATAGATCATTTCATCCTTCCGCTATTATTTTAAAACCTTGTGATCTTAAGTAGTTCCAATAAGTATTCATTCCTAAGTTGGCGACATTATTCCAAGATATAGCATTTTTATCTGAACCATACAATGAACCTGTTTCTGGCATACTTCCCCATAAAGTTTTATTGTTAATTGGGTGCGGGGCGACATAAGTTGCGTTTCCGGCTAATTGGGCAGCGTATGAAAGATGCATGTCTTCTCCGTAATTCATTGGGATTTCGCTTGGTGCTTTTTCCCAGAATATTTTCAATAAATTTGCTTCAAAAAACCAACAATGGCATCCCATGTCTACTTGTACTGTTTTTTCATTTTGATTACACCACCCAAAGGCTTTGTAGCTATCAGGGGAAGGGTATCTGTGGTCTTTTCCATATTCAGCTAAAACCCCTCTGGTAGTTATAACGCCGGGGTTTGTTTTTATTGTTTTTATGCAGTTTTCAATCCACCGTGTTCCCGGTATTGTATCGTCGTCTATAATGCAAATGTATTTTGTGTTAAGTTTACTTGCTATTTTAAATCTTTCCCAAACTCCAAATTTTTTTTCTGAATATATTGAATTAGGATAATTTATAATATCTTTAGGTATTTCTGTGTTCTCTGGCTTATTTACCCATACTACATGGTCAGTGTGTTTATGACTTTGATTAATTACTGCATCTAATTGCTGTTTGAATGTATAATGTCTTTTAAAGACGCTCATAACAATGGTAACACTATCCATTGTCCCACTCTCCTACAAGTCTAGAGAAGAATGAATCTCCAGAATAATAATGTCTAGAAAACCCTTCTGATTGCAGGTAAGGGTTTAGAGTGGAACCTATGTCTAGATAGGTATTGTCTTGTTTGAATTCTGTTAATTTGTGAGATAAAATATTACCAAAAGGACCACAACAAAACAGGAATATATAGTTTGAAACTTTATTTTCTACTATATAGTTCTTTATTTTATCTATTGTTGTCATATTGTTTCTCATTGCGCTATTTTGAACTCTGAAAGTAATCTCTGGACTAAATGGGAGATTATTAACATTACCCGACTCGTTACAGACTAAAATTGTTCTTCTGTTCTTAAACAGTGGTAAGATATTGTTTGTAAAATACGAATAATTACTATTGACCCATATATCGGCCCAAGTTAATTGTGACTCTCTTTGTCCAGAAATCATCTTCATTTGTCTATGTGTATTGAGGCCAAAAACTTTCGTGCAGGTAATTCCAACATAATATTGACTATTTTTATACTGAAATGCTTCTAAAAGTAATTTTCTAGAAGCTTGATCTATATTATTTGTTGGATCAAAAGCAAATTCTTTGTTGTCAATTGGTTTATTTAATATAACGGACAGTTCTCCGTCGCAGAACTTGGAAATTGTGAAATTATTTTCTGATTTTATAGATTGGCATATTATTTCTATATCTTTTTTGAAATTTTTAGTTGGTGGTAGCGTTAGTTTCAATTTTGATTAACTTTCCAGCTAAAAAGACCGTTTAGCCATTTTTTTCTTTTTGAGCAGTTACATTCTTTTAAATTAAACCACTCTTTGAATCTTTCCTCTGTTATTCCAAACTTTTGTAAAGCCTCTTCTACAACGTCTCCTAGCCCCTTTGTATTTTCTGTTGATCCAAATGTATCAGTTTTTTTCTTTAGATGTTCGTTAACATCTATTCCTTGAGATTCTAACTCTTTAATTACCGAGTTTATCTCTCCATGAATTTTTTTTGATTTGTTCAAAACTGAACCCCCTATTCTTCACACTCTGAACAGAGTCCAAAAATTGATTTCCAGAACGGGCAGCAATCTTCTCCCGTATCAATCGGCCAACACGAACAGCAAGCATTTGGATTGATGTATTTGTCATTTTCAGCATGGGTGGCTCTTTCGAAAGCGTTTGCAATTTCTTCATCTGTCATTAGAAGGTCTAAACACTTTCCATCAATATTGATTATTGTGTGTTTGTACATTTTTTATTCCTTTTTTATTTTTTTTGTGGGTTTTCTTCCCTTTTCTTATTGATAAATCAACAGAATTGTGGGTTTTACACCTACTTAATTATAGCATTTTATGGGAGTTTTTCCAATAGGTTTTATCTATGATATATACTACAAATACAGTATACAACACATACCCATACTATACATATACAACATAACTCTAGATAGGCATATGGGAAATTAATATTCATGATTTCAACCAGCGCTGGCCACGCAATACATAATTAATTATATTAGATTGATTATCAGCCAGATTTCTTGGATAGAGAGTATAGGTGTATGAGTACTAGTATGTATAGGTATAGAATAGAGATAGTCTGTACAGTGTCTATCATGTGATGTATTCTAGTCCGTATTCTACTATAGCCAGATATTCGTCTACTTGTGCAGGAGTCAACTCAACGCCCATGCAGGCCATCGTGTTTCTATAAATAAGCCTGTCTGACTTGGACATTAGTGTTAATTCAGCTAGGTCCATAAACTTATTTTCGTCTTGGGCTTCCTGTATAACGTCTATTAGGGTTAAATAGCCATCTGAGTCTCTATATTTACGATTGAACTTAAGGGACATGTATTCATAGAATGATTTCTTAGTTGGTTTCTTCATGGTGACACTCCGTTCTATTTCACCTGTATATGTACAAATACTAGTACGTAATCATACATCTTGGGCGATTTTGGGCTGCTTTTTAACATATATTTTATAGGGCGAATTAAATAACATAGAAGAGATAGTAGATGGACCAGTAGTCATATCAAAGAATGTATATCCTTTTTTACCATATGCTCCAAAGCCCTTTTCCATGACCTGTACTACTTTATATACACCTTTATCGGTAGTATAGTCCTTTGTCCCATCGCCGTTGAGCC
>Ga0181574_10000339_pt1 | contig 43453 bp, 37 predicted proteins | sample 101ome_24_FD_145600 | JGI IMG/M metagenome (GOLD analysis project Ga0181574, IMG submission 145600) | Coastal salt marsh microbial communities from the Groves Creek Marsh, Skidaway Island, Georgia - 101410AT metaG (spades assembly) | ecosystem: Environmental > Aquatic > Marine > Intertidal zone... | reverse complement strand
GATGCAGCCGGAGTCGCGGCGCGGGGAGCGTCGACCGGACATCTTCGAGTCCCTCGTCGAGGACCACGGCTTCCATGTCAGTCGCTTCCTCGACCTGACCGACGGGGAGGAGAGCGGGATCTTCCTCGAGGGCACGGGGAGCCTCGTGCTCGACCACCCGGGGAGAGTCGGCTACGCCGCCCTCTCCGCCCGCACCCGGACTCCGCTCCTTCAGCGATTCGCCGGGGCGTTTCACCATGAGATCGTGTCCTTCCGGGCGACCGACCGGGGACTGCCGATCTACCACACGAATGTGATCCTCTCCATCGGCGGGGGGTTCGCCGTGCTCGCGGAGGAGACGATCGACGATCCCGAGGAGCGCGCCCGGGTCCGGGAGGCGCTCCAGGCGGGGGGGCGTCGCGTCGTGCCGATCACGCGGGAGCAGGTCCGCGCCTTCGCCGGGAACCTCCTGGAGCTCAAGGATGGGCGGGGAGATCCCCTCATCGCGTGCTCCGCCGGCGCGTGGGCTTCCCTCGATGCCACGACCCGGGGGCGCCTCCAGGAGCACGGGCGCATCCTCGCGGTGCCGATCCCGACGATCGAGACGGTCGGGGGCGGCGGGGTCCGCTGCATGCTCGCGGAGCTCTTTCTGCCGCGCCTCAGGGTGGGGGAGGGGGGGCTCCCTCCCCGGCCGACGACCACTGGCGACGCACCTCACCGAGGATGATCCCGCACGCCGTCGCGACATTGTGGCTGTGCTTCGAGCCGAACATCGGGATCTCCACCTCCCCGTCGGAGAGATGCAGCACCTGATCGTCGATCCCCGAGGTCTCGTGACCGAGCACCAGGGCGAGCGGGGAGGGGAAGGCGGTCTCGTAGATCGAGGCGCTGCGGTCGGTCTGCTCGCAGCAGAAGACGGGGACCCCCTCCAACTGCAGGAGCCGCACCGCCTTCGCCGGGTCGGCGAGGATCTCGAAGGGGGTCGTCTCCTCCGCGCCCAGGGAGATCTTCGCGATCTCGGGGCGGGGGGGGGCGGGGGTGATGCCGCAGAGGAAGATCTTCCGCACCCCCATGCCATCCGCGGCGCGGAAGATCGAGCCCACGTTCGTCAGGCTCCGAATGTTGTCGAGGACGAGATAGAGCGGTGCGCGGGGGCCCGACTCCCGATCCCGGGAGTCCGCGCGGTGATCTTTGATGGTGCGCTTGCGGGTCACGGCGGCTCCGGGGCTGCGAGGAGCCGACGAGTCTAACCGAATCGAGCGCGGAACCGGACCCTCCCGGCCTCCCCCGCCGCGCCTGCGCCGTCCTCCGGCCTCGACGACGACGCCCGGCACCTCGCGGGCCCGATTCGACGGAGTTGCGGGAGCGGGTTAGTCTTGGAAGGGTCTGGAACGATCGCGTCCCCGGCACTCTGGCCGGATCGAGGTGCGCGTCTTCCCCCACCACAACTCGAGAGCTCGACCAGCCCGCAGCGGGATCTCCCCGCCGCGGTCGGCACCGGTGTCCATCCGGTCCTCGGCGCGAGCTCGCATCGCAGTTCCGGCGTCACACCGAGGGAGAGACATGCCGAACGATCCGCATTGCGCGACCGGCCCCGACGCGGGCGCCCCGACCCCTTCGTCATCGAACACCGCCGATCCCGGGGCGACCCCCCCGGAGACCCTCCGCCGAAGCCGAGGGGCGGGGACCACCTCCTCGCGGGTCGATGGACGCCAGCGGGCGAAGCTGGAGCGCGCGCTGCGGCGCATGCTCGCCGGTGAGACCTCACCCCAGGTTCCCGTCGCGCTCTGGGTGGCGGGCCCCCCCGGCTGCGGGAGGGCCACCCTCCTGCGGGAGATCCGCCAGAAGAAGGAGTCGGAGGGGATCTGCTGGGTGCAGGGGAGCGCCTACCCCGGGACCGGGGAGATCCTCGAGCCGATCCTGCGCGCGGTCCGCACGACCATCGGGGAGATCCGCGCCCTCGCCGCCGGGGGTCATGCCCGCTGGGTCACCCTCTGGGATCAGATCCGTCGCGACCGCGCTCCCGCTCTGACCCGGGTCCTCCCCGAGGAGGACTGGGGAGGCGCGGTCGAGCCGTTCCCCACCCTCGAACCCGGCCTGGAGCGGAGTCGCCTCCTCGATCACCTCGGAGGGATCCTCCTCGACTTCGCGGAGCGGGCGCCGCTTGTGGTGCAGATCGACGGCTGCGAGCACCTCGACTGTCTCAGTCGCGACACCCTCCGGACCCTCCAGCGGGTGCTGCGGATCCGACGCCAGGCCCGCGTGGCCGGGCTCCCCCGCACCTCGCCCCCGCCGCTGGCGCTCGTGCTCGTCTCCGGAGAGCTCTCCGAGCCTCCGATCGATGGCCCCGAGGGCGAGGTGCTGGGGGTGCCGATCCGGGGGCTCGACCGCCGGGAGTTCATCCAGTTCCTCGAGCGCGAGTACGGCGCCGAGCAGCCGGCCGCCACCACCGAGAAGCTGTTTCAGCTGACGCGAGGGAACCGCTTCGACCTCGAGCGTCGGGTCGCGTGGGAGAACGCGGAGCGCGGGGGCGGAGACCCCCATGACCGGGTTCGGCGGCTCCTCGACTACGGCTCCTTCGATGTCGAGGTCGTGCGCCGCGTGCGTCGGCTCGGCGCGCGAGGGAGCTTGGCCCTGCAGGCCCTCGCCGTGCTGGGCAAGCCGGTCAGCCTCTCGATCCTCGAGCGCATCTGCGGGCTCTCCCGGGAGGAGTCGGCGGCGGTCACCGCCGAGCTCACCACGGGGGACTGGGTCCGCTGCTCCGATGGGCGCGTGATCCGGCTCCACCACGAGCGGCTGCGGCGACCGATCCTCGACACGATCGGGGAGAGCGAGCTCTGCCACCTGCATCAGCGGATCGCCGAGTCGATCGAGGCGGAGTACGAGGGGCGGGAGAACCGCCGCTTCCAGGAGGTGCATCACCATCGCGCCCGGGGTCGACAGGACCTCGCCGCGCTCGAGGCGGCGTTTCTCGGGGCGGAGGAGGCGGTCCGCCTGCACGACTTCGAGGGCGCCATCGCGATCCACCGCGAGATGCTGCCGCTCTTCGTGGCCGCGGAGCCCGCCCAGGTCGCCCGCGGACTCGACACCTTCACGCGCGTCCTGCGCGAGTCCCGCACCCCCGACGAGGCGCTCCTCGAGCATCTGGAGCGGATCCTCGAGCGGCGGGAGGGGGGCCTCGAGCGCACGGTGCGGGCGCAGCTCTGGCGCCAGCTCGGCCAGGCCGCCGGCGCGTGGGCGATGGAGGCCCGGGAGCTCGAGTCCTACCAGCGCGCCTTCCGCAGCCTCGGCTCCGAGGAGAGATGCCAGGAGCGCGTCATGGTGTACGCCTGCCTCGCGCGGGCGTTCCTCCAGCGTCGTCGCTTCGATGAGACGATGCGCTACTGCCAGGAGGGCTTCGATCTCCTCTCCTACGCGGAGCTGAAGTCCGATCCCGAGTTCCTCGAGCTGAGTCACGTCACCGAGCAGGTGCACTCCCACCGCGGCGAGTTCGGGGAGGCGATCGAGCTCCAGACCCGCTGCCTCAGGATGGCCCTCGTCGAGGGCTCCCCTTCCCGGCAGGTCGAGTGTCTGCTGCGCCTCGCCCGGCTGCACGACCGACGGGGCGAGCCCGAGGCGGCGCGCTCGCGCCTGCTGGAGGCGGTCCCGATCGCCCGAGGGAGCGGGAGTCGTCTGCTTCAGGCCGGTGTCCTCGAGCGGATCGGCCAGCTGCACGCTGACCACGAGGAGTGGGAGGCGGCGATCGCCGCGTTCGAGCTCGCCTTCACGATCCAGTCGGAGATCGGAGACGAGGATCGGACCCTGCGCCTCCTCGGCTCGATCGGGCTCTGCTCCCTCGCGGTGGGGCGCCTCGATGACGGGGCCCACAACTTCCGACTCTACGCCCTCGCCCACGCGGAGCGCCCGCGGGAGGAGATCCCGCCGCCGCTGCCCGGCTTCCCCCTCGAGTACCGCTCGCGCTCCGAGCGGGATGAGGAGATCCACCGGCTGACGGCGGAGGTCGAGCGGGCGTGCACGAGCCCGGACCGCCGCTCGAGCGCCTACCAGGCCCTCGGAGACCTTCACCGTGACCGGGGCGGCGTGGAGGAGTCGCGCCGCTGCCTGACCCTCGGGCTGCGCGCGGCCCTCGACCACGGCCTCGATCCGTCGCCGTTCCATCTCCGCTTCGGCCGGACCCATCGGGCGAGCGGAAATGTGGCGCGCGCCCTCGCGTCGCTCCAGAGCGGGCTCGACGCGATGGCGGGGGATCCCCGCCCGGACCATCTCGCCGGGACCCTCGTCCAGGTGGGGCTCCTCCACCAGGACCGGGGGGACACGGCGAGCGGGCTCTCCTACCTCCTCCGCGGCCTCTCCGCCTACCTCGACCTCGACCATGAGCCGGGGGTGGCGCACACTCTCGTCGAGCTCTCCGGGCTCCTCCTCTCCCTCGGCCGGGAGCAGGAGGCGGAGGGACTCGCCCGCGCCGCCACCACGATCTGCGCCACCCTCGACCTGACCCGTCTGGAGGGAGAGGCGTGGCTCGTGTTCGGGCGGTGCCGCGCCGCCCGGGCGGATGGGCTCGAGCAGCTCCGCGCGGCGGAGGAGATCTTCCGACGGCTCGGCGTCCCGGGAGCCCGGGCGGAGCAGCTCCTCGCCGAGGCGGAGCTGAGGGAGAGGACCGGGGACATCCAGGGGGCGCGGACGCGCTGCCAGGAGGCGATGGAGATCAGCCGCGACCTCGGCCTGGAGCTCCTCCTCGCCCGCTGCCTGCTCCTTCGGGGCCGGCTGGAGGGGGTCCACCTCGGTCGCTTCCTGAACGCGACCCGCTCCTGCGAGGCGGCGCTCGATCACGCGGGTCGCGTCGGCGCGAAGGGGATCCTCGCGGGTGTGCATCGCCTCCAGGCCGATCTCTACGGTCGGCGAGGGAGTCGTGCCGTCGCGGAGGAGCACGCGGCCCGCGCCGACGCGCTCGAGGCGGCGCTTCGGAGCCGGAGCCCGCAGTTCCCCGGTCGCGACCCGCATCCGTCGGGAGAGAGCGACACCCTCACGCGCTCGACGACCGAGGGGGTCGTCTGAACGGGGACGATTGAACTTCGAACGAGTTCCGCGGACACTCCGCGGGCCTCTGTCGCCCGCCACGGGCGTTGAAGATGGAGCGATCATGTCGATCGAGCAGGAAGCGACCGGGGGCGAAGGCCCGCCGGTGGCCGACCAGAGCGATGCCTACCTCCTCGACGCGGACGAGCGTCGGGTCCTCGGCGTTCTCATCGAGAAGAGCCTGACGACGCCGAACAACTACCCGCTGACCGTCAATGCGCTCGTCTCCGGGTGCAATCAGAAGTCGAACCGCGATCCCTTCGTCCAGTTCGTCGATGACGAGGTGGAGGAGATCCTCCACCGCCTCCAGCTCCGGGGACTCGTCACCGAGCACTACGGCGCCGGAGGGCGGGTCGCCAAGTGGCGGCAGGAGTTCACCTACGAGCTGGAGTACGACGGGCAGCAGATGGCCGTGATCGCCGAGCTGCTCCTGCGCGGTCCCCAGACCCTGGGCGAGCTGCGCACCCGGGCGAGCCGCATGAAGCCGATCGCCGACCTGGGCACCCTCGATGGGCTCGTCCGGGTCTTCGAGGGAATGAGCCCACCGCGGATGGTGCGGCTCTCTCCCCCCGAGATGAAGCGCGGGGTCCGCTACACCCACGGCTTCTACCCCGCGGCCGAGCTCACGGAGATCCGCGCGCTCGAAGGGAGCGGCATCAGCGCCGCGCCGGCGCGCCCGGCGGCCCGAGGGACCGACCCGGGGGAGCTCGAGCAGCTGCGGGAGCAGGTCGCCGCGCTCACCGCGCGCGTCGCCCGCCTGGAGGAGCGAGCCGGGGTGGGGCAGACGCCCTCCACCCCCCTGAACAGCTAAACCGACCGCGCTCGGTTGGAGAGGATTTCCATGGGAGACGTCACGATCAAGATCAATGACAACGGCCCTCTGCGCATCGAGGGGGAGGTCCGGCTCCTCGATGGCGAGGGGAACCCCTACGACCTCGGCGGGAAGGCTGCGATCTCGGTCTGTCGCTGCGGGGCGTCCGCGAACCTGCCCTTCTGCGATGGTGCCCACGGGCGGGAGGGCTTCTCCTCCTGCTGTCGCGCCGGAGGCTGATCGCCGCCGGCTCGGTGCCCGGGCGCCGAGGGTGCGGAGAGCGGTGGAGCCGGAGAACTGTGGAGCCGGAGAGTTGTGGAGCCGGAGATCGGGGGAGATTCCCCCGGTCTCCGGCTCTTCTCATCGCCGGGACAGCTCTGCGCCTCCGCGCTCCGTTCGCTCACTCCCCGCCGATCTCCCTTCCCCTTCCCGGTCGCGCCGACCAAACTGTCGGCCGGGCCACCCGCGCCCCTCTCCGACCGAAGGGACATCCGATGATCGACCTCGCTCCCTCTGCGCCCGGCTTCCCATGGCTGCGACGGCTTCCACCCCTGCTGCTGGTCCTGCTCCTCCTCCCGACTTCCGGGCGGGCGCAGGAGAGCGGTCCGGGCTCCGGTCCCATCGTCGGAGCGACCCTCCATGCCTCGGGGGCCCGAGTCCAGCGGCGGGCCCCGGTCCCCGCGGAGGCGGGTGTCCACACCGTTCGCATCGGGCCGCTTCCCGCGTTGATCGACGAGGAAGCGCTGCAGGCGGGGGGCGAGGCCCACCTGAGGGTGGTCTCGGTTCAGGTGGAGCGTCGGATGGAGGGGGATCAGGCCCCCGCGGCTCTCCTGGAGCGGGAGGGGCCGCTCGAGGCGCTGCGTCGGGAGCGCGAGGCGGCGCTGCGGCGCGCCCGGTCGGCGGAAGAGCGCCTGCGCCGCTACGCGAGCCTGACGGTGGAGCCGGCGCCGAAGGACCCGGAGGAGCCCGCGCCGACCAAGGTCGATCCGGACCGGTGGGGCGAGTTCATCGAGCTCGCCGCCGCGGGAATGACGCGGGCCCACGCCGACCTCGCCGCCGTACGGGTCGAGCTTCGGGAGCTCGATCGCAGGATCCGTCGCCTCGCCGAGGAGATCGCCGCGATCGAGGCGCCCGGGCGGAAGGAGCGCGTGGAGGCGATCCTCCGCGTGCAGAACACCACCGGTGACCCCGGCTCGGTCGAGCTGACCTACGCCGTACCTCAGGCGCTCTGGTATCCGAACTACGCGGTTCGGATCGATCCCGTCGCCGCTCGCCTCGAGGTCTCCCTCTACGGTGTCGTCCACCAGAGCACCGGGGAGGACTGGCCTGAGATCCCGATCCTCTTCTCCACGGCCCTGCCAGAAGCGGGGGCGAGTGTTCCGGAGCTCGTCTCCCAGCGGATCCGCCGTGACCGCTATGTCGACGACTTCCTCTGGGATGCCGAAGGAGAGGAGGACATGCCCGAGGCGGTCGCGGGCCTCAAGTTGCAGGAGCGGCTCGTCGATGCGCGCAAGGGCGCTCCGATCGTGGAGGCGAACCGGCGCGGGGAGCTGCGGGAGCGGGAGCGCCGCTCCGGGCGGAGCCGCCCGGCGGCGCCGGCCCGCAGCCCGAGCCCGAGTCCCCGCGCCACCCTCTCCCTCGGCCAGGAGATGCCCGGAGAGAGCCTCGGCCTCCTCGTCGACGAGCTGAAGAGCCTCGACCTCCGGCGGCAGCAGGCGCAGGCGCCGCTGGAGGGTCGGCTGCACTCGATCCTCGAGGGAGCGGTCCTGCCCACGGTCGGCACCACCCGCGGCTTCCTGCGGGTCCTCCCCTCCCTGAAGCAGGAGGCCGTGCCCGGTGACGGGGCGCCCCATCGCCTCCTCCTCGGCCGGCTCTCGATCCCCTACGAGGAGGAGCGGCTCCTGCGGGCGGAGCTGGAGCCCCACGCCTATCGACGCCTCCGCGCGGTCCTGCCCGGGGAGGAGCCGCTCCTCGCCGGGGGGGCGGCGGTCTTCCTCGGCGAGGCGTACCTCGGGACGAGCTCCCTCGGCACCACCGCACCGGGGGAGGAGATCGTCCTCGACCTCGGCGTGGATGACCGCATCGCGGTCACCCGTCGGGAGGAGGAGAGCGAGGAGGATGTCGGTGTCTTCTCGAAGGCGCGTCGCTACCACACCGAGGTGACGGTCGAGATGGTGAGTCATCACGGGGACCCCGTCGTCATCGATGTCCGCGAGAGGATCCCCTTCACCGAGGTCGACGAGCTCAAGGTCGTCCTGGAGGATCGGACCCGCCCCGCGCCGGATGCCGTGGAGGACCGCAACGGACTCATCGACTGGCGGCTGGTGCTCCCACCCGGGGAGAAGCGCACGATCCGGCTGCGCTATCACATCGATGCCCCCCGGAGCTGGCAGCTCAGTCGCTGGGAGAACCCGGACCGTCTCGAGGAGGAGGAGTGATGCCCCACAGGATCGTCGTCCCCCTGCTTCTGCTCATCGGCCTCCTCTCGTCCCCGGCGGCCTCCGCTCCGGTGTTCGGTCGTGAGGACGCCGAGTCCTCCCCGGGGCGGATCGCTCGGGTCACCGTCTTCGAGGACCGCGCCCGGGTGGAGAGACATCTCCCGGTGGTCCTCCCTCCCGGCGCCCATCGGGTCCGCCTGACCGGTCTCCCCGTCTCTCTCGATGCGAGCTCCGTCTGGGCGGAGTGGGTCGGGGAGGGCGAAGCGCCGGGCCGGGTGCTCGGCGTCCGGCTCGATCGCGAGGTGCATCTGGCGGACATCCGCGAGGAGGTCGAGCGGCTCGAGGCGGAGGCGCTCGCGCAGACGCGCGCGCTCACCGACCTGCGGGCCCGACGGGCGGTCCACGAGAAGAGAAGCTCCCTCGCCGACAGCTACATCGAGATCGTACGCCTCGCGCTGCTCGAGCGGAGCACCCGAGCGGACGCGACACCGGCGGCGGAGGTCCTCGCCGCGGAGGAGTGGGCGGCCGCGCAGGCCCTCGCCGCGGCGGACTCCATCGCCGCCCTGGATGCCCAGGAGGAGGAGACCGAGGAGGCGCTCGAGCGCATCGAGGCGGAGCTTCGACGCCTCGGCGCCGGGGCCTCCCGGGTGACGCTGACCGCGACGATCCAGGTCGAGGTCGTACGGGAGGTCGAGGCGATCGTGGCCCTGGGCTACGACGTCGCCTCCGCTCGCTGGACCCCGCGCTACGAGGCCCGCCTGGACGAGGCGAGCGGGACGGTCTCCCTCGACTACGCCGCCGAGATCGAGCAGCGCAGCGGAGAGGACTGGAGCGAGGTCGCGCTCGTCCTCTCGACGCAGCGCTCGAGCCTCGGTTTCGAGGCGCCGGTGCTCTACCCGATGGAGATCGACGGCGAAGAGGTCGTCGCGAGGGATGCCGGGCTCGTCACCTCGGACGCGGTGGACTCCCTCTCCGGCGGGATCAGCTTCGGCTTCTCGGGGGATGAGGAGGATGAGGACCTCGACGGGGCCCGCATCGAGGACGGCGGCGCGGTCGCGCGCTTCGTCGTCCCCCTCCGCGCGACCATCCCGAGCGATGGGCGGACCCACCGGGTGCCCATCCTCGACGCCGAGCTCTCCGCCGCGCTCGCCTTCGAGTGCGTTCCCCTCCTCGCGCCGCACACCTACCGGCGCGGCACCCTCCGGAACGAGACGGGGGCGCCGCTGCTCCCGGGCCGCGTCCAGGTCTTCCGCGACGGGGCCTTCGTGGGGACCACCGAGCTCCGCTCCGTGCCCCCGGGGGCGGAGTTCCGCCTCGGCTTCGGGGTGGAGGGACGCATCGTGGTGCGTCGCGTCGAGCGGGTCGATCGGGAGCGGGACGGCGGTAGCTTCTCTCGGGACCGACAGCGGACGATCGGCCACGAGCTGATCGTCCGGAGCCGAATGCCCTCGGAGGTGACTCTCGTCCTCGTCGATCGTCGGCCGGTCTCGGAGATCGAGGGGGTTGAGGTGGCGCCGACCGATGCCGCGCAGCCGCGCCCCGAGGTCGATGCCGACGGCATCTGCCGTTGGAATCTCCCCCTCGCTCCCGGCGCGGAGAGCCGGGTGCTGCACGAATATCGGGTCACCGTGGAGTCCGGAGTGGACTTCCCGCTCGACTCGATCCGCTGAGCGGGCCGGGGGAGCGGGGTTCCGGGGGAGAGCGGTCAGCCTTCGGAGCGGATCCGAAGGAACTGCCGACGGAGGAGATCGACCTTCCCCGGCTTCAGGCCGGCGAGCTGGGCCTCGAAGACCTCCCCGAGCTCGAAGCGGGCGAGCAGAGAGGTGACCCGCGCGGCGACCCGGGGGCTCGGGCCGCGAAGGGCCGGGGCGAGGAGCGCCGCCTCCTCCCGGGTTCGGATCTCGGGGAGGAGCTCCTTCAGGAGTCGCTTCCGGGTGCGGTCATCCGCAGCGAGCAGCTCCTCGATCCGCCGCTCCAATGGGACGGGGCCGCTCATTCGGCCGGTTCGGGGAGCTCCTGCGCCTCGACATCCGCGTGGCCGATCACATCCTCCCCGTCGTAGAGGATCTCCAGCGTGTAGCTCCCCGGCTCCGGGAAGGAGAGCGGGGGGAGGTCGAAGATGCACTCGTGGTGCTCGCGGCGGTTCTCGTGGACCAGATCGAAGGGGGGGCTCTCGTCGAGCACCTCGTCGGTGGAGAGCTGCTTGAAGCGGAAGGCGATCGTGTGACGGCCCGCGAAGTCGGAGAGGTTCAGATAGATCGAGGCCGGCTGGTAGGAGCCCGGGAAGGACTGCAGGAAGACCCGGTTGAAGGTGCCCGCGATCACGCACTTCCCGCTGTCCTCGTCGCGATAGATGTGATCGCAGAGAATGACGGCCTGAACGTGAGGGATGATCCCACTCATGTCGATCTCAATTCAGAATCTTGAAAGTGCTGTTTCGTTGATTCGTCAGTGAGGTTCCATGTTAGGGCAAGGGGTCTCCAGAGGCAGGGAATCTCACGAATTCCGGCGAGGATTCCCGGCGCTCGGAGGCGGACCGGGCGGGACCGCCTCGGGGTGGTGCCGCTTCAGGTGATCGCGCAGCGCGTCGTGAGTGCTGTAGAAGGCGATCTCCTCCCACGGGAGCTCCGAGGGTGGGAAGCAGCGGACCTCGGTGACCTCATCGAGGGCGCGGGGCTCTCCCGCGATGATCCGCCCCTCGTACATCGCGACCACCGACACCCAGCCCTCGTAGGAGTAGATCCCGATCAGGTCGGTGGCCTCGACGATGAGGCCGGTCTCCTCCCGCACCTCGCGCACCGCGGCGTGGGGCACCTCCTCCCCGCGGTCCACGAAGCCGCCGGGGACCGCCCAGAGCCCCAGACCGGGCTCGATCCCTCGCCGGACGAGGAGGATCCCCTCCTCCGTCTCGACGATCATCGCAGCCGCGAGCTTCGGGTCCACGTAGGTGATCGTCCCGCAGTCGATGCAGACCGGGCGTCGCTCCTTCTCCGAGATCTCGCGCTCTTCCAGGCCGCCGCCGCAGGCGCGGCAGTGCCGGATCGTCTCCTGATGTGGCATGGCGGCTCCCCTCCGATCCCCGCTTCGGGACGGGGAGTATAAGGGCTCCCCTCGCCGGTTCCTTGACACATCGAGGCCTCCGTTCAGAATGGGGCCGCGCCGCGGGAGGGGGAGCTCGGAGTCGAACGGGAGAGCGTCGTGGACCGGGTCCTCCGGTCGAGGCACGCCCCCGCATCCGCGCTCCTCCGGCAGGAGGCCCCGCGTGCGAGTCCTGACCATCACCGAGTCGATCTGGTTGAACCTCGATCGGAGGTCCGTCGCGGGCCTCGTGCTCGACCTCGAGGGCTGGGCCGCATGGCATCCCGATGCGGAGGAGTCCTTCTGGATCGGGCGGGCGGGCTGGCAGGCGGGGAACCGCCTTCGGATCGTGCCCCGCCGGAGCGCGAGGCCCGGCTCGATCGTCGTCGGCGGTGGGCGGGTGACCGAGGCGGAGCCCGGGGAATCCGGAGACGCGGCCGGGAGACTCGGCTGGAGCGCGCGCCTCCTGGGCGCCCGCGTCGAGCACACCCTCTCGATCCGCGCGGAAGGGTGCGGCACGCGCGTCGACCTGCGGACGACGGCCCGTGCCTTCGCGGTGCGGGTGCTCGGGCATGAGAGCGTCATCCGCGTGATCTCGCGCGGGCAGCGCCGGTTCCTGCGGGCTCTGCGCGCTCGGGGGGAGCAGCTTCTCCCCGGGGACGGTGTCCTGAAGAGCGGTGTCCTTGAGAGCGGTGTCCTGAAGAGCGGTGTCTTCCCGAGCGGCGCTCCCGAGGGGGGAGCGGCGGGCGACTTCGGTCTGGGAATCGAGGTGGCGGGAGAGCGGCCCCTGGGCTCTCCCACGAGCGGCGCTCCCTGACCCGCCCGGCGACGGTCCGGGGGGGGCACCCGCGGACCTGACGACCGACAGCGGAGATGGTGCAGCATGAGTGGTTCCGGTCCGATTCCGACCTCAGCCGGCTCGTCCGGTGCCCTCGCGAGCGACCTCCGCACCATCTGGTACATGGGAGCGAAGACCCGCCTCTGCGCCGAGTTCATCGAGGGTGCGGTCGCCGATCTTCTCCCGCCGGGGGGAACCCTCGTCGATCTCTGCGCCGGGACGAGCGCAGTGGCGCGGACCTTCGCGCCGCGCCATCGCGTCATCGCCAACGATGTGCAGCGCTTCTCCTCCACCATCGCCCGGGCTCACCTCGAGGGGAGCCCCGCCTGGGTGGAGGAGCTGGAGCGGCTCGATCCGGACGCGGACCTCGGAGCGGCGGTCGAGTCGAACCGCGCGGCCCTGGAGCGCCTCGCGCCCCTCGCGCTCGAGGCGGAGCGGACCCTCCTGCCCGGAGTCATCGAGGAGCTCTCCGCCCATCCCGAGCACACGCCCCGGGCGGAGGAGTACCGCTCCTTCGTCGCGGCCACTCCGCCCCCGCTCACCGATCCGGAAGCGATCGCCGAGTCGGTCCGCCGACCGGAGGACGGGCGAGCGGACCTGCGATTCGCCCCCCTGGCGGAGGCGATGCCCGGACTGCTCCGTCAGCGCCGGCTCGATCCGACGATCGCGCCCTACGCGCTGATCACCGCCTACTCCGCCAATGTCTACTTCGGGCTGGAGCAGGCGATCGCGATCGACTCCTTTCGCGCTGCGATCGACGCGATCCCCGAGCGGGCTCCGCACCGCGAGGCGAAGCGCGCGCTCTACCTCGCGGCGCTCGTCCAGGCGGCGAGCGTCTCGACCTCCGGCACCAGCCACTTCGCCCAGCCGCGCGGAATCGGAAGAGACGCCGAGCTGCTCGCGGTCGCGCGTCGACGCTCCATCGAGATCGATGTCGAGTTTCACCTCGCGCTCGATGCGATCCGCAGGGAGTGGAGCACCTTCCCTCGCCTCGGAGGAAACCGGGTCCACTCGATGCCGGCGGAGGCGCTCCTCGCGCCGGACGGTCCCCTCGCAGGGGAGGAGGTCGGACTCGTCTACTTCGACCCACCCTACACCGCGGACAACTACTCCCGCTTCTACCACCTCCTCGAGACCCTCGTGAGCTACGACTACCCGGAGCTGGCGATGCGCGGCGGGGCCCTGACCCGGGGGCGCTATCCGGTGGGGGAGAAGCGCTTCCAGAGTCCGTTCTGCTCGGCGGAGTCGGTGGAGGACGCGTTCCGAGGGGTGATCTCCCGCACGCGGGAGCTCGGCGCGAACCTGCTGATCAGCTACGCCGGAGACCAGGGGCTCCTGATGCAGCGGTTCGCCCGACAGGGGCATGAGAACCCGGTCGCCCGCTTCCGCGAGCTCTGTCGGGAGTACTACCCCTCGGTGGAGATCCGCGAGCGCGAGCTGATGCACTCGGGGCAGGGAGACTCGAATCGGGCGGCGCGGGAGCTGCTCGTCCTCTGCGAGCGGACCTCGTGAGGTATCTCGGGAACAAGCGACATCTCCTCGGCGAGATCGAGCGGGCCGCGAGCGGGGTCGGCTTCCGCCGCGGCGTGGTGTGCGACCTCTTCGCGGGGTCCGGTCGGGTGGGGCGTCACTTCCGCGCGAGCGGGAGTCGGGTGCGCGCCACCGACCTGATGGCCTGCAGCCACATCTTCCAGAAGGTCTTCCTCGAGCTCCCCGGGCCACCGGCCTTCGCGATGCTCCGGGAGCGAATCGACCTGCCGAGCCCGGTCGGGGCGGAGCGGGTCGCCGCGGCCCTCCCCGCCGATGCCGATCGGTGGATCCCGACCCGGCGGGCGCTCGCCCATCTCGAGGCCCTCGCGCCGGTCGAGGGGCTCCTCACCCGTCAGTACACCCCCTCCGGCGCGAGCCCCCGGATGTACCTGACGGAGGAGAACGCGGGGCGGGCGGATGCGATGCTGCTCGAGCTCCGGCGGGGGCTTGGAGCGGGGGACCTCACGGAGCCGGAGGGGATGCTCCTCCTCGCCGCGATCATCGACGCGGTCGATCGGGTGGCGAACATCAGCGGCACCTATGGCGCTTTCCTGAAGAAGTGGCACTCGAACGCCCTGCAGCCCCTCGAGCTCCGGCTCCCGGCGACGGTCGAGGGACCGGTGGGGGAGGCGAATCGCCGCGACGCCTGCGCGTGGATCGATGAGGTCGAGTGCGACCTGCTCTACATCGATCCGCCCTACAACCAGCGCCAGTACGCCGCCAACTACCACCTCCCCGACCTCGTGGCCCGGATCCCCTTCGAGCCCGACCTCGACGCTCTCGAGGACTCGATCTACGGGAAGACCGGTCTGGTCCCCTGGAAGGAGAGCGCGAGCGTGCTCTGCAGCCGACGGGGGACCGAGTGCCGCGATGCGTTCGCCTCGATCCTCGAGCGCGCGCGCGCCGGGGCGGTGGTGATCAGCTACAACGAGGAGGGGATCATCACCCGGGACGATTTCGAGGAGATGCTCGCGGCGTTCGCCGGTGTGGCGCGCTCCCGTCTCGGGAAGGTCCTCCACGAGATCCCCTATCGCCGCTTTCGCAGCGATGCGGATGGCCGGGTCTCCTCCCTCGGGGCGGAGCGCTCCTACCGGGAGCTCCCGGGGAGGAAGCGGAACGAGGTCCATGAGTGGCTCTTCTCGGTGGCACGCTCGCGCTGAGGCGGATGCGCCGAGGATGGGAGGGAACGCGCATGGGGCGAGTGAGCATGGAGCGGGTGAGCATGGAGCGGGTGAGCAGCGAGCGGGCGGATCGGATTCAGGGGCTCGCGGCGATCCTCGCCGCCCTCGCCGTGCTGGCGGGAGCGTTCGGGGCCCACGCCCTCGAGGGGCGCCTCCCCCCCGAGCGGCTCGAGTGGTACGGCACCGCGGCCGAGTATCAGATGCTCCACGCGATCGCCCTGTGGTTCGCGGGGGATCTCCTCCGCCGGGGGCGCGGGGGTGTCGCCGCGGCCGCGCTCTTCGTGGGGGGGACGCTGCTCTTCTCGGGCAGCCTCTACACCATGGCGCTGACCGGGCAGAAGTGGCCGGCGCCCCTCACGCCGCTGGGGGGGCTCGGCTTCATCGCCGGGTGGGTGCTCCTCGCCCGAGCCGGCGGGCGTCGCGCGCCCGGACCGAGCTCCTGAGCGGAGTCGCGCCTACTCGCCGATCGAAGCGAGGTTCCTCGCCGTCCCCTGGGAGATCATCTGGAGCAGATTGCTCCCCTGGAAGTCCATCGTCACGACCGCCGGGAGATTCCCCACCTCGAGCGCCCACATCGCATCGGGCCCCTTGAGTCCGGAGCCGAAGGGGAGCTCTCGGGCTCCGGTGACATACCGCGCGAGGGAGGCCCCGGCTCCGGCGAAGGTCTGGAGATAGCAGCCGGTGAAGCGACGGAAGTGCTGGAAGACCTCATCGCTGAATCCCCCGTAGCCGAGGAATCCGCGGAAGTGCCGCCCGGAGAGCCAGTCGGGGACCTGGGGCTCGTACGGAGCGCTCACCTCCGGCTCGATGGCGAGGGCGTGGAACCTCTTTCCCTTCCGGACGAGGTGCGGACGGCAGTGGAAGAGGAGGGAGCCCTCGACCACCTCCTCGGGGATCTCCGCCCCCTCCGCCAGCTGGCGGTGGACCTCGGCGCCCGCGGTGATCACGGTGCCCTGGATGGCGACCCGCGTCCCGACCGAGAGGTCGAGGAGGGTCGGATGATCGATGGGCAGGTTCAATTCGAAGGCCACGGAGGCGCTCGCTTCCCGTGCGGGCGCGCGCGGCGGAGCGCGCGCCGGCGTTCCTACTTCTTCTTCGTCTTCGTTCCGACGGCGGCCTTCGCTGGCGGGGCCTTCTTCGCCGGAGCCTTCTTCGGAGCGGCCTTCTTCCCGGCCGCCGCCTTCTTCGCCTCGCGCTTCCGGGCCGCCTCCTCGGCGGCGGCGGCCTTCGTGGCCCGCTCCTCGAGTTCGGCCACGGAGGCGGTCTCCGGCTCTTTCGGAGTGCGCAGGGCGGACTCGGCGAGGGTGGTCTCCCATCGCGCGATCCCCCCCTTGTCGTCGAGGGTCACGGTGTGACGTCGACAGACAGTTGAGGTGGCGAGCACCGAGATCGCCCAGCAGTCCGCCGGCGCCTCGGAGGCGCCGACATGCGCCGCGAGGATCGTCGAGCGACCCCCGAGGCCCTGCGCACCGATCATCAACTGGTTCGCGCCGTCGACGATCTGTTGCTCGATCGCAACGAGCGGCCGCTGGGGGTGCTTCCCCCCGATCGGCCGGAGGAGCTGATCAAGCGCACGATCCAGGCCCCCGATCGGATCTCCGCCCACATGGACGGCGATGATCCCGGGCCCGGCGGGCTGACCCTGCAGGGAGTGGATCGCATGGATGACCGTCTTCGCCACTCCCTCCAGAGACGGGGCGCCGGGCGCCTCCGTGCAGGGAAGGGTGCGGGAGAGGGCGACGGAGTTCTCGGAGGCGGAGGGGAGCCAGGCGTGGAGGCGGATCGGGCCATCCTGAGTCCGAAACCGAACATTCGGAGCGAGGCCCTGGGTCTTCCCCCGGCGCGGCTTGCCGTTGGGGAGGTCGACGGCATTCGTTCGGATCGTTCCACTCTTGGCGGCGTTCACCGCGGCGGCGGTCGCGGCCTCGAGGAACGGCTTCTGGTCCACATCGGCGGGGGCTTCGACGATGAAGTGGATCGCCGCGGGGTCCGTCCCCAGGAGGGTCCGGGTGGCTCGGGCGTGGTCGATGGCGTTCCGCACCTCGAGGAGGCCGGCGCGTCCGTTCGTCCCCGAGATCTCGTCCTCGATCGCGCGGTTCAGGGCTCGGTCCAGATCCGCGGGAAGGTCCCAGGAGGTGCGCTCCAGCAGCTCCTCGAAGGTCGCCTGAAGGGCGGGAGCACGGAGGGCTGCGCTCTTAGGGGATGCCAAGGGGCCGGCCTCTCGAACGACGGGGGTCTGCGGTCGGGTGTGTGCGGGGTCGGGGGACTTCGGCTCCCGACACGGCGCGAGCGGACTTCGCTCAGCTTCGGAACATAACCGGGAACCCCGGCTCGTTCCATGGAACCCGCCCGTATCGGTCGGATTCCCAATGAAACGGGAATGCTCCCCCCACGGGCGGTGTTTCTCGGTGGCAAAGTGGGGGCCGACTTCGGCTATCGGCGTGTTTTCTGGGCTCTGGTGGGGCGTCGCTTGCAGGCGGCCCGGCAGGGCTGGCTGCTCACGGGCCCGCCCCTCGCCCGCGGCCTCTCGATCGATCGAGGAGAGCCCCGCGGCGGGCGCGGTTTCCGGTGATGCCGCTTGCCGACGAGGGCTTTGGCTGTTCCCATGCTTCCGCGCCCCCGACTCAGTCTCCGGGGTGCGCTCATCACCCGCCCCGTCCCTCTCCAACCGGGGGAGGAAACCCCCGAAAGGGAGGTACCCCGTTGGAGATCCGGCTCATGGCCATCATCCCCGTGGCGATGCTCCGTGCCCTCTGCACCGCCTTCTTCCTCCTCTCGTGCGCCTCCTCGTCTCTCGTTGCGCAGAGCGAGCTCCCCTGGACCCTCCCCGCTGGGATCACCGTCGAAGAGGTGGATGCGGCGGTCGAGCGGCTGCGGGAGGGGGTGCCCGGTCTCCAGATCCGGACCGACCTTCGCGGCCGCACCGTTCTCTCCGGAGAGCCGATGGTCGTCGCCGATGACCCGGATGGGGCGGTCGAGCTCTGGTGGGAGCTGCACGGCGACACGCTGGGCGCGAAGGCGTCCGACCGCGAGCTGGTCGAGATCGGCGAGCTCTCCGGGAGCCGGGGTTCGGTGCGCTCCTATCGCCTCCACCGCGGTCCCGTCCGCGTCGAGGGAGGGATCGCTCGCCTCCTCGTCCGGGAGACTCCGGACGGCTTCGCCGTGATCCACGCGGCCGGCATCGCCGCCCTCTCCGCTTCCGACCTCCCGATCGTGCGCGTGGATGCCGACCGGGCCGGGCGGCTCGCTCGGGCGGCGTTCGCCTCCTTCACTCCTGCGGATCGGACCCGCCCGCTCCCGGCCGAGCTCGGCTGGGACCGGGCGGAGCTGGTGATCCGCCCCGGCACCCTCGACGGGGAGAGCGCGGAGTCGGTCCTCGCGTGGCATGTCGTCGTCCACGAGGAGGGCGGCAACGATCCGGGTGCGTGGACGGTCCGGGTCGATCCGGGGGATGGCCGCATCCTCGAGATCCGTGATGAGCGGCTCCATGTCGATGTCGAGGGGAGCGTGCAGCTGCTCGTCTCGCCGCCCCCCTTCCCCGACATCCCGAACAACCCCCCCGACTTCGTCAATCAGCCGAGGATCCGCGTGTCGATCCCCGGGGGCGCGAGCGTCTTCACCGAGGAGGATGGCTCCTTCGTGCTCCCGAACCCCGGGACCGGGACCGTCGATGTCGTCGTCGACCTCGTCGGCCCCTACGCGACGGTCGTGCACGCCTCGGGGACGAACTACGTCCTCACGACGCCGGTCCTCCCGCCGACCGCCGGCCTCCTGTCCCTCGGGATCGCCGGGGGAGAGACGGTGCGGTCGCAGATGAACGCGTTCCACTTCACCGACAAGACCCATCACTTCTATCGGAGCTACAACCCCACCGCCGCGTCGGGGATCGACACCTCCATCGAGGTGCGCGCCAATGTGGCCGATGTCTGCAACGCGACCTTCGACCCGAGCCTTCAGCGGATCAACCTCTACCTCTCGGGGGGAGGATGCGTGAACACCGCCTTCTCCAACGTGATCGCCCACGAGTACGGTCACTTCATCGTGAACCGCCTCAACCTCGCGCAGGGCGCGTTCGGGGAGGGGTTCGGGGATGTCGTCGCGATGCTCCTCGATGACGATCCGATCATCGGCCGGGAGTTCGCCGGACCCGGGAGCTTCGTGCGGGATCCCGTCGCGGCGAACGTCCAGTACCCGTGCTCGCCGACCGGCGGAGTCCACTTCTGCGGGCAGATTCTCGGGGGCTGCTGGTGGGGCATTCGCACCAACCTCGGGGCCGCGCTCGGCGACCCGGACGGGCTCGAGCTCGCGCGACAGCTCTTCGTCGACTGGTCCGCGCTCACCATCGGAGGGATCGGCACCTCGAGCGCCCATCCGGACACCGCGATCGAGGTCCTCGTCCTCGCGGATGACGACGGCTCGATCGCCAATGGCGTCCCGAACTTCGCCGAGATCTGCGCTGCGTTCGCCGTCCACTCGGTCTCCTGCCCGACCTTCCCTCCGATCAGCATCTCCTTCCCCGCCGGGAGGCCGGACTCCGCGTCGACCACCGACCCCACCGAGATCCAGGTGGTGATCACCCCGGGCACGAGCGATCCCATCGCCGGGACCGCGCGCCTGCTCCTGCAGGAGCTTGGCAGCACCACCGTCACCGAGTCTCCGCTGGTCGCGCTCGGCGGAGATCTCTACCTCGCGACCATCCCCCCCCAGCCCTGTGGAGGGGAGGTCCTCTACCGCTTCGCCGTGGATCACACCGGCGGCTCCACCCTCTTCTCTCCGAGCGCGACGACCTGGTTCAATGCCGATGCGTGGGATCTCGAGATCGTCGCGGATGAGGACACGATCGAGAGCCCCGCGGGCTGGGTCGCGGGCTCTCCCGGCGATACCGCGACCACCGGTCAGTGGGAGTGGGGGGAGCCCCTGGGCACCGGCGCGGCGCCCGGGGATGACCACACACCGAGCGGCACGAACTGCTTCTTCACCCAGAACGGCACCATCGGAGGATCGCTCGGCGAGGCGGACGTCGATGGCGGCTTCACGACCCTCACCTCCCCCGGGCTCGACGCCTCGGGGTCGGGGGAGGTCACCATCCACTACTGGCGCTGGTACTCGAACAACACCGGCGCCGGGCCGAACGAGGATGTCTTCCAGGTGGAGATCTCCTCCGATGGGGGCCTCACCTGGGTCCCCCTCGAGACCGTCGGGCCGGCGGGGCCCGGCACCTCGGGTGGTTGGATCGAGGCGTCCTTCCTCGTCGCGGACTTCGTCACTCCGACGAGCGATGTGCGGCTCCGCTTCACCGCGTCCGACCTAGGAACGGGCTCTCTCGTCGAGGCCGCGATCGACGACTTGAGGATCGAGCGGCGCGAGTGCCTCGCCGACGAGGACATCCTGCGGGGGGATGTCGACGGCTCCGGCCTCCTCGACCTCGCCGATGTGGTGACGGTCCTCGGCTATCTCTTCGAGGGGGTCGCGATCGGATGCGTCGATGCGGCGGATGCGGATGACAGCGGAGGAATGGACATCTCCGACGCGATCACGCCGCTGCTGCATCTCTTCGGCGGGGGCTCTCCCCTGCCGGCGCCCTTCCCCACCTGCGGGGCGGACCCGACGACCGACGCCCTCGGGTGCGTGACACCGACCTGTCCCTGAGGCCCCAGCGGTTCCCGGAGACGCCGCGGCGCTCGCTTCAGCGGCGGCTGCCGGCGTCCTCCATCGGGTCGGCGGGGGCGCCGTCCCCCCGAGCGTCGATCGGACCGGTCGGGAGGCTCCTCGCGAGCGCCCGACCGGCGAGGTGACCCCCAGCCCACGCCCACTGGAAGTTGAATCCCCCGATCCGTCCGTCACAGTCGAGGATCTCCCCGACGAGGTGGAGGCCAGGGCGGCGTCGTGAGGCGAAGGTGCGGTGGTCGATCTCCGCCAGGGGGACGCCTCCCGCCGTCACCTCGGCCATGTTCCAGCCTCGGGGGCCGGTCACCGGCAGGGGCAGGGCGTCGAGCTGGTCGAGGAGTCGACGACGCTCCGCGCGGGGAATCTGGGCGATCGGGGCCGGGGGGGGGAGGTCGGCGCGCCCGAGGATCCAGCGGGCGAGGCGGCGGGGGAGCTCGATCGAAAGCCAGCTCTCGATGGTGCGCACGGGGCTCCGCCGAGCGGACTCGAGGAGCTCGGTCTCGACCGCCTCGCGGGGGAAGTCGGGGGTGAAGCAGAGCTCCAGCCGCGGCGTCTCTCCCGCCTCCGCGGCGGCGATCCAGGTCCGGCTGATGTCCATCGCCACCGGTCCGGAGATCCCGAAGTGGGTCCACAGGAGGTCCCCGGTCCTCTCCTCGACCTGGCGCCCCGCGACCCGGACCGTCAGGCGGGCGCGATGGGAGATCCCCGACATCTCCGCGTGGGGGAAGGCGGGGTCGAGCACGAGGGGGACGAGGGCGGGCCAGGTGTCGGTCACGGTGTGTCCGAGGGCTCGGGCGAACGCGTAGCCCGCCCCGTCGCTCCCCGACTTCGGGAGGGAGCGGCCGCCGGTCGCGAGGGCGAGGCGATCGCAGGTGAGCTCCCCGTCCTCCAGCTCGATCCGAAAGGGAGCGTGCTCCCCGTCGCCTCCCCGGATCTCCCGGACCCGAGCGCCGGTGCGGATCTCCACTCCTACCGCCTCCGCGCGCTCGACGAGCGCGGCGACCACGGTGCGGGCCGAGTCGGTGACCGGGAAGAGCTTGCCGGTCTGCTCCTCCTTGAGCTCGACCCCCAGCGAGGCGAACCAGGCGACGGTGTCCTCGACGGAGAACTCGCGGAGGACGTTGCGGATCACCGGGCGGGATGCGTGGTAGTCGTCGGGGAGCGCGGCGCGGTGCGTGACGTTGCAGCGTCCGCCCCCCGAGACGAGGATCTTCGCCCCGATCCGTCGGGCCCCCTCGAGGAGCAGGACCGGCGGCGGCTCGAGGCCGCGCGCGCGACACTCCTCCGCGCACGCGATGGCGGTGGTCAGCCCGGCCGCGCCCGCCCCGACGACGACGATCGCCCGGTGCTCCGGCGGCCCCTGCCCCGCTCCGACCATCCGCTCCATCCTCTCTGCTCCCCGGCCCATGGAAGCGGCGCGGGCGCGCCGGGGATCCACCCCCGGGCGCGCCCGCGCCACGATCGGCTCCCGTCGGCCTCGCCCGGTCTCAGTCGGTCGCGGCCTTCTCCGGCTTCTTCACATCCGCCGGGACCGGCTCCTTGAGATAGTGGGCGATCGCCTTGTCGACCTCCGCGTTCGCCAGGTCCGCGACCTTGATCGTGCCGTCGCGTCCGACGAGCTGGTAGTCGGGGTAGCCGTCGACGAAGAACGCCTGGGCGAGCTTCCCCTTCACATCCTCGCAGACCACGTAGTCGATCCCCTTCTCCTTCACGAAGTCGGCGCACTTCTCACGACCCTGCTGGGAGTGGATCGCGAGGATCACGAGCCCCTCCGGACCGTGCTTCGCGTGGAGCTCCTTGAGGTGCTTCACGGCACCCCGGCAGGGCCCTCACCAGGTGCCCCAGAAGTCGATGAGCACCACCTTGCCGCGGAGGTCGGCCCAGGTCAGCGCCTTGCCGTCGGGGGTGTTGAGCCAGCCGCCGACATCGAGCTTCGGCGGCGCCTTCCCCTCGAGGGCATCCTTGGCGGCGTTCTTCTCGGGGGCGTCCTTCTTCCTCTCCCGCTGGAGGGAGTCGTTCGGCCCCTCGGCGAGGAGGGAGAGGGAGAAGGCCACGAGCAGAAGGCTCGTCAGGGCCGGGGTCCTGAGGCGCATGGGCGCTCCTTTCTCGGTGGAGGACCTTCGCAGTATGTCGGAGAGCTCCGGCCGGCACCACCCCGGTCAGGGCTGGGCCGCCGCGATGCGCGCGGCGATCTCCGGCAGCTCGTCGGGGGAGAGGCCGCAGGGACCCGGGAACGGGAAGTCGCCGATGTCGTCGGTCGGGACGAGGTGGACGTGCACATGAGGGACCTCCCAGCCGACCACGGAGACGACCACGCGCGCGCATCCGGTGGCGGCGCGCAGCTTCGCTTCGACGAGGCGGACCGACTCCCACAGCGCGGACTGCGCCGCGGGCTCGAGGTCGAAGAGGTAGGAGACCTCCCGCTTGGGGATGACGAGGACATGCCCCGGTCGGACCGGCCGGATGTCGAGGAAGGCGAGATGGTCCGCGTCCTCCCAGACGCGGTGGCAGGGGATCTCCCCCGCGATGATCCTCGTGAAGATCGAGCTCACTGCCCTGCCTCCGGCCATCCCTCGAAGCGGGAGATCACCTCTCGGAAGTGCTCCGGCACCGGGATCGGCTGGAAGTCCTCCCCGATCGCGCAGTGGGTGGTGTGCCCCAGCGCGACGAGCCGGTTCTCCTGTCGATGGCGCAGGCGGAAGCTGAAGGTGAAGCTCGAGCGACGGATCTCGCTCGTCGTCACATCGATGGTCAGGAGGTCATGGAGACGCGCGGGGGACTTGAAGTCGACATGGGCCTGCACGACGACGTTCTCGAAGTCCCGGATCGGGCGGTTCCCCTCGGTGAGGCCGAGGTTGGCGAGGTAGTCCACCCGGCCGACCTCGAGGTAGGTCAGGTAGTTGCCGTGGAAGACGATCCCCATCGCGTCCGTCTCGGGCAGACGCACCCGGACATCGGTGGAGAAGTGGTAGGTGAGATCGGCGGACATCCCGCCTCCTTCCTGGAGTCTCGATCATCCCCGCGGGTCGGGCGGGGGGGAAGCGAACCGGGACGGTTCCCCGATCCTGTCTCAGGCGGAGCCCTCCCCGCTCTCTCCGGGTCCGCGGGGGGCCACCCAGATCCGGGCGGCGAGAGGGCGCCCGATCGCCACGCTGCGCGGGGCCCCCTCCCGATCGGAGCGGAGGATCGCGGGGCCCTCGAAGGGCTCGAGTCGCTCGAAGTGGAGCACCGCGCCCGGGACCACGCCATGCTCGGCGAGGTACTGAAGGGCATCCGGCTCCACCTCCCGCAGTCGGCGGACCTCGAGGGAGGTCCCGGGGGAGGCCTCGAGGAGGGGACGGGCATCTCCGGTGGCGGGGAGCCGCCCCTCGCGGTCGGGGATCGGCGAGCCGTGCGGGTCGCTCTCCGGGAACCCGAGGGCCTCCTCGAGCCGGTTCACCAGCTCCTCGCTGACCACATGCTCGAGGCGCTCCACCTCCGCATCGACCCGATCCCAGGTCATGCCGAGCACTTCGACGAGATAGGTCTCGAGGATGCGGTGGGCTCGGATGACCCGGAGGGCGTGCTCCCGGCCCGCCTCGGTGAGGCGCACCCCCTGGTAGGCGCTGTGGTCGACCCACCCCTGCTCCCCGAGGCGCTTGAGCATTCGCGACACCGAGGGGGCCCGGACCCCGAGGCGCTCGGCGATGGAGCCGGTCGCGACCCCCTCCCGGTCCCCGCCGAGCTTGAAGATCGCCTTCAGGTAGTTCTCCACCGACTCGGAGATGACGGGCTCCCCCCCCCGCCCGGGGGGGGGGAGCTTCGGGGCTTCGGCATCGCTCATCGCTCCTCCTCCCCCGGTTCGTGGTCGGCGGCGGGGATCGCCCGCCCGTGGGGGTCTCGCTCCGGACCGTCGAGGCGCTCCTCGATCCGTCGGGTGAGCTCCTCGTCGAGGAAGTGCTCGATCCGGTGGGCGGGGTCGTGGAGATGGGAGGCGGGGAGGGCGAGCAGGTCGCTGAGGTAGTTCTCCCACAGCCGGTGCCGCCGCACGAGGCGGCGCCCCCGCCCCCGCCCCCGCTGCGTCAGGGTGAGGGTGCGGTCGCTCTTCACGACCTCGGCGCGCCAGCGCAGGCGGAGGCCCGCGCCGATCCGCAGCCACGCGGGGTGATGGGGCGGGGCGCCGCTCGGCCGCTCGATCCCTCCGCCCCCCGCCTGCCGCTCCTCCGCCCGGTAGAGGCTCCCGAGGAGGTCTTCCTCCGCGATGCGGATCGCGAGCGAGAGGCGGCGGAGTCGGCGCGGGAGCCACCCCTGTCCGGGGGCGAGGAGGAACGCGACGGCGAGGAGCCCCCCGACGGAGACCGCCATCATCCCCGCGACCGAGGTGTCGAGGCGCTGCGCGCTCCAGAGGCCGAGACCCGCCGAGGCGAGGGCGACCCCCTGCGCGGCGAGGAGCACCCCGAGGAGTCGATCGGTGAGGAGGGTCGCGACCATCGCCGGCACGATCAGCATCGCGACGACGAGGATCGAGCCGACCGCCTCGAAGCTGGCGACGGTCGTGAGGGCCGTCATTCCCATGAGCGCGAGGTGGAGCGGGCCGGGCGGGATGCCGAGGGAGTGCGCGAGGTCGCCGTCGAAGCTCGTGATGAGCAGCTCCTTCCAGAGGAGCAGGACGAAGACGAGGTCGAGGAGGAGGGTGACCCCGAGGGTCACGGCCCCGCGGGGTGGGGTCCAGCCGAGGATCGCGAAGGAGGCCGGGTCGATCGCCGCGTACTCGACCTGCCCGTGGAGGACGCAGCCGGGGTCGAGGTCGACCCGGCCCGCGTAGACCTCGAGGAGGACGACCCCCAGGGCGAAGAGGGTCGTGAAGACGACGCCCATCGCGGCATCTCCGTCGATGCGGAGCCTCCGATGGAGGAGATCGGTCAGGAGGGTCGTGCCGAGGGCGGCGACGAGCGCCCCGATGAACATCGGCACGATCTCGCGGCTCCCCGACAGCGCGAAGCCCACCACGATTCCGGGGAGGATCCCGTGACTGATCGCATCGCCGAGGAGGGCGCTCCGCCGCAGCACGAGGAAGCTCCCGATGAGGGCGCAGCAGCTCGCGGCGAGGGCCGCGACGATGAGGACCGGCAGGGAGGTGGCATCGAGGAGGCTCACGCCGGGCTCCCCTCGGAGCCGAGGGGGAGGAGACCCCGATCGGCGAGGGAGCGCTCGAGCTCCGCCACGAGGTGGGGGGGCAGGAGATGACCGATCTCCTCCGCGTCGAGGTCGATGAGGTCGCGGTCGATCTGCGCCTGGGAGAGGAGGTACTGCTCCCAGATCCTCGAGGCCCGGACGATCCGCGCCGCGCGCTGTCGCCCCGCGTCGGTCAGCTCGATTCCGCGCGGGCCCCAGCGGATCCAGCCGCGGCGACGCGCGTCCTCGAGGTGGGCGCGCAGGCGCCCCGGGCCCCAGACGCGCCGCCGCGCGAGCGCGCCCTCCGAGACCGGGCTCTCCGGCGCCGCCTCCTGCTCGGTGAAGATCGTCCCGAGGAGCCGGCGGCGCTCCCGTTCACGGCGGCGGCGTCGCTCCGCCGTGGCGCGCGCGACGATGCCGCGCCGGGGGCTGACGAGGAGGGAGATCAGGAACAGGCAGCCGGCGGCGAGGACGATGAGGGGGCCGGTCGGCAGCGCGGGGAAGCGGGCGCTGAGCAGCGTCCCGGTGACGGAGGCGAGGACTCCGAAGGAGGAGGCGAGGATCAGCATCGGGACGAGCCGATCGACCCAGAGTCGGGCGGCGGTCGCGGGGATGATGAGAATGGCGGCGGCGAGGACGACCCCGACCGCGGGGAGCGCGAGGACGACGGTCGTCGTGATGAGCAGCATGAGGAGGAGGTCGAGGAGGCGGACCGGCCACCCCTCGATCGCCGCGAAGTCGGGGTCGAAGCAGACGAGCTTCCACTCCTTGGCGAGGAGGGCCACGAGGAGGAGGGTCGCGACCGCGACTCCTGCGATGGTGAGCGCCTCGGAGAGGAGCATCCCGGCGGGCTGTCCGAGCAGGAAGCCATCGAGCCCCGCCTGGGCCGCGTCGGGGCTCCGTCGCTGGATCGCGCCGGAGAGCGCGATCCCCGCTCCGAAGAAGCAGGCGAGCACCGCGCCGATGGCGGCGTCCTCCTTGATGCGCCCGCGCCGCGAGAGGGCGGCGACCAGCACGACCCCGAGGGCGCCGGTGGCGAGGGCTCCGAGGAGGAGGGCCGGGTGGCTGCGGGAGCCGGTCAGGAGGAAGGCGAGGCAGATCCCCGGCAGAGTCGCGTGGGCGAGGGCATCGGAGAGGAGCGCCCGCCCGCGCAGGAGCGCGAGGGAGCCGGTGGAGCCCGCCGCGAGACCGAGGGCGGCGGTGCCGAGGAGGACCACCGCGGTGTTGTACTCGACGGGGATCACGAAGCCCCGTCGGGGGGAGGGCGCCACGCGGTGGTGTCGACCGAGCCGCGCCGGACCGCCTCCGCCGCCTCGTCGAGGAGGGTGAGGCGCCCGCCGTAGGTGGCGAGCAGGTTCTCGCGGGTGAAGGTGTCGCGGATCGGTCCCGCCGCGACGAGGCGCAGGTTCAGCAGGAGGACATGGTCGAAGTACTCCTCGACCGTCTGCAGGTCGTGGTGGACGACGACCACGGTGCGCCCGGCGGCCCGGAGCGTCCGGAGCACCTCGAAGATCGCGGCCTCGGTCGCGGCGTCGACCCCGCTGAACGGCTCGTCCATCAGGTACACCGGGGCGTCCTGCGCGAGGGCGCGCGCGAGGAAGACCCGCTGCTGCTGCCCGCCGGAGAGCTCCGCGATCTGGCGTCGGGCGAGGTCCTGCATGCCGACCTGCTCGAGGGCGTGCATCGCCCGCTCCCGCTCCCGCCTCCCCGGCCGGCGGAACCAGCCGAGGTTGCCGTAGGTCCCCATCAGGACCACATCGAGGACATCGACCGGGAAGTCCCAGTCCACGCTCTCCCGCTGGGGGACGTAGCCGCAGCCATGGCGGCCGCGTCGACGGGGCTCCCCGTCGATCCGGACCCAGCCGCTCGCCGGTCGGACCAGCCCGAGGATCGCGCGCAGCAGGGTGCTCTTCCCCGCGCCGTTGGGACCGACCACCCCGACGAGCTGCCCCGCCGGGATCTCCACATCGATGTCCCAGAGGACCGGCTTCGCGTGGTAGCTGACCGTGAGGTCGTGGACCTCGATCGCGGGGGGGGGCGCGCCGCTCACGGCTCCTCCACCACGGTGGTGAGCGCGGTGACGATCGTCTCCACGTTGTGGCGGAGCATCCCCTCGTAGGTCGCGGCGGGGGAGCCCTGCGCCCCGAGGGCATCGGAGTGGAGCTCGCCCCCGATCCGAAGGGTGTGGCGCCGCGCCCGGCACCCCTCGATGAGGGCCTCCATGGTGCGGGGGGGGACGGTGGACTCGATGAAGATCGCGGGGAGCCGTCGCTCGATGATGCGAGTCACCAGGTCGTTGATGTGCCGGACCCCGGCCTCGGCATCGGTGCTCGGTCCCTGCACGCCGACGACCTCGAAGTCGTAGGCCTCCCCGAAGTAGCGGAACGCATCGTGTGCGGTCACCAGGAGGCGACGCCCCCGGGGGACGAGGGAGAGGCGCTCCCGCATCTCGGCGTCGAGGGCGACGAGGCGCTCTCCGCACGCCGCGGCGCGGGTGCGGTAGAGGTCGCCGTTGCTCGGATCCGCAGCCGCGAGGACCGCGCCGATCTCGATGGCGACCCGGGACCAGCGCGATGGGTCGGACCAGAGGTGGGGATCGGGCGCGCCCTCCTCCCCCCGAAGGAGGAGCTCCGGGGCGATGCGCTCCCCGAGCGCCGCGGTGGTTCGCTGCTCGCCGAGCCTCCCCAGGACCTCGGCCATTCTCCCCTCGAGGTGATGTCCCACGAAGAGGACCACATCCGATGCCCCCAGCCGCTCGACATCGCCGGGGGACGGCTTGTAGAGGTGGGGGTCGGTCCCCGGTCCCATCAGGGTGACGACCTCTCCTTCCGATCCGACGATCTCGCGGGCGAGATCCCCGAGCATCCCGACGGTGCAGGTGACGCGGAAGACCCCATCGGAGTCGGTGGGCTCACCGGTGCAGCCGGGCAGGAGAGCGAGGAGCAGCAGGGCGGCGGGGAGGAGGAGGCCGGGACGCGAGCGGAGTGGCATGGGAGGACTCTTTCCTGAGGGGGCCGGCGCGCCGACCCGTACCCCTCGACGATATCCGGCGGCCACAGGGGAGTCCACGGAGAATTTGCCCGAGCTCATCTCATTTTGAGCCTCGGCTCATCCTGACGCGGGCCGCCGCCCCTTCCGCCCTCGAGGCGGCGGGCGAAGTCTCGCCGGGTGGGGAGGATCTAGATCAGGACCTCGAACCCCTCGAAGACCGGGTGCCGGAGGTAGGTGCCGGGGGGAGCCTTCGCGTTGGCGTGGGCGCGCCGGAAGGCGTCGGAGCGGGTCCAGGCCTCGAAGGCCGCCTTCGTCTCCCAGGTGGTGTGGGATGCGAAGAGGGTGCACTCCTCGGTCGTCGCCCCACGCAGGAGGTGGAAGGTACGGAAGCCGGGGGTGCCATCGAGGTGGGACTCGCGGCTCCTCCACAGATTCTCGAAGTCCGCTTCGCGCCCGAGAGCGATCCGGAAGCGGTTCATGGCGATGTACATTGGCTCGGCTCCTTTCGCCGCGGGAGTCGGATCACTCTCCATCGTCCGCGCCCGCCGCCGCCCTGCGATCTACGGGGGAGGGATCGGCGGCGAGGTGCTCCGCGAAGAACTGAAAGACCCGGGGGAGGACCTCCGGGATCACCATGATGTGATCGGCGTTCGGGACCTCCTCGAAGGTGACCTCCGCTCCCGCCCCGCGCAGTCGCTCGCGGAGGACCTGGGACATCCCCAGCCCGAAGTCGCGGTCCCCCGCCGCGACGAGGAAGGGCACACCCTTCAGGGAGGTCTCTCTCCCCACCAGCCCGCCGCCGCTGAGGGGCGCGATCGCGCGGAAGCGCGCGGGTTCGGCGTCGACCGCGCTCATCACCCGCATCGCCCCGAGGGAGTGCCCGATGAGGAAGACGCGCGCCCGGTCGACCGGGAGGAGCTCCTCGAGGGCGGTGACGACCTCGCCGATCGACGCGCCCGCCCGGGGCACCGCCAGCCCCCCCGGCGCGGCGAGGATCCAGCCCCGGCGCGCGGCGAGCTCCCGCGCGAGGCCGCGCCCGTAGATCTCGAAGAAGTGGTGCTCGCTCCCGCCGAGGCCGTGGACCGCCACGACGAGGGGGAGCCGCTCCCCCTCCTCATGCGGCGGGACGAGGAGCCGGCAGGGCGTGGGGAAGGACCCGGTCGGGAGCACGAGCCAGCGCTCCCCGGGAGCGGAGAGCTCCGGATCGCGTCCTCCTTCCGCGGCGAAGCGGGCGAGCCGCTCGATCCGCTCGAGGGCGGTGGCGGCCGGCAGCGGGAGCTCGAGGAGCTGCGAGGCGCTGAAGAGCTCCCGACCGAGGCCGAGGCTGGTCAGCTTCTCCGGAGAGGCAGCGGAGTCCTTCAGCGGGGCGATCGCGCGGGAGTAGCGCTCGAAGGGCGCGTCGAGCACGCCGATGACCTCGTCCCACGCCCGCAGCTCCCGCCCCTCGTGGAGGAGGCGGACCCGAAGGTGGTGATCCCCCCGGGCCTCGCGCCCGGGAGCGATGACGATCGCTCCGCGGAGCGCGTCGGGCTCCATCGGAACCCGGACGGCGGGGAAGGTCTCGCCGGTGCACTCGATCTCCGCTCCGGTCGGGGGGGGCGGGGCGTCGGGGAAGTGCGTCCCGATCGAGAGCTCGATCGTGCCCGTCCACTCTCCCGCGTCGATGGTCCGTCGCTCCGGCATCACCGAGATCGAGGCGGCCCAGAGCTCCAATGCGGTCGCCCCCTCCGCTCTTCGCAGCGCGCCCTGGGCATCGGCGAGGCTGCGCGCGGTCCCGGCGAGGTCCCCCCGCAGGAACGCGCGGTTCGCGCGGGCGAGGTGGGGGAGGGCGCGAGCCTTCGGCGCCGTCTCCGCCGTGTCGAGCCACAGCTCATCGAACTCCATCATCAGATGCCCGAGATGGAGCCGGGATGGTGGGGTGACCTCTGCCGCCGTCCGTGCCGCGGGCGTCGGGGGGAGGGAGATGGCGGCGCAGACGAGGGTCAGCAGGAGGGCGGGGGAGGACATGCTTCGCTCCGGTTCCGGGTCGTCTCGAGTCGCCGGAAGCCGGCGGGGAGGAGGGACGCGTCCCCCGCGAGCTCGGCGAGGGTGAGAGTTCCGCCCGGCGCGACGAGGTGCGGGAGGAGCTCGGCGGCGGGCACGAAGAGATGAGGGAAGCGGAACAGCTCCGGGTCCGCCGGGGGCGCCTCAAGGGGGCGGGTCGCCGCCCGGGCCTCCCCGAGCTCCGACACCTCGAGCGACGCGGCGCGGTCGATGTCGATGATCCTCGGGGCGTTGCGATCCGCGACGCGGACCCGGCCCAGTCGCGCTTCGATCTCCCGCAGCCGCTGCCGGAGCTCCGCCGCCTCCAGCTCGCTCGCGATGAGGAGCGCCTGGTTGTGGAAGTCCGGGGTCTCCGGCGCGCCGACGGGCGGGGCGAGGACGACGCAGCTCTCCCGGAGCTCCCCGAACTTCTCACGAAGCGCGGCGCGGGCGCGGGGGAGGGCGGCCTCGGGGGTGATGTTCGAGCCCAGGATCAGGAGATGGACCCTCAAGGGGTGGTCTCCTCCCGACGGCGGTGGATCCGCAGGCCCACCGACCGGGCGTGGCGGAGCGCGCCCGGCTTCTCGACTCGCAGCTCGACCGCCCGGGCGCGCGGCTCCTCGAGCACGAGGGCGGCGACCCGCTCGGCGAGGGTCTCCAGCAGGAAGAAGCTCGAGCCCTCTACGAAGGCGATGACCCGCTTCGCCACGGTCTTGTAGTCGAGGGCGTCCTCGATGGCGTCGGAGGCCGCGGCCGCGGAGATGTCGGTCTCGATCCGGAAGTTCATCCGGACCTCCTGCCGGGCGTTCCGCTCGAAGTCGAAGATCCCGATGATCGCGCGCACCGACAGGTCGTGGATCTCGACGAGGTCGGGAGGAGATTCCGCACCGCTCACAGCAGGTGCCTCCCCCCGTCGACCGGCAGCACCGCGCCGGTGGTGTAGCCCGCTCCGTCGATGAAGAAGCAGCAGGCCTCGACGACATCCGCCACGCGTCCCGGGCGGTCGATCGGCAGGCCTTCGGCGCGGCGGTCGAGGTCCTCCTCCGTCTCCGAGGGGCCCTCCTCCCGCGCGGCGGGGAGGACCGCGCCGGGGGCGACCCCGTTCACGGTGATCCGGGGACCGAGGGCGACGGCCAGGTTGCGCAGCATCGAGTGCAGCCCCGACTTGGCGATGGAGTACGGCAGGACGGAGGGGTCCGGGATGCTCGAGCGCCAGTCGAGGAGGCAGACGATCCGCCCCTCCCCGCCCTCGGCCTCGAGGCCCGCCGCGAACGCGCGGGAGAGGGCGAGGGGGGACTCCACATGGATGGCGAGGTCGCGACGGACCTGCTCCGGCGTCGATCCGGCGAGGTCGATCGGCTCGTAGCGGGAGGCGTTGTGGATCAGCACCCGGGGGACGCCGAGGGTCTCGCGGACCTCCGCCAGCAGCGGCGCGGCCTGGGATGGATCGGCGAGATCGGCGGCGAAGGCCCGGGCCCGCCCTCCTCCCTCCACGATCGAGTCGACGAGGGCGGCGGCCTCCGCGGTGGAGCGACGGTGATGGACCGCGATCGCCATGCCGCGGGCGGAGAGGGCCGCGGCGAGGGCCGCGCCGATCCTGCGAGAGGCTCCCGTGATCAGGGCCACGCGGCCGGAGAGGTGATGGGCCATCGGGGGGACTCTACCCTTCGAGCGGTGAGTGGGGGTTCCCCGCCCATATTGGGGGCTCGGACGCCCCGAATCCAGCGAAGCCCGCCGCCGCTCTCCTTGACCTCCCGTCTCCCCCTCTGAGAATGGGCCCACAGAAGCGGTGCAGAGAAGCCCGCCGCGCGGTGGGGGAGGAGAGGGAGGGAGAACCGATGCCGAAGGTCCTCGAGTACAACGCGACCCTGGCCGGGCGGGATGATCTCACCGACGCCCTCGGCATCTTCCGGGTGGTGCCCGACGAGCCGTTCCCGACGGAGGGCCCCTGGTTCGTTCCGGGACAGTACATGGTCCTCGGCCTGAACAACGAGGAGGAGCCGGAGCTCGCCGGGGTGCAGCGACCGATGTCGATCGCCTCCGCGCCGGAAGACCCCTCGCACGTGGAGTTCTACATCCGCTTCGTCTCCCAGCCCGCCTCCAGGAATCCCTTCACCCACCAGCTCTGGAAGCGTCAGGAGGGGGATCGGATCTTCATCCGTCCGAAGGCGAAGGGGCACTTCACGGTCGAGCACGCGGTCGGCCCCGACGACTCCCGTCGGAAAGTCTTCGTCTCCGCGGGGACAGGGCTCGCCCCCTTCGTCTCCATCGTCCGCAGCGCTCGCAACCGCGCTCCCGGGCGTGACCTCGGCGAGTTCGTGATCCTCCACGGCGCGAGCTACGATGCCGACCTCGGCTACCGCGAGGAGCTGGAGCGCCTCGCCCGGGAGGAGGGGCTCCACTACGTGCCCACCGTGAGTCGGGCGGCGCAGTGCGAGGGGTGGTCCGGAGCGCAGGGGCGGGCGGAGGACCAGTTCCGCGCCGACCGCATCGACGAGTTCGAGCAGCGGGCGGGGTTCGCGCCGGGAGAGCTGCGCCCCGACCGCGCGGTCCTCTTCGTCTGCGGCCTGCAGGGGACGATCGGCGCGTCGATCGAGCGACTCCTCGGGCGCGGCTTCGTGCCGGATGAGAAGAAGCTCCGTCGCGCCCTGGAGGTGCCCGAGGAGACCCCCGCCTCGATCTACTTCGAGCAGTACGACAGCGACCCCGTGATCGATCTCACCGACGAGGGGAAGGTCGCCGCGCTCCGCGACACCCTGCATGGGGCGCTCGGCCTCTAGTCGGCGGGCTTCGGAGGCTGTCCCCCCTCCACCGGCCCGGGGCCGGATGATTCGTGGGACGATCCCCGCCCGTGGGGTGTGCTCGCCATCATCGCGTCCGGAAGCCCGGTCTCCTGCGCCCGGCTCCCCCTCGAACGACACTCTGGAAGGACCGCCCCTTGAACCGTGGACCCGCCTCCCCCGGCCGATCCCGCCGCCCCGCCGCCTTCGAGCTCCCGGTCCTCGTGCGGATCCGGGAGGGGGACCATCGCGCCGAGCTGCGCTATGACGGCGTGGAGCCCCTCACCATCGGTCGCTCGGATGACTGCACGATTCCCCTCGCCACCGGGCGGGCCTCCCGCCTGCACGCGCAGATCCTCGGGGAGTCCGGTCGCTTCACCCTGATCGACTGCGACTCCTCGAACGGGACCCGGGTCGCGGGGGAGTCGATCACCCGGCACAGCCTGCAGGCCGGGGATGTCATTGAGATCGGCGAGGCGCGCATCACCTTCGGGGAGAAGCCGAGGGTGGAGCCCGCTCCCGCACCGGTCCGCGCCGGAGGTGCGCGGCGTCCCGTCGCCGAGCGGGAGCCGGCGCCGGAGCGCGCGCCCCTCGTGCGCCAGCGGAGCTCCTTCGGGATGATCGAGCTCCTCCTCGCCGTCCTCCTCTTCCTGCTCCTCGCCCTCGTCGCTCAGGAGTATCGGCGCGCTCCGGCGACCTCGACTCCCTCCACCACCACCGCCGCGACCCCCGAGGTCCCGACCCCGGGCACGACCGGCTTCGACTTCGGCGGACGCTCCTTCCTCGACCGTGAGGCGAGCGAGTCCCTCGATCGGGTGGAGGACCTCGTCGTCGGCGGCGCGGCCCGCTACGACATCATCCCCGACCTGCGCGCGATCGAGGGGGAGTACTCCGACACCGAGACCGGTCGTCGGAGCGGACGCCTCGCCCGCCTCCTCGAGTCGCTCCGCGACTCGGAGCGCTCGAGCCGGAACACCATCGCCGAAGGGGCCCTCGCGAAGTGGCTCGCGGAGGAGCGGTACGGGGAGGCCCTCGTCGCGACGCGCTTCCTCGAGGCGCTCGAGCTCGATGTCCTCGAGCGGGCGGGCTGGCGCGAGCGGGGTGAGGAGATCCGCGCGGTCGCCGACCTCCGGCTGCGCGCCTTCGAGGACACCCTCGGCTCGCTCCTCGAGGCGGGGCTCGGCGGGGAGGCGCTCCGCACCCTCGTCGGCGCCCGCGACCGCTTCTCCGGGCTCCCCGCCTACGAGGAGGCGCTCACTCGCTATGTCGAGCTCGGGCTCGGCGAAGTGCCCCAGGTCGCGCGCGGGCGGGCGATCCCTCCGGAGTTCATCGAGCTCGACGGCCGGGCATTGCGCGCCTTCGAGGAGTGCCGCTTCCGCGATCTCCCCCCGATCCTCCACCGCGCCCTCGGACTCGATCTGCCGTCGGATGTCCGGGTCCGGGTGCTCGAGGAGCTCGTCGAGGCGAGCTACCTGCAGGTCCTCTGGAGGGAGCTCGTCGAGGGGGTCGCGGGCGCGTCCGTCGAGGTCGCCCTCCCCGGCGGGGCCCGGGGGAAGCTGCTGCGCGTCACCGAGGAGGGAGTGGAGATCGAGCGGAGCATCGAGGGAGGCTCGGCGCGCGCGGTGGAGACCTGGCGCGACCTCGCCCCCGCCACCCGCACCGCGATCTTCCGGGCCGCCCCCCTCGGGCGGGATGGTCTGCTCGGCCTCGCCTTCCTCGCCCGCCGGGCGGGGGACCCGGGCACCTTCGAGGAGACGATCTTCCGCCTGCACCGTCGCGGGAGCGAGGGGGCGGAGCTCGCCGCCGCGGTCTACGCCCGCCACCGCGGGGAGGCTCTCCCGGAGGAGGGCTATGTGGAGCACCGCGGGCGGTTGATGACCGGCCCCGAGCGGACAGCGGAGATCGCCCGGGAGAAGGAGCTGAAGGAGCAGGAGCGCGAGGCGATCGCCCGCATGCGCCGGATGGAGAAGGCGGAGAAGGTCGAGGAGGTCATCGAGTGGGTCCACCTCCTGCGCGAGCAGGGGGAGTTCTCCCTCGCCACCCGTGTCCTCCGGGAGCTCGTCGCGAAGACCGACGAGGCGATGGGCGCGGAGGCGCGTCGCCTCCTCCTCGAGCCGCTCCTCGCCTCGGTCCCCCTGCGGGAGAGCGGCGACCCCGAGCGACGGATCGACTTCTTCATCCTCGGGGATGGCTACCTCGGCGAGGACGACCATCAGGAGGCGTTCCTCGCGGCGGCCCGCTCCTGCGAGAGCATCCTCTTCAAGCGCGACCCCTACCGGGAGTACGCCTCGTACTTCAACGTCACCGCCGTGCACCTGCAGTCCCAGGACGAGGGGGTGGACCGGGAGCCGGGGGGAGTCGAGAAGGACACCGCCTGCGATGCCCAGGTGCGGTGGGATGTCATCACCTGCAACCCCGAGAAGGTCTTCAGCCACCTCCGCAAGTTCCCCGAGGCGATGGCGCGCGACCACCAGGGGATCGTCATCGCGAACGACTTCGCGGGGGTCATGACGGGGGGCGGGGGGGTCGTCTCCCTCTCCAAGGCGGGGCTCGGCGTCGTGCACCACGAGGTGGGGCACTCCTTCGGCGGGCTCCGCGACGAGTATGACTCGGAGCCGGGGAACGATCCGGAGAAGGCGCCTCCTCCCGGTCGTCAGGGGAACCTCCCGGTGCGGGAGCTGCGCCCCAACCTGATGGAGGGCTCCGACCGCGAGGCGGTCCTCCGCGACGCCTACTGGAAGTACTGGATCGACGCCGGGGAGAGCGCCTGGTGGAACAAGTCGAAGGTCTCCGTCTTCGAGGGGGGGGACCGCCGCCCCTTCGAGGTCTGGCGCCCCCAGGCGGGCTGCATGATGCGCGACAACACCGCGTTCTGCGTCGTCTGCATGGAGGTGATGGTGAAGCAGATCTACCGGCGGGTGCGGCCCATCGATGTGCTGGAACCCGCCGCCGGGGATGTCGTCATCGGCGCGAAGGAGGAGACCGTCTTTCAGGTCACCCCGATGCAGCCCTTCTCCCACGACCTCGAGGTGGAGTGGCGCCTCGTGCCCCTCGGCCGCACCGACCCGCGCCGCCCCGAGGCGACCGGCCTCACCGGGGTCTCGGAGGGGCAGGGGGATGTGTACACCCGGATCGCCCAGCGGATCGACCTCGACGGCCGCAAGATTCACGGCGCGCAGCTCCGCGCCAAGGACATGGAGCCCGGCTTCTACCGCCTGAAGGTCGAGGTCCGCGACCCGACCCCCTGGGTCATCGATGACCCCGACGAGCTCCTCGTCGACCGCGCGGACTGGCTCATCGAGGTGAAGGGGGAGTGAGGCGGGAGGAGCGAGCCGCTGCGCCGCTTCGCACCGACCGGCCGCGCGCCCCGGACACGAAGAGACCCCCCGGACACGAAGAGACCCCCCGGACACGAAGAGACCGCGGAGAGGTGCGAGGCACTCCTCCGCGGTCTCTTCATTCGCGGTCTCTTCATTCCCGTGCGCCGGCTGAGGTGCGCGTCGGGGTCACCCCCGGGCGGGCGTCAGCTCCAGGCGGTCAGGCGACGGGTCCCCTTGCGGCGACGCGCGTTGATCTGCTTGCGTCCCGCCTTGGTCTTCATGCGCGCGCGGAAGCCCTGCTTCTTGCGCTTCACGCCGGACTTGCGGATCTTGACCTTCATCGTCGTCTCTCCCGGTCCTCTGTCGTCGACAGTCTTCGCCTTCGGGGTCCCCCCAGCCCGCAGCGGGCTCGGGGACGACCGCGCTCCACCCCGAAGGGGAGCGAGCGGCGGAATCCTTGAAGTGCAGCCCCAGAAGTTAGCGAACCCCGCCCTCCGCGACAACCCATCGGCGGGAATCTGGCGGGATCCGCCTCAGAACGGCGATTGGGGCCGGATGTCCCGGCTCCCTGCGATCGCCGACGAGCCCCGATCCGCCCGCGCGCACCCCTTCAGCGACGCCCCTCCTCGGGGGGGCAGAGGGGGTGTCCCGGCTCCCAGCACTCCCCGTACTTGAGGCCGGTGCCGGTGGAGAGGAGGAGGACATGCTCCGACCGCTCGATGGCGCCGCTCGCGAGGAGGCGCGCGAGGGCGGCGACGAGGGCGCCTCCCTCCGGGGCGGAGAAGATCCCCTCCCGACGGGCGATCCGGTCACTCCCCTCGACCAGCTCCCCATCCTCGATCGCGAGTCCTCCCCCGCCGCTCTCCCGGACCGCGCGGAGGATCCAGCGGTGCGCGACCGGGGTCGGCACCCGCAGACCGGAGGCGACGGTGTGAGGGGCGTCCGGGACCCGCGCCTCGTCCTCTCGCGCGACGAGAGCATTGACGATAGGGGCGCAGCCGGCGGCCTGGATCGCGTAGAGGCGGGGGAGAGGGCGGTCGGCGGGGAGGAGCCCGATCGTCCGCATCTCATCGAACGCCTTCGCGAGGCCGAGGAGTCCCGTGCCGCCGCCGGTGGGGTAGAGGATCGCATCGGGGAGCTCCCCCCCGAGCTGCTCCGCGAGCTCGAGCCCCATCGTCTTCTTCCCCTCGAGACGCCACGGCTCCTTCAGGGTGGAGAGGTCGGTCCACGCCCCGGCTCCGTCCTCATCGCGCGCCCGCTTCCCGGCGAGGAAGCGACCGCAGTCCGCGATCGTCCCCTCGACAAAGTGGACCGTCGCGCCGTGGACCTCCCCCTCGAGGCGGTGGGAGCGCGGAACATCGGTGGGGAGGGCGAGGACGACCGGGATCCCCGCCCGCGCGCCGTAGGCGGCGAGGGCGCCGCCGGCGTTCCCCGCGCTGGGAGCGCAGAGGGTCGTCGCGCCGAGGTGGCGCGCCATCGTCACCGCCGCGCTCATGCCGCGCGCCTTGAAGCTGCCGGTCGGGTTCAGCGCCTCGTCCTTGACCGTCAGGCGGGCGACCCCGAGGTCCGCGGCGAGGCGCGGCGCCTCGAGGAGAGGGGTGTCCCCCTCCCCGAGGGTGACCGGCTCCTCGCCCGCCGGGAGGGGGAGGAGCTCGCGCCAGCGCCACATCCCCTTCGGACGCCGGCGATGCGCGCCGTCGCGCAGGGCCGCCCCCGCCGCCTCCAGGTCGTAACGGGCGGAGAGGGGGGCGTGACACGCGGTGCAGAGAGACTGCCAGACATCGGCCGGGTGGGCGTGGTCGCACTCGGAGCAGCGGAGGTCGAGGAGATGCATCGGGAGACTCCCGGCGCCGGCGGCGCCCATCGGGAACGGGCGAGGCCCGGAGTCGCCTTCGGCAGCTCCGGGCCTCGCAGGAACGGCGGTCGTCGCTCACGCGGAGCGGTCGACCTATCGGGCGCGGTTCAGCTTCTCCGTGTACTTCTCGAAGAGCTGGGTGTGGCGGCTGCGCAGGTCGACGCGCACGCCGTCGATCCACATCGCCTCGACCTGGGAGGTGATCTCAAGGGGATCGCCGTCGGTGATGATCACCGTCGCCGACTTCCCCGGAGTGATCGATCCGTAGCGGTCCGCGACTCCGAAGATCTCCGCCGCGCTCAGGGTGAGCGACCGCAGGGCGATCTCCGGCGGGAGGCCGTGGGCCGCCGCGGTCGCGGCGTGGTAGGGGAGGTTGCGGACATTCGAGGTGTCGAAGGCGCCGATGGCGAAGGGGACCCCCGCCTCGTGCAGGGTGGCGGGCCCGTCGAACGGCGCGCTCGGCGCCTCGTCGCGTGAGCTCGGGAGGCGATGGATCGGGCCGTAGATCACCGGCACCTGGCGCTCGGCGAGGAAGCCCGCCACCGTCGGGGCATCGCGGCCGCCGACGATGATCGGCTTCAGGCCGCGCCCCAGGGCCCACTCCACCGACGAGCGGATCTGTCGCGCATCCTCGGCGTGAAGGAAGACCGGGATCTCGCCGGTCACGGCGGGGCGCATCGCCTCCATGCGGAGATCGGGAGCCGCGCCGTCGAGGGTGCCGTCCGCCGGCTCCGGGCGGGCGTTGGCGTAGACGGTGGCCGCGGTGAAGGTCTCGTCGATGCGGGCGAAGATCGTGTCGCGCTCCGACTGGGCGCGCGCCGCGTTCCCCCCCCAGCCGCGACGACCGCGACCGCCGGTGGCGAGGTAGGGCCACTGCACCTCCAGCCCCAGCGGAGCGACCACGGTGAGGTCCTCCCAGGTCCAGCCGTCGAGGCGGATCAGGGCGCTCGTCCCGGAGATCCGACCCCCCGAGGGGCGGGTCACCGCGAGGGCGATCCCGTTCGCGCGGGCGACCGGCAGATGCTCGGAGTCGGGGTTGATGGAGATCTCGGCCCGGACATTCGGGTTCATCGTGCCGACCTCGGTCTGGTCGCGGGTCGCCCGCACCGAGCCGATCTCGATGAGGCCGAGCTCGGTACTCGGCGCAATGAGGCCGGGATACACATGCTTCCCGCTCGCATCGATCACCTCGGCGCCGGCGGGGATCTCCACTCCTTCGCCGATGGCGACGATGCGCCCCCCCTGGAAGAGGACCGTCCCGGCCTCGATCGGTGTGCGATCGACGGGGTGGATCGTCGCGCCGACGATCGCGATCGGCTTCACCTGCTTCCGCCCGGGGATCGGATCGGAGGCGGGGAGGGAGCCGAACTGGATGAGCGCGGCGCCGACGAGGGCGAGCAGGCACAGGATCGGGAGGGGACGCATCCGCGTCTTCTCGGCGGGAATCATCGTCCGGCTCCTTTCAGGGGCGGATCGGCTGGGGCGGCATCGTCCCCCGCTGCGCTCGGCGCGCCGTGCTTCTCCTCGAGGACGCGCCGGACGAGCAGCTCGCGGCGCGCGGTGTCGCGCGCGGCCCACGCCTCCTCCTCCGCGAGGGAGTAGTAGCGGAAGCCGTCGATCCAGGTCTCGGTGCAGCGGCTGTAGGTGGAGAGGGGGTCTCCGCTCCAGATCGCGATGTCCGCGTCCTTGCCGACCTCGATGGAGCCGGTGCGGTCGCCGATGGCGAGCTGGATCGCCGCGTTCAGGGTGACGAACTTCAGCGCCTCCGCCGGGGGAACCCCGCCGTACTTCACCGCCTTCGCCGCCTCGACGTTGAGACGGCGGGCGAGCTCATCGCTGTCGGAGTTGTAGCTCGTCAGGACCCCGGCGCGCTGGAGGATCGCCCCGTTGTAGGGGATCGCGTCGTAGACCTCGAACTTGTAGGCCCACCAGTCACTGAAGCTCGACGCGGCCGCGCCGTGCCGGGCGATCTCCTCGGCGATCTTGTACCCCTCCAGCACATGCTGGAAGGTGCCGATCCGGAACCCGAAGTCCTCCGCCACGCGCATCAGCATCAGGATCTCGTCCTGCCGATAGCTGTGGCAGTGGATCAGGCGCTCGCCGCGGAGGATCTCCGCCAGCGCCTCGAGCTCGAGGTCGACCCGCGGCGCGGCCCGGCTGCCCTTCGGCGCGGCGCGCCACTCGCTCCACTCCGCCATGTAGGCCCGGGCGGCCCAGAAGGCGTCGCGGAAGATCTGCTCGACGCCCATCCGCGTCTGCGGGTAGCGGCCGGTGGGGGCATCCCAGTTCGACTGCTTCACGTTCTCCCCGAGGGCGCACTTGATCAGCTTCGGCCCGGGGACCTGCAGGGCGCGCGGTCCCGCGCCCCACTTCAGCTTGATCACCTGGCCCTGGCCGCCGATCGGGTTCGCGCTGCCGTGCATCAGGTGGGCGGTCGTCACGCCGCCGGCGAGCTGACGGTAGATGTTGATGTCATCCGCCTCGACGACATCCCCGATCCGGACCTCGGCGGTGACCGCCTGGGTCCCCTCGTTCACTCCGCCGCGGATCGCAGTGTGGCTGTGGGGGTCGATGATGCCGGGGGTGATGTGGCGCCCCTCGCAGTCGACGACGAGGGCGTCGCCGGGGACGGGGATGTCCCCGCCGATCCGGGCGATCTTCCCGTCCTTCACGAGGATCGAGGTGTTCGCGAGGATCCCCTCCGGTCCGCTCGTCCAGACGGTGGCATCGCGGAAGAGGACGGTGCCCCCGCCGACGGGAGCCTCGGTGCGGCCCCGGGCGCCGAGCGGGGTCGGGAGGGGCTCATCGGCGCTCCCGGCCCAGACCGCCGGATCGCTCTTGCCGCCGGAGCGGCCGCCCCCCGGGCGGGCGCCGAAGCCGCGGCCCCCGCCGCGTGCTCCGCGACCGGCCCCCCGACCCCCGCGTCCGCGGCGTCCCTCACCCTCCGCGACCTCGCCCGCCTCCTCTTCGGAGGGCTCCGCCTCCTCGGTGGCGGCCGCGGTCTCGTCGAAGGGCGCGGTGCGGCGGGCGATCGCCCGCAGGTCCTTCCCCGCCGGGGTCCGCGCGATCCCCTCGAAGACCTCGCCGCCGGAGTAGGCTCCTCCGAGACGGATGAACCCCTCCGCGCCGATCGCCGTGGCGCCGAGGGTGAGTCCGACCTCGTTCCCCTTGCGGTGAAGCTCGGCGGGTCGGACCTCGTTGCCGTCGGCGAGGACCTTCAGGGAGGGCCGGCCCTCGGTGCCGGTGACCTCCATCGTGAGCACGGTGAGGGCGTCTCCATCGACGAGGGTCAGCTCCCAGGTGCCGCGGAGGTCCTTCTCCATCGCCATCGAGGTGGGGTGGTGGACCCCGTGGATCCAGACCCCGACGACCTCGGTGTCCTCGGCGAAGGGGGCTCCGTCGAGGACGGTGAGGTTCGCGCCCGCGCCGGCGAAGATCGCCCCCGCGCGGTCGGAGACCCCGATGATCGAGGCCGGCGTGGTGGTCACCGCGGCCAGCGCTCGCTCCGGGGGGAGACCGCGCTCGATCGAGGCGCGGACCTTTTCGGAGAAGTCCCCGGGGCTGCCGAGGCCGCGGGGGGTGAAGGCGAACGGGATCCCGGCGCGGTCGACGCGGATCGGGTTCTCCGGCGCGCGCGCCCAGAGCTCGAGGGTGCGGAGCGGGAGACCGGAGTCCCCGCCGGGGCCGTCGACGGTCGGGGCGTCGGGGAAGTCGAGAGGGAGGACGATCGGGGCGCCGAGCGCCGCGATCTCATCGAGCCAGAGCTGCTCGGTGCCGCAGCCGAGGATCACCCGCTCGGTCAGGCCGAACTCGTTCGAGATCTCTCCCAGCCCGAGCAGGTCGAGCTCGTCACGGCTGCGGAGGAAGAGGCGCTGCTTCCCCTCGAGGAGCGGTCCGAGGGCGGCGAGCGCCTCGTTCACCTCGGGGCGGGGGTGGGCGGTCGGGTCCTCGTCGTGGAAGCGCCACGACTCGTGGTACCAGCGGGCGTCGAGGAGGGTCTGGCGCAGGAGCGCGACCGCCCCCATCCGGGAGCCCGGATAGCCGCCGGACCCCCAGCCGCCATGCTCGAGCGCGGCGCTCTGACCGATGTCGGACAGGACCACGGTCTGGCGCTGGGCGGTCGTCTCGTCGCCGGCGGGGCTGAGGCGGACGATGGCACTCCTTCCTCCGAGGATCCCGTGGTCGGAGTGGACCACCGCGTGGGTGAAGCCCGCGTGGCGATGCGCCTCCGCGGTGTCATCCGGGAGCACGAGTCCGCTCGCGAGGTCGATCTCGGGATGGATCCGCTCGTTCCAGGCGCGGCCGGCGCGACTCTCATCCTCCCCCGGGCGTCTCGGGGAGATGCGGTGATCGAGATCGATCCAGCCGGCGGTGATCGTCTGTCCGGTCGCATCGTGCACCCGCGCTTCGGCGGGGATCGCGATCCCGGGACCGACGTCGGAGATCCGGCCATCGCGAATGATGATCGTGCCCCCCTCGATCACCTCGGTCGGAGAGAGATGGAGCGTGGCGCCGACGATGGCATGCACGCCGAGGGGGCGCTCCTCGATCCCCTCCCGGGGCGCGGTCTGGGCCGACGCTCCGGCGGGGAGGATCAGGAGCAGGAGCGCGAGGCCCGCGAGGGAGCGACCGCGGAAGCGTGCGCGAAGCGGGCGGGAGCCCGGGGGTGCGATGCGATGCATCGATGACCTCCAACCTGGGGGAGAGCGGGTCGAGCCGGACCTTCCCTGCCG
>Ga0181574_10000335_pt1 | contig 43658 bp, 64 predicted proteins | sample 101ome_24_FD_145600 | JGI IMG/M metagenome (GOLD analysis project Ga0181574, IMG submission 145600) | Coastal salt marsh microbial communities from the Groves Creek Marsh, Skidaway Island, Georgia - 101410AT metaG (spades assembly) | ecosystem: Environmental > Aquatic > Marine > Intertidal zone... | reverse complement strand
ATTTGTTTGTATCAAGTTCTGCGTGTCCTGCAGAATAGAGCGCCCACTTATAATGAAACGCTCCTTTATCTGGATTCAAAAAATTAAGACCTTCGACTTCACCAATACCTGCTGGAACACGATTGTAATCTACATATTCGCTGTAACGTTGTTTGCCTACAAACGTAGCATAAAAGCCACTAATACTGGGCAAGAAAACAGCATAATCGTTTTGTGTTTCAGTAAGGTTTGTTTTCATTATTTTTGTTGTGCCGGTAGAATGTAATCGTAATTTGCCATACCGCTATCTACGCTAATTTTCATAGCGCCTTGATCTGTGATGCTCATGGTTTTATCACCATCCAAGTTCAAGATAGCAATAGTTTGTGCAACTGGCCATGCCCAAGTGTGGGTTAGTGTTCCTTCAACTCCGTGTTCAAAAGTAAATGAACCAGCATGTGTTGCTTCGTCACCAAAATAGAAGTTCAAGTTGCCATCTTCTGTTTTAACTTGGAATACAGTTTCTTCACTGTGCGCACCTGCCATAAGTTTCATACGTGCAATTGCTGCCATGCTAGGCTGGAATTCTACATTCCAACTGTTGCCTTTGAATGTTACGCTTTTCAATTTTTCTTCAATGATTGCTTTATTCATAAAGCGATAATCATTTTTAAAATCGCCTGTTGCATTTTCAAAGTGAATGTGCGTTGGCATAACTTCTCCGTTGCGTTCGTCTTGCACAACTTCGATTTTAGAATTCTCTTTGTATTCTGGATTGTTCAAGTGATAAGCAAGTTTGCCTAAATCGGGCATACCAAATACACCTGTAAATTCACCTACTGGCGAATGTGTGGTTGCATTCATAATTACACTTCGATCATCTGCCATACTTTCAATGCCAGTTTCGGCTTCTGCCGTTACTTTGAGGGTTGTGATAAAGCCAAGTTTGTGTGTATGACTTACCATATCTTGTAGAATGTCTTGCATATTTGTCTCCATTTTGTTTTAATATACTGCACTATTGCTGTAAAGTCAAGACTTATTTGTGATTGTTTTGTTGTATTCAACTGCTGCTTCAAGTGTATTTAGATTAATATTTTTATCTGCTGCCATTTTTAATAATGCACTAGTATCTTTAGGAAAGCAAAACCCGCCCCAGCCTCTTACACCATCTTCTGGCCAAACATAAGTATGACTATCACCTATGCGTTTGTCTGCTGCAACGCCAAGTCTTACACCTTGAAAACTTATTTCATTTGCATTACAAAAATCATATAATTCATTGAAAAAACTTACTTTGGTGGCTAAGAACGCATTTCTAAAATATTTTATAGCAATAGCTTCTTTTGGCGATACAATACTTAATTTAATATTAGGCCAATTATAACTGCATTGATCTCGCCAATAGTCTGTATCTCCACTTAATATTATATGATCTAAATCTTGTATGTCATTCATAAAATTTGTAGCACGTAAAAATTCAGGAGAAAAGCAAAGTTTATGTTTAGGATAATCAGTTCTAAGTTTTTGCCATCCTTCTAAACTTATAGTGCTTTTTATCATAATAGGTGTGCCTGCTTTGCACTTTGATACTACATCGTATACAGCACTCATATCACAACTGCCGTCTTCCGCTTGGGGTGTTGCAACACAGATAATTACTGCACTTGTATTTTCAAAATCTGCTGTCATGCCTTTTGCAGGATCATGTATAACAATTTCTCTACGAAAATTTTTAAATAGTAATTCGTGTGCTTTTCCTACAAAGCCATACCCTGCAATAATCATGATGCTATTTTTGCCTCCTGAAAGTAAGACAACCTTTCCCAAGTGTCTCTCCAGTTTTTAACATTAAAACAACGCTTATTGTTTAATTTATTTGCAAGAGGATAGTCGTTGCCGCCTAATTCGATTTTATCTCCAAAAAAGTATATGTCATCAATACCACTAAAATCTTCAAGGATCTGACTTTTGTCGCCTCCTTTGCGATAAATGTCAATGCCTGTTTCCCCTCCTACAGTAGCAGTTATATTGGGAAAGTCTAAATTGATTTGAAATGCTATGCTTTCACGCTCTCTATTTTGGATATCGTGCTTTATGTATAACTGCCGTTCACCTATTGTAGCATTTCTACCAACAATTGAGAAATTAATAGTGCCCATACGTTCTTCAATATGATTTCCGGTGCGCAAAGGAAAACTACTTGTTTGTAACCAACTTTCCATAAATTTGTATAACTCTTTAGGAGCGTTGAATGGTTTTGAATTTACACGTTTGCCTTTGAAATACACATCGTTTCCACTACAATTATACACAGTTACAACTGACTCGCAAATTTTTCCTCCAAGTTGTTCTACAGTTTTTGCATAATCACTACCTGTAACCAGCCACACTTTATTACTATGCACAAAAGATTGAAAGTATTCTGCAAATTGAGGATCTATTTTTTGTCTACTTGGAGTTAATGTTCCATCAACATCAAATATAAATTTACTCGTCTTCGATTTCATAAGATGCATCTTCCCAGTAATTTATTAAATGTCTAAATCCTACTTGTAGAACACTGTATTCGTTTAGTCCTTCCATAAACTCCATAATTTCGTCTATTTGGTTTGCAGTTAATTCGTCAAAGTCTTCTACGTCATAATATCTACAAACATATTCGACAACAGACTCTACAATTTCACGTTCGAAGGCTTCTTCCCATTTGTATATTTTATTCCATTCAAAAGTCATGTCTATTCCTCACATACTCTTCTTCGTAGATCACTTGTGCTAAAGCGATGATCACGTTTGTTAAAATACAGATCTATTTCACGTTTACGGCAAATATCCTTGCCAGTAAAGTCTTTGTCTCTGTATTCTTCTCCTAGTATTCTAACATTGATATGATACATTGTCAAGATATCTTCTAGGTCTTTTTCGGTGCCATACGGAATGATTTCATCCACATACTTTACACCTTTTAGCTGTGTATAACGCTCTACAATAGTTTGCACAGGAGCATTCTTTTCTTTTCTGTCGACACTTGGATCCATTTGCAATGCACAAATAAGATAATCGCATTGTTCTTTTGCTTCGCGGAGCATTTGCACATGACCTGCATGTAGTAAATCAAATGTCGAACAAGTAAATCCTACTTTCATATTTCAAACCTCAAACTTAATCCTATTTTCCAATCACTCATCATTGTTCCGGTTGCATGTATTCGATTACTAGGAAATACAAGAACATTGCCTGGCAAAAAATTATAAGCAGTGCCGCTTAGTCCAAAAAACAATTCTTTATCTCGCATTCTGTCGTCTTTTAAATACATTTCGTAAAATACATTATCAATTTCTTTATTTGTTAGATTTTTGACAGTTTTATCCTTTGATGGAAATCCTGACATCTTATTATATTCAAAGTCTGCTTCAAAATTAAAATTACCAGTCCATGTCGCAGGCACAAAATCTGCTTTGTATTGATCAAAAATAATAAATTTTTGCAGTTCACTATTGCCTGTTTTTATAGGAATTAAAACATTTACTGAGAAGATATTATTACCTGCATCTACATGCGGAAAATATGGATATTTATGTTTGTAAAAGTTATCGCCTAAGTTCTTTTCTGTGTTTATAATTTTTTCTAAATATGGTTCTAATAAATTTTTACAATGACTCCAAGGCGATTTAATTTTTACCATATGGTTGCTTAACTCATGCAAGTCTTTATTTTCTTCAAAAAACGTGTATAAATTATCTATTACACTACGTGGTAAAAAATTTTTATGTAATGTTACATCAATCATTTGGGGTCACTGTAATTTCTTTCACTTTGTGTGGCTGTTTTAAAATCCAATCAATAACTTCAACACAGTATTCTATACTCATTTTTTTATCTTCAACATCTGCAACACGTTCGCTGTCAAACCATCCAAATCTTACACTGGTTGTATATACTCCTTGATAATACAACTGTTCGTTTGCTTTGTCAATAGCATTTTTTTCTACTGCATATACATGCGGCTTATATTTGATACCATCACCCGAATTTGAACTTATGTTAATTATACGTTTATTTAGATTTGCAGCTTCATAAAGCATATAAACCTGGTTAAATCCGTCATGTTTACAATTTATAAAGATGTCACAATCTTCTAAACTATTGCAATTGCCATATTTTTCTTGTAGTGCTTTTCCTAAACCTCGGCGTGTTCCTGTGATAAAAAACTTCACTTGTCGTCCTCTGGTAATTTTATAATGTTATCGTCATTTGCAATCATTTGTTCCTTAATATCATAAACGGTTTCTGTTTTTATCATATTAATAATTGTGTTTGTTAAACTTACTTCACGTCGCAGATAACCTATTTTACGTTGTAGTTCCTCTAGTTCTTTGAGATAGTATTCAAGCTCTTGTTCTTTGCGTAATTTTTGTTCTATAAAGTCTGTAATAAGTATTAGCTTTTGTTCATCACTCATTTTATCCCCACTCAAATAAATCATTGAAGGTTGTTTTTTGTTTTGTGCTTTCTAAGTCATAGTTAAGCACGCCAATCAAGTTTCCTAGTTTATTATCAATAATAACTTCTTCCATGGCATCACTGTCAAATGGCAATTCTTTGAACCATTCTGGCAAACGCAGTTCGTCTGTTGGATATGCAACACTTGTATAGCCTAGTGGATTTTGTTTTAGTTTACAAACAATAACTTTCATGCCATCTACAATATCTTGTGAATACTTGTCACCGTTCATACGTTTTAGTGTATTCCAGTTAATGCTTGCTCTGACATGTCCGGGCATGTTTGCTTTGCCTTGCTTTTCTTCAAGGCGCTGATAGTGTCCAATCTTGTTTGCACGTTTAGGTGAACCTTTTTCATGGCCGGGCCGTTCTTTGAATTCACGTCTAAATGCACTGATTGAATCTAGCAGTTCTTTTTCGTCTTTTAGTTCTAATACCATGTCTAGCAAACTTTTCAAATAGTCTTGCATAAACACTGGAGTATCCGAACGTTTCAAGTCCAGGCCCATAGCCTTAACTTTGCCTAGTTTTCCGTCTTTGTCTGTTCTATTGCCTTCCAAGTCATACACTCGCACTGCATAACGTTTCTTCGTAATAAACAAACCAGTGTCAGCTACAACTTCTCGACCAGCTGCAATAACTTCGCTGCGTGGACGTGGACAATGGAATGCATCACGCATGAAGTCTGGGAATGTTGTGTTTGCTTGTTCACACAGTTGGTCATACAGCGTGATGACATTGTCTTTGCCCCAAGGAATACTTCCTGCTTGTATTTCATCTTTGAGCACAGGGTATGCACTGAAGTATACAGAGTCTGTATCGCCATATATGATTGCTTTGCCTACGTGATCATATTCGCCTGTGATAATCTTATTAACTTCCGCAGCCATGTGTTTTGCAATACATCTACCAGTCAGTGTAGTTGACTGTCCGATGCGTTTATCAAAGAATCTACAACCTGGATTTAGGATAGCACCATACAAACTGTTCAAGTTAATCTTTTTAACAAGTTGCCTTTTATCCCAAAATGCTATTTCTGTTTCATTGCCTGCGTCAATTGCTTTGCGCATTTTTGCTTGCAGTTCCTTACGTTCAGCATACCAACGTTTTAGCAGTCCAGGAATAACACCTTCTACTTCTGTTGTAAAGATTGTGCCGTTAGCACTGAGCATCCAAGGTTGGTTGCTGTCAAAAATTAGTTTATAAACTTCGGCACCACTTAACACATGGCTACTGCCGTCTTCCAAGTCTAAGTGCAACGAAATATCCTTGCGTTGTTCCATCACAGCATCATATTCAAGTGTGGCAAACTTTCCTTCCCAAGCACCCGCAAATGACTTTTTTTGCAGTGTCATAGCTTCGTGTAAAAACGCTTCTGTTAAATCAGGGCGTATTTGTCCAATGATAGTTTCTGGCGCCATGTTCATTGCACGAATAATACTTGGATACAGACTGTTCAAGTCCATACTGCCAATCCACTCATGCACGCCTTTCTTTGGAAACGCAACATAAGCACCTGCTGCTGCTGTGTTGCCTTCGTGATTTACTCTGTTAGGCACTTGCATACCACGTCTATGTGCTTCGTTGACAATAGCCTGTTCAGTCACTGCAACCGCACCTGCTGTTGTTTGTAGCAGCACTGTGTTGTCGTGTGCAATCTCATTTGCAAGATCGATAAATCTCAGTTTCTTGTCTAGTTTGTCAAGTAGTGCAACGTCTTGTCTGTTGTATTCAATAAACTTTTCGAAGTCGTTATTGTAAAGTTGATCAAGTGTGCCTTCATACACAGTCTTGTTCTCGCCAACTTCCATTTCACCAATAGCATCTAGTCTATATGTGTGACGTTCTTCATATGTATACTTGCGATACAAGTTGAGATAGTCCATATGCACTCTACCAATAGTGTCATATGTTTCGCTCATCTTACCAAACTTTTCATATTCTCTACGCTTGGGCAACTGTCCCCATAAACAAAAACGTCTTGTGTCATCTTTGCTCAATACACGTTGTATTCTGTTGATAGTATATGGAACGTCATAACCTTCACTGTTCCAACCGCTGTGAATATCTGCATCCTCAATCAAGTCAAGGAATGCTTCAAGCATATCACACTCGCCTTGTTTGCTATTAGGAAACAGTATACATTCTTCACCCCAACGACTTTTACACATAGCGTTTGCTTCATCAAAGTCCATGCCTTTGGGTGGCATTGCAACTGTAATCAACATGTCTAGCCATTGCAAATGCACTGTAATTGCAGTGATTGGCATAAAAGGATCTTCTACTGGAGCAAAGCCTCTATCCGGATCAAAGTCAGTCTCAATATCCCAAAACGCCACGTTCAACTTTGGTGCATCTTGGTTCAAGTAGTTTTCACTTAAACACTGGAAAATTGGATTCACATCGCTTTCAAACATTCTCTTGCCTTTGTTAATAGCAAGTTCTTTGCGAAAGTCTTTTGTGTTCTTACAAACCACACGTTGCAGTTGATCGCCAAAGATACTTTTGTATTTGCCACGTGGATCTTCATAGTAGAATGTGTATTTTGCTTGATATTCATTGTAAACACGTTTACCATCCTTGCGTTCTACAGCACGAATAATATCAGCGTCTCTATCAAAAAAAGCATCAACGTATGGCATTATATCTCCTTACCACCAACCCCAAGCTACACCATTTCCATATATGTTGTTGAAAAAGAACACAGTCATTAGCACTAATGGAAATGCAAGATTACGTTTATAATTAGTATATAGCCCACATGCTGTTCCAAAAAAGAAAAACGGATAGATCCAACGCATGTCAGGATCAGCTGCATTTATACTCAATGAGAAACTAGCAATAAGAACACTAACGGCACTGGCCATTTCTATGTAGAACAAACGTGGATTCAATGCGTGGCTACGCTTGAAAAAATCTATGATACTACGCATCTTTGTCGTAACCTGTGGTTGCAACAATAGTTTCTAAATCTTCAAACTCATCTTGCACACGACTCCAGTCACGCTTTTGTGCTACTTTAATTGCTTTGTTAATAAGACTAGTTTTTACATTGAGTTCTTCTGCAACTGCTTTTACAGTTTCTTTCAATCCTGCTTGTAAATCTTCAATTTCTTGTAATACTGTAACGCCTTCACGGACAAGACGTTCTAGCTTGGCCTTTTCGTCAGGGCCATAAACTCTATCGCTCATGCAATACTCCTTGATTATTTGTTATATTATAATTGGATCAGGGCCAAAAGTCAAGTGTTAAAAACCTTTTTATTATCAAACGCTCTTTCCCATCCAAAGAACTGTGCTTTATAATCGCTATGATCATCACTAGACAAGTTTTCCCATTCGTCTTTTCGCTTCCACAACTGTAAAGCACCATCATACCAATCAGTGTTGTCTATTATGTTTTCTAGTCGTTGTTTTGCATCATAGGCGTCTTCTAAAATATCAAAGTCTTGTTCGATATGTATTACCTCCATAACAACTTCATGTGTAACATAATCTAAAGAAAAGTCAATACCCCATTTTGGTTTTATGTTTAATAATTTTTGTAGTATAGGACGGTTACGACAAACGTCTTGTATTTGTTCTCTTGCTTGGTCTGCAAAAGCATAACGAGTCAACAACATGCAATGGTCTAAAACAAGTCCATGTTCACTTTGTTCAATGTCTCTATACCATTCTTGAACTGGTGCTATGTGAAATTGTATTTCTCTGTTTAGTTCTACCCCATTTGCTTCATAGTGTAAGTGTTCAAGTGGGGTTGGAACTTCGTATCCGTCTTTGTCAAAGTCTTTAAAAGGCAAAGTTTCAACCAATTGTTTCTGTATGGGCTTAGTAAGGTAAGGATAATCAGTAAATTCAGGGTTTAAATTTACCAAATTCATTATTCTCCCCAGCCTCCTACTTTAAGAACTTTTTGTCTCCATTCATAAATGTAGTTTGCTAGTTCTCTGTATGGCTCTGGTAATTCGTCCATATCATCTACATTTGGAAATGCATTTAGTATAACTTCTAAGAATGGTAACAATACTTCTGACCAGTAGTTTGTCATATTTGCTATTTGATTGCCACCTTCCTCGCCTGGTGCTGGATCCATTTTACTTTCTCCCCAAGCATCAAAAGCACGATAGAAAGCGTCAAACACTGGCTGTAGTTCATTCTGATCCATTGTTGACAAATCATTACCGGCTAGCGTATTTCTTAATTCTAAGTAGGCATTATTTGCTGCTTCTGGAACACTGAACTCTTGTGCTCTTGCATAATCTGCACCAATTGCATCAGCAAGCGTTTTTACAAAGTCACTACTCCATCTGCCTTCTTGTCTTACATCGTTGAATAAATTTCCATTATAGAAAGTATTTACCCAGTTATATGTAGTTCTGTCTTTAATTGTAGAAACCAATGCTAGTAACAGTTCTTCGTTGGTGCCGCCGGTGATCCTTCTCTCTAACCAGTTTTCGCCTTCAAAACTTTCTTCTATCAAATCAACAATTACACTAGGCGCTGCTATTGCTACATCATCATCCAATGCACGTATTAACATAGCAAAAGGTGCATCATTATCTGGGAATGTGCCTTGCAGTAAAAGAGATTTAAGAGCTTCCTCTCCGTTATAGAATAGATCAGGATATTTTCCTTCTTCTATTCTAAATCCGTTGTAGATTTTGTCTTTGTAATATTCTTTGCTATTTGGTTTTGCAGCCAATTCTTCCATTGCAGCAGCAACTATGTCTTTTCTGTCATCGGCCATTCTTGTAATCAAATCACGATCTGTATCATTTAAATTTGTCTGTAAATCTGACGCTGGCAGTGTCCTTCCGCCTAAGCCTTCTAATTGATACCTACGATCAAATGTTATCGCTGCATTGCCTCTATTATCTTCCGTTCCGTCGCCTACCAGCCACAATCTATCGCTTTCTAATATATCAACTATGCGCTGTGTCATTTCTGAATCCGACGACCCAGCATTGGCAAGCACTGCTAATTCTGCCATTATTTCACGTAGTCTTGCCCCGCCGAGATCTAACGATACACTATCAAAAGGTTCTTGATTGGTATACCATGGAACAAGTTCAGGATACGTGCTTTCAATGGCTTCAATAAACAAATTAGCAACTCGCAATTTAATTTCGTCTGGAACATCTTTAGGCTCAACAAACAAGTCTGGAATAGTGTTACCTGACTGTTCAATTGCTTGTCTCAGTATTGCATCTTCAAGTATTACATCAAACACTTCGGGTTCAATTTGCACCTTGTCGTTGAATACTCTATCACCTATTACATATTCTTTATTGTCTAAATTTACTGTGATATTTTCTACACCTGCAAAATTAATTCTAGCATGTAATATTTTAGGTGCTATACGTCTTACATAAGACAAACGTATTTTTACAATTCTTTCATAGTCTTCAAGACGCATTTGTTCTGACAGATCTTTGCCTAGGTTTGCATTATCGCCTGCAATTTGGGGTGTTGCATATGCTTGGGCAATTTTATCATAATCTGCTGCTGATTTTATTCTGCTGAACACATCTTCAATTATTTCATCGTCACTTTCGTAACCTCTGCCTCCAGGTAAAACTGCTGCTAATAAATCGTTGTCGAACGCTGCTTTTAGTGCTCTTGCAAGACCCGCGTATTCTATGTCAGTGCTGGTTGGCTGATTTGCATATCGATCTGCGTCTTCTTGTGCAGCAGCAGTCTCTCTTTCTGCGTCAGTGGCAGCACCTTGCTTGAGTAATGCACTTGCAATGTTTGCAAAATGAAGAAACATCAATTTATGCGGAAATGACCTTACTATCATATAAGCATCAGGCAAAAGTTTCACTTTGCTGCCATTTATTTCTACACTAAAACTTTCTGGAACACCACTTAAAACTTTTCTTCTAAAATTTGTATACCATTGACGCAAGCCGCCTGTGGTTGTATTAATTTGTTGTATAAGAGCATCACGCTCTCTACCAACTCTTGCATTATCTCTTGGTGGAGGAAACCTAGTGTTTAGTATAGGTGTTATAATTGCAATCCAGCCATTGTAACCAATACCGTCGATCATATCTGCCAAACTGTTGATTGAATCTACATTTTTTACAGGAATCTCATCTGCCCAGTCTATACGTGCTGACATGGCTTTGATTTCACTTGCAACTCTGCCTTGGGTTATCTTTAAAAATCCAAAACCAGATTGTCCTTCGGGTATTAGTTCTGCGTCTATCAAATAGAATAAATCTTCGTCGTTGTTTATTGTATCATTTACTGAGATCTTTTTTGCTCTTGCAACACCCCGGGTTTGCTTTTGTATACTTTCTTTCCAGGTTCTAATAGCACGAGACAATTCAGCTGTCCATACTCCGCTTTCGTCACCCGTCCATGCCATTTGATCACTGTTCCACAAACTGCCTTCTGGTCTTTCTCCAAGGGCAAGTCTGTGTTTTTTCAGTGCTTGTTTAATTTCTTGAACTTGTAGATCTGTAGCACCCGATCTTTGTCCAAGCACGTTGGCATTGAACGGAGCATTTCTAAATTGAGCTAGATTGTTTTCTACAAGTAAAAGGTGTTCAAGTTTCATTTATAGGCCCATTTTTTTATTCAGTGCATCATACAACCTAGTTTTAATATCGCTTGTGTCAATATTTTCAGCTCTGGTCGGTAATCCTTTGTGTTTAGTGCTTGCCATTTTTTTCACATCTGCTTTTGACATGTCTTTAGCAACTTCTCCTGCTTCTCCCTCAGGAGGTGTATCGCCTTTTTGCATTGATCTTACAACGCCAAAGAATTGCTGCTGTTTTTTACTGACTGCTTTTTCATTCAGCAAGGCTTCTAATGCTTCAATCCTGCGCTCTAATGCACTAATACGATCATCATCTTCGTATTGTATGCTATCGCCGACAAGTTTGTCTTTTAATGGATGAGGCTGTTCGCCAGTGCGACTAGGCTTGCTTAATTTGGGCATAGGATCACTACCTTTTGCTTGACCTGCACTACCTGTTTTTTGTCCTTCACTTACACCAGCAAGTGCTGCAAAATCTGCTACACTGTAGTTTCTATCCATCTGTAATGAACCTTCTGGCACACTTGCACTTTCTTGCAAGTAATCTACATCTGACTCAACTGGCGCTTGTGCAGCACCTTGTGCCTGTCCTCTGAGTCTTGCTAGATCTTCTTTAGGATCTACAGGATCCAACGCAAATAGTTTGTGCTGTAGTGCATGAAAATCCATTACATGTTTCTCCAATCGTCTCTTGGTCTTACATCTGGACGTGTAAAACTTTGATTCATTTTAATTAACTCTTGTTTGCGTAATCTTATGACATCTATTAAATATTGTCCTGCAGGAGATGCTTTTGGATTTGTCTTTAGATAATCACCAAGATGTTTTTCCATCTTGGCAAGTTGCTCAACACTAGGAACATTTTTTATTAAATTTTCTAAATCTCGTTTTGCATTACCTGTTTTCTCTAAATATTGCATAAATTCGTCAGGATTCCATGCATCTGGTTTTTTACCCCATGGCATTTTCTTTTTGACGTTAAGCGGAACATATTTCCATAGAAACTCGCCTACTTTAATAAAACTACGAATTTCGTTTAGCTGTTGTGCTTCAGTAACAATCTCGTTTACTTTCATGATTATTTCCTCTGAAGTTTTGCTTTTAGGTTTGCTTTATATGTTGTGAATTCTTCTTCGCTTAATACTGGTGCTCTACGCTTTGGTTTTGCACTTTCAGCAGCCATTGGCATTTCCATGTTCATGTCGTAATCCATTGCATGGTATACGCTTGAAATGTAGTCTGCGGCTTTTGTAATTTTGGCCTGTTGCCATCCCTCAATGCCTTCTGCTTCTGAAACATTTTTAAGCATTTCGTGTAATTTTATTGAATATTTGGCCAGCTTGTATAGATCGCTACGTGCCATTTGAACTTCGTGATCACGTTCTGCACGATCGGCAAGATCTGCTAAACCTTCTTTGATTTTCTTTGTCATTATAATGCTCCGAATAGTATACTAATACTATTTATCAGTTAGAGCTAGTTGTTATCGCCAAATGCTAAATCGTCATGTGCTTCAGCATATGCATTCATCATAGCAATCAATGACTTGTATGTGCCGCTGTTTGGTGCTAACAATTTGGCAGCTTGATCAGGCTCGCCTCTATCTATAAGTGTTGAAAGATTTTGTAATCTATCCTTGATGCGCTGCTCAAGTTGATCCATTCTATACACGCCCATGCCTTTAACCAATACTTCGGATTGTGTAACGTCTTGATCCTGATGTGTTATTTCGCCATACTGACCTTCGTTTTTCTTTCTCTTCTTTTTTGGTGTTACAGTGCCGTTTCTGCTTTGCATGCCTAATGGCATTGCTACTGCTGCTACCGTAACTCCTCCAGCACTCATTTCGTTAACTGACTCTTTGATTGCACATTTGTGATTACCATTTTTGGCTTGCCATGCTGCCGGATCTAATACAGCACGTGGGCTTTGCGAACGATCGTTTGGAGCACGACCTTTGATTAAAACAAAATCCTCAAACGTGTCTATACGACAAGCAATTTGCTCTGCCCATTCAGTGTCGGCATATTCTTCTCGCATACTTACAAATTTTCTTGACATATCGCCTACAGCGTCATCTCTTTTTTCTGCCCAACGGTCAATATAACTAGGTCCTGTAAACCATTGCTTCACGCTATCTAAAAATCCTTCGTCTAGGTTACTTATTTTCATTGTATTCTTTCCAGTATTTTGCTCGTTCGTTTGTGCTTGTATGCTTTTGTTCGTGCTCTTTGTATTTATTCACATAGTGAGCAAATTCTATATCGTCTATGTTTCCGTCTTCATCGATGCCAAGGTTCGTTTTGCTTCCGCTATTGACAATCGTAACCGTGTTGCTTTCTGATTGGCTTTGTCCAACTTTTTGGTTTTCTTTTTTACCAGTTTTTTTAAATCTTTCTGAGTCTGCATACACTTCAACTTTCCTTCAATGTTATAACACCACAGGCAAGTCTATCACCTGCATTGCCTGTTTTAAGACTTTCTGTATCTCCGCCTTTGCCTAAATCATCTTTATCTTCGTGGACAACTACTGCTCTGCCTACAATACTGCGTTCGCCTCTAAGAGTAACTCTTTTGGCAGCTATCCTTACATTTGCTACTCCGCTTTTGTTTGCAACAATATTACCTAGATCGCCAACATGTCCTTTGTTTATATCTCCATGATTTACACCGTCAGGATTATAGTGGCCCCCTGCGCTTTCACAACCATTGCTCAAGTCTCCGAATTCATGTATATGAAATCCATGTTCGCCTGGAGTCAAACCCGATATTTCCCCAACTATCAATGTGTCGCCATCTGATTTTTGTTTGAATAGCAAAGTGCCTTTGACTGCATCACTGTGCTCTAAAACACTGATTGCAGTAATTTCTTCATCTGATTCTGTAACTTTGTTTAAACTTTCGCATTGGCAAGAAGCAGCTTTGGTTCTAGGACAAGTGTATTGTTTGCTTTCTGCAAGTCCTAAATTATACAATACATTGGTGCTTTTGCCTTTGACTTTGGTGCTCAGTGTCGGCGGGCGTCCGTCTTTGTCTACAATGTTACCAAATTTTGCTGCCTGTGTTTTTATTTCGTTTGGGCCAACATCATGTGTTTGATTTTGTGACGTTATACGACCTACACCTTCTAATATTTGGTTTATCTTCATTTTATATTCCCGATAACTTTTTAAGTCTTTTAACATCCATACTTGACAGCAATTCATCAAATTCCTCTGAATCTACATTAAAAAATTTTGCTGCTTCGTCTTGTGCGTCTTCAGGCTCCATACCTTGGTCTACAAGTTCTTTCTTTTTAGATAATATTCTTTTGACTCTAGCATCAGGAATTGTAGAATATCTTTTTTCACCTTCTTCTTCATATCTCTGCAACCATCCGCCTGTTTCTGCTTCCATTGGAATTGCATCTTTTAAATCTTCATTCTGGTGTATTTCTGGTGCTCTCATCCAATCAAAAACCATTGCAGGATCAAGATTGTGGTCTTGGATTGCCATAACATATGCTTGATATAGATCTAAATTGCCGTCTTGTTGTGCATAGCGTAATGCTTCGTCGCGAATAGATAGATACTTGTCTTCTATTTTATCGGCCATCTGACTCATATTGCTACCTTTGGCCATAGATTTTGCCACGTTCAACGAGCGAGTATTTTCTATGTCTCTTTTTGTAAAATCGTCAATTTCATTTATCTTCATTTGGTAAGATCCTTGTCGTCAATAGCGCCTCCACTTACCCATGCTGTGCAACTACGTGAGCCTGCACATTTAAAATGTAAAAAATTACAATAACCTATGTCTGCTTTGTGTATAGTTGCCATTGCATCAGCATTTTTTTCATCGCCTTGTATACCTGATTCTATACATGCCCACATTTTGTCCGAAACGTCAAACGCTGCACAATTATTACACTGCATGGTTTTTGCAGTTTTCTCATCTATTTTCCAACGTTTGGCATAGTCTTTCCAATAGTTGCCAGGCTTGTCAGGATTGGCTGGTCCATAATAGTAATCGTCAATTGCTGTTTGACGATTTTTCAAATTAACATCAACATCTTGTGTTGCTATAGGACAGCCTTTATTTGCTGCTTCTACGATATTCAAGTAACTTCTCATTAGTCATCCACTGGTTGTAAATAGTCGCCGCGATCAAAATTTAAACGTCTCCGTTCTAACTCAATATTAAAGTCGTCGTCTGGTGCTGCGGATCTTGTTGCTCTTTTAGAAGTTTCTGCTGTGGTTATAGCATGAGACATTTTTTCGATTTTTTCATCGGGTAGGTTTTTGAATTTAGAACTGCGTCTAAGTATTTTAAAAACTTCTTTTTTATATTCGTCAAAATTCTTTGCAACATCGAATATTGCTCTTAGCCCTTTGGCTAAATTTTCTTTTATTGGCTCGTCAGTTTGAGCTGCAACACCTGTGCCAGCACCTATACCAACTGTGCCTGCTGTGGCTTTTTTCCAGTGTCTTTTAAAAGCCCTCCAGGTCATAGTTGCACCTTTAAAAGCAGCTATACCTCCCAATACATAAGCAGCCTCTTCTCCGACTAACTTTACTGCTTCTGCTCTTGTCATTTCGCCGCTTCGTAGCCCTGTATAAATTTTCCATGCTAAGTGCAAGGCATACAATCCAGTGCCAACGCGGAGTCCTACAGTTGTTAATGCTACCACAACCGGTGGTATGAATACAAACTCGTTTAACCTTTGGTTCTGTGTTACTTCTGTAATCTTCATAATTGTCTCGCACCCATTTTGTCAAGTGCATAATCTATATACACCGCCAGTTCAAAGTCTAATTGTGTTAGTGCTTTTACATCATGCGTATACACCATAATGATCATTTCGTTATAAAACAGCCCTAGGTCTGCAAAATGATCTAATTTGATTTGTGGCTTTTCTATCATCATCATAAAGCGTAGTGCAGCATTGTAATCGTCAAATGCTACTTTTTTATAGAGATATTTTTGCTCTCTAACTTCCCAATCTTTTGCATACTTTTTACGTATCTTTTCAATTTGTTTATAATTCATTACAGGATATTTCATTTTAGATCTGCCCTATATTCTTCTACATAAAAATCCATTGGAGTTTCACTTTTAAGTTCAAAAAATTCTCCGTCTGCATTTGTGCCACTTATGTGCTTAGGAGATTTCTTTTTGAAATCTTTAACTATGAATCTTCTTTCTTTGCCTCTGTGCGTTACTTCTAGAACATACCATGGATTCCAACTACGCCAAACTTTTTTGAATAAGCTCATCTTTTGGTCCGTCCTCTAAATTTTGCTGGCATACCTAACCAGTATGGTCTACTAAACCATAGTTCAAACCAATCTGGATCACCAGGTTGTATATTGCGATCTTTTTGTATTTGCGCTTTCTCTGTGCCAGTATGACTAATGTTTTCATTGGTATACGGTGTATATCCTTTGAATTCATTTATACCTGCAAGTTTTTGAAGCGTTTTAAGATCCATATGTTTGGCCTTTACAATCTTCTTGCACCAAACGTTCTACTATTCTTGATATATCTTCGTCTGTTAATAATTCATTTTTTGGATGCGGTATATTAAACTTTTCGCAATACTTTCCCAACCCTCTTGTCACTACATTTTGTAATGCTGTAGTGTCCATAGGATCAGACGCTTTTACAGTTTCAATTGCTGGAAATAAACTTTTACGATAAAACATTGGATCGTTACGCATAAAAATCACTAGGTCCTCGGACAAGTCCCAGTCAATTGGAGGTAGCAAGTTATCTGGTTGTGCTTCATGATCAAAAAATTCTACAATTTTTACCATTTTCTACAACTCCAATATCTTGCTTTACACTTTGGACCTGGATTATCGCAGTTGTGTCTTGCTCTAAAGCTCTTGCGTCTTTTAGGATTAGATTTTTTAATTTTTACGCCTTTTTGACCAAAGTTAATTTTCTTAACACGCTTCTTGCCGCCTTTGCCGGGACAGTTTACATATACCTTAAACTTCTTAACATCGCCTGCCATTGGCTTGTTTAATTTTACTTTGCGCCCGCGATATTTTGCTTCGAACATGTCGTGCTCATCTTCGGAAAATGCAAGGTAGCCGAACCACTCGTGAAAGTCTTCGTCGTCTTCTAGCGTCACTTCGTCTACATTTTCAAAATCGTCTTCGACATCTATGTCAAAATTATCAAAGCCCATATCAAACAGACTTTCTGCTAAGTTGTTTATATATTCTTCGGTAACAGATTTAACTTCGCAACCTACTGAATTATCAGTGACGTAAAACTCTTGTCCGCTCTCGTTCAATGGCATTTTAAAGTTACTAGTAATTGCTTCTACAATATTATGTTTTTCGTGTTTTTGGTCTAATATTACGTTTATAAATTTCATACTGTTGCCTCAATGATTTAGATAGACACTATCAACAGTGCCATCGGTCCAATTTGTAACAGTTACTCTTACCCAAACATAGTTGCCGGTAAAATTATAAATATGACCGCCATCGCTTAATTGTGTATCAACAGCAATGCTAGTGTGTGTTGTTCCATCAATATCAAACCAATCAGTTGATGCCGGATCAATTGCAAGAGTGCCTTGCATACTGATTGTTCCAATAAATCCTATTAGATTAAATTGAACACTGTGGAAACCATCGCTACGTCCATAGTAGCCGTCACCTTTGTATTTTTCACCTGTGATAGTTTCTGTGGTGCTATCTCCAGGATGGACATTTTGTGTTAAAATTGTTTCACTGTTACTTGGCATATAACTATTTATCTGTTATAAACCAAACGGTCAACTCTTTGTATATTGTCCCCTACAAGCATTTGCGCAATTAACAGTGTTTTTTCGTCTCTTACAAAAAAATAATAGCCTTTAACCCAGCCTCCAATGTGACATTCGTGCATTGCAATGTCTCCCATTTTAGCTAAATTTGGATTTGCCTGGACCCATTTAGCCAGACTGGGATTTCCTATCTTCTTACCGAGTGTAATTTTATATTCATAGAGCGGAGGTTCACTTACAATTATTACATTGCTTTCTGCTACCAATAACTTTGCATCTTCAGGATCAGGCTCCCAAAACTCTATAAACTTGTGTCTTACAGTATTGACAATTTTTGTAATAAAATCTCTGTCACTACTGTAAATGTTTAGTCTAAACGCTTCGCAACGTAAAGTAAACTCAATGTCAGTTGATTTACAAAGTAGTCTATATAAATCAATTGCATCAAAATAATCTTCTGTAGGTATTGAATCATACATACGAGAACTATACGCCCAAGGCATCTTTATCTCTGTGCTACCCGGAATAAATGCACTGTGCATTTCGTCTAACTTTACTCGTAGATGGCCATAATGACCATCTTTTTGCAACTCTGTCCTAAAATGTCCTGCTAATCTATTAGGAAAAGATGTTTTGTAAAGATACTTTCCGTAATGTAACTTTTTAGTTTTCAACAAGTTCATCAGTCATTACCACCAGTATCTCTAGTTCGTCATCCACATAATCGATACTGATGTTGCCGCCGTTTTTCAGTTCACCAAACAACATCAATTTACTTAAAGGACGTTTAATTTCGTGATCAATTACACGCTGTAATGGACGAGCGCCCATCTTACTATCAAAGCCTGTGTCAACTAGATAATCAAGTGCTTCATCAGAAACAGTTATATTGATATTCTTTTCCTTTACTTTGTTTTTAAGTTCTAGTAGGAACTTGCCAACAATTTTCATCATCACAGGCTTTTCTAGTTTGCCAAATGTAATGATGCCATCTAGTCTATTTCTAAATTCAGGAGGGAAAAACTTTTTTAGTTCTTCGTCGTCGTAATCTCTATCCATTGTTTCGCTAAAACCAATGGTATTCTTTTCTGCTTCCTGCGCTCCTAGGTTTGTTGTAAGGATTAAAGTAGCATTGCGGGCGTCTGCTTCTTTGCCATTGCTACCAGTAATTTTACCGTTATCCATAATTTGTAGTAAAAGCTGAGATACATCTGGATGTGCTTTTTCTACCTCGTCTAACAGTAGAATACAATTAGGAGATTCTTGTAACTTTTCTATCAATTGTCCGCCTGTTTCTTCGTGGCCTACATAACCAGGAGGTGAGCCAATAAGTTTACTCACGCTGTGCTTTTCTTGATATTCGCTCATATCAAAACGCACTAATTTTACACCCATTTGTTCTGCAAGTTGTTTACTTAATTCAGTTTTACCTACACCTGTTGGACCCATAAACACAAAAGAACCAATCGGCTTGTCTTCGTTTTTCAATCCTGCTTGTGCTACCAGTATTTTGTCTACAATCTTTTCAATTGCATCATCCTGTCCGTATACAACTTTTTTAAGATTTTCTGCCAAATGCACTAGATTTTCAGCTTCACGTTCCTTGACTTGATCTTCTGGTAGATTTACCATTTTTGCAAGTTCAAACTGAACACTATCTGCTGTAACAATTTTGTTTTCGGTTTGATTACGAACTTTGAATCTACTACATGCTACATCAATTAGATCAATTGCTTTGTCTGGCAATTTTTTATCTGTTTGATATCTTACACTGAGCTTCACCGCAGCTTCGATTGCTTCTTGTGTAATTTCTGTTGCATGATACTCTTCATAATATTTTTTTACACCTTGTAAAATTTCTATGGTTGTTGACGGACTTGGCTCATCAATTGTTACTCTTTGGAATCTACGCATGAGAGCACGATCTTTTTCAAAATATTTACGATATTCGTCCCATGTGGTAGATGCAACTACTTTAATATTTCCTTTTCCTAGCGCAGGCTTTAACATGTTTGCAAGATCGTTAGCACTGTTGCCACCGCCGGCTCCTGCACCCGAAATCATATGTGCTTCATCAATAAACATGATTGTTTTGCCTTTGTTTTTCAACGCTTGTAATACAAGTTTGAAACGTTCTTCAAAATCACCCCTATATTTTGAACCAGCTAACATACTTCCAATGTCTAGGGTGTAAACACTATATTCTTTTAGGAAGTCAGGCACATCATTGTTTTCTATTTTAAAAGCCAAACCTTCTGCAATAGCAGTTTTACCAACACCAGGATCACCTACCATAAGAACGTTAGATTTTGTGCGGCGACCCAATGCTAATGCAACTTGATCCATTTCTTCGTTCCGCCCAATGACTGGGTCAACTTTGCCTTGTTTTACTTCTTCATTAAGATGTGTAGTAAATTCTCTAAGGGCACGATTAGCCATGCCAGTATTTTCTTGGCCTGTTTCATGGTCAAATTCAGCATCAAACTCGTTTGCCATGTAATTAGAGAATTTTTCTTTTGTGATTCCGCTTTGGTCGCAAATATAAAATGCGTAAGTTTTCTTTTCGCTGAGTATACTGATAAACACATCTGCTATCTCAATATTGTTACGTCCGTGAAATAAAACTTGAGTAAAAGCACGGTTAAGCACCCGCTCAACAGTTTGTGTTTTACGTGGCTTTGTTTTACCCCCTTCGATCTTAATTTCATCTAATTTAGTTTTTAAATAGTTTTCAAGGGTCTTTTTGACATAATCTATATCAGCGCCAAACCCGCCGATAATGTTACCAAACTTATCTTCGCACAGCATTGCATACAATAAATGTTCTAGTGTAACGTATTCGTGATTTAATTTTTTAGCATCTTTTACAGCTTTTTCAAAAACTGCTTGTAAACTTTTGCTCGGCTCAACCATTAATTTTCCTTTTTTTAATTTGTTTTAGTCGCTTCTTTTCAGCTAATTGTAACTTGTATTTGCTTACTCTGTCAATGAATTGTATTCCGTGTAGGTGATCATATTCATGTAAAAAGATTCTAGCATCTATATCGTCAAACTTTGTTTCTGTGTGAATGATAGTTTTTCCATCTTCTGCAAGTGTATCAAATTCAACAATACAGCTAATAGGGCGTTTAACCTTTATGTATAAATCTGGATGGCTCAAACAGCCTTCAATGCCTAACTCCATTTCTTTACTCAAACCTTTGATGATTGGATTTGCAACAACCAAAGGACTGCCCCATTTTTTATTCAACAGGGTCTTCATCACAAAAATTTGTGCATTTAGCCCAACCTGGTTAGCACTTAATCCTAATCCACTATTAATAGTCATTACACTTATCATGTCAGGTGCTACTGTAGCAGGATGTATTTCATCAAAATTCATTTTTTGCACTTGAGTTTCTAACATTACATCAGGTGCGTAAATTAAGTTCATCATACAATTTCTCTATCTTTTCTACATCTTCATATTTGTCAATTTTAGGCGTAATACCACGTATTTCTAAATAGATATTGCCTCTTCGGCCACTTCGTCTATCAGGTAGCCCGTGATTTGGTATGCTAAGGATAGTGCCTGGATTTGTGCCTTTTGCAATTTTAATTCTTAGAGGTCCACCTTCGAGCTTGTGGATTTCTACTTCTGTGCCTAGGATTAATTCAAATACATTTATAGCACATTTAGTGCGTAAATGCAACCTATCTCTTTCGTATACCTTATGATTTTCTATTATAATTTTTACATGCAAGTTGCCTCTTGGGGCATTTTTATAAGTATTGTCGCCTAAACCCTTATAACTCATAACTTGCCCATTTTCTATACCCGGCGGTATACGAATAGTTGCCATTTCCTCTGTATTATCTTTCAGCCTGTATTTGCCAATTATATCTTTACCTGTAAGCACATCTTCAAGTGTAATTCTAACACTTATTGTTATATCTAGATTTCTTCTTTGTCTTGGACTAGGTCTTCCTTGTCTAAAAAATTCGCCAAATATATCATTTATATTTTGCGAGTTTATGTCAAACTCAAATTGTGTTTGTGGATTATCATATTGTTTGCGTTTTTGCGGATCTTTTAGTATATCGTATGCTTCGTTGATTTCTTGAAAAGTTTTTTGATCACCACCACGGTCTGGATGATGTTGCATCGCCAGTTTGCGAAATGCTCGCTTGAGTTCATCTGACGATGCTGTTTTTGATACACCTAATCTACTGTAATAGTCCATACTATTACTTATTTAGACCCTACCGTTTTTTTGTTGAACTTGACTGCGTGTATGCTTGTCCACCAAAGAAGGCAGCAACAATAGCAGCAACCGAAACAAAATATGTTGCAGCCATATTGCCTAAGATTGTGCCAGCTTGTTCTAAGTTTAAAAATACTGCAAGCACAACTGCAAAAGGATATAGCAGCATTCCTGCAAGTGCAAACCATGCCATGCTACGTTGTGCGTCACGCATTGCATCGGCATCTTCTAGAGCTTTGCGTCTAAATTCTAACTCCATTGCTTTTTCTTCAGCGTCCACATATCCGTTGCCATCTAAGTCAGCAGGATGAAAATTTCCAGTTGGTGCTTCTGCAGGCTTTGCTGCTGGAATTTGTGGTGCTACCGGTGCTGGCGCAGGCGCTTTAGTTTCTGTAGCAGTTGGTGCAGGCGCCGCGCTTTTAAGTTGCTCAGGTTTTTTTCTTGGCATTTTTACCCTCCAATTTTTCTAGTCTTGCCTCAATTGAATCTATTTTAGCAGTAATTTTGGGGTATTTTTTACGCCAAGCATCTTCTGGTTGTTCTAGCCATGTAAGGCCCCAACGAACCACAAGGTAATCTAATAATCTATCTACTTGTGCATATCCCCAAAGCCCTATTCTTGTAGTGCTTAGATATGCTACAACTATAGCACTTATTATAGAACCGGCAATTGCTGTGTATATCCACAAGCGATCGCTAGCCATACTTTGTATCATTTCCCACATAATTTGCCCTCATAGTTATATGTGTATTTATTCTTTTATTACAGCATTGTCCATTGCTTCTTCTGCTGCTTTATAATAGTTTTCATATGCAACTATAATTTCTTGTTGCTGCTGAACCATAGCTCTAATATCGGAAAAGTTTAAGCCTAAATTTTCATATCCTTCTCCTGTAAGAACAAACATGCCTAATGGCTGTCCGTTAGCAGTAAGTTGCGCTATTTTTTCTTCCATATTTTCTTCGTTGATAATGACCCACTCAACAGGGCGCATACGCAACTCGTCAACTGGTGGCAAATTGAGTTCTGGCTTGTCTAATGGTTTTGCACTGATTTCGATTGTTTGAGGATTATTCCCCAGGCAACCCGACAGTAGCAGGACCAGGCCAAAGCCAAGGACACTCTTTGTTAAAAGTTTCTCCATCTTCCGCATTTATTTCTTCCTCTGTTAGTGGTGAGCCGGACAGTATTTCAAAACATCTACCGGCATTTTTACTTCCGTTGTTTACAGCACGTTCTATAGAATCTGGTCTTTCTGCTGCTAAAAGTCCTAAATCCATATCGGCAAGTTTGCTACTTAAACGACTGTTCTGTCTACGTATTTCTGCGTATGCTTCATTTATACGTTGATTTTCGGCAGCTACAGCAGCATAATCTGCTTGTAAACTTTCAATTGCCGCTTCGTTTGTTTCAACAGCTAACTCTAGTTTTGCATTGTTTTCTGTCAACACTTTTATCGTTTTTTGTGTATCGTTGTAATACCAATAACCAATGCTGCCCATCATTAGTATTACTACAATTAGTATGCCCGATAGTTTCATTTTTTATGATCCTTTAAAATTTCAGCTAACTCTAGTATTTTATCACTAGCATATGTTTGCAAAAATCTAGGAGCAACACTGTGTATAGCTAACGCTATACCTGCTTTTTTAAGTTGCCATAAGAACCACCAAGCAAATTTAAAATGCTGCCATCTTGTCATGTTGACATCATTCAAGTGTGCTTGACACTTTTTACTAAACACTAGTCTTCTCCAAACATTATCGCTAGACTTTTCGGACCCATTACACCGTCAGGTGTAAGTCCATTTTCTTCTTGCCACGCTTTAACGTGAGCTTCAGTGCCACGGCCAAATATACCATCAGCACCAATTTCTAATTCTTCTTGAACAGCTCTTACCGTAGGACCTCTTGAACCTACACGTATTGTTTCGTATACAATTTTGCTTGGCTCCCAATGTCCGCCCAGCACTTCCATTGCATGTTCGTAATGCTTCTTACGATCTTCTAAACCTATATATCCACCGTTTATTCGCTTTGTAGCACCTTTTATGTCACGTGCATCGCAATACTTGTTCAAGTCGTTTGTATCCCAGAACCAGCAAGCAGAATCTAATGCACCCTTTTTTGTGCGCACATACTCAACTGCTTCTTCTGGAGACATGTCTACTTCTTCTCCAAATTTAGTATAGTTGTAGCGACCTGTAAGTTGCAGTATTCCGCCGCCTCTAAAGCGCCAGCCATCACCGGAATCTGTATCGCCATTGTCCATTCTATTTGCGTAAATAACATTCGCAATTTTTCTAGGTTTTCTGTGATATTCTTGAGCATCTCTTCCTGCCCTTTCAAAATATTTTCCAAATAATGCATTCAGTGCTTTTGCACTGTAATTTAGGTTCTCGCTTAGAACTCTAAAATTGTTAGATTCATGTCCGCACTGCGCAATAAACATTGCTACACGCTCTGGTGTATCTACTTCCCATAACGGTAGTATTTCGCACATTGCATCATACCAATCCTCTGCTTCGTCGTTACCTCTGAGCATTTCGATAACCATATCTTCTGTAAATTCAAAATCAAAATCTTCTACAGCCATTACATCTTACTTTCTATATTTGTGCAGCGTCCGCATCTGCATGTATTACATATTTTTATTGTTTTTGGCGGCTCGTTATAGTCTTTCATTTCTACGTATTCTGGCAATCCACAGTGGCTAGGTCTGCCACAGTTATCGCAGTTACTATATTCTTTCGACAACAAGTGTGTGTCCTTTATTTTCGAAGGTAATAGTTTTATCTCCGAATTTCATTACATTATAATCTCCGAGATATTTTGTTAAAAACAGTATCTCGGCATAATCATTCATATTAATTTTTTCAAGAGTTTCGTTTATTTGGCTTGAAGGACCAAAGTTTTTAATTCTAAAACCAATTGGATCTGCATATGCTTTTTTGACAATAAGTTCATCACCAATTGCTTCGATCTTTTCTAAGTATCCTTTATTAAAGAATTCACTGTAGTTGTCTACTTTTCCTTCACTTATCTTTACAATATAATCTGTTGGATTTGTAGGTATAGTTTCTGCAAGTGCTTCGTCACTGACATCTGTGCTGGCAAAACTTTTGTGGTATCTAAACTTGAACTGATCAATTGCTGCAAGTTTGCCTACACCATCTAGTATTTCCATAATATTTTCGTTAGTTTTACGGTTTCTTTCGATTTCTACAAATACTTTGTAATCGCCAGTTTCTAATTCTCCACTAGTAGAGTCTGCATCTAATACAAAGTTATATCCTTTTTCGATAAAATCAACTAAATCTTCCGCAGCGCCAGATTCTTTTACACTAAAACTAACCACTACGATATCTTCATCGTCGCCCATTTTACTTTTGAATGCATCCACTTCGAAAATATTTTTTACAAGATCTTTAAGGTCGCTTTGTATGTAGCTCATTATATTGCTCCTCCTGCGGCTAACGGATCTATACCTAGGTCATCTGCAGGCATAGCTGCACCTGGTGCTTCTGGCGCTGGAGCAGTAGGCATAACTGATTCTGTTTCTTCAGGCTCAACTGTGCCTCCGTATATATCAACTATTAGACTTTTTGGCATTTGGATTTCTACTACCCAAACAGGAACTTTATCTAGTTTGCCTTTTTTTGTGCCGGGGCGCATGTCATCTGGCTTTTTAATTTCACGTGGTTTGACAATATATGTTTTTGCATATGTAAGTTTGCAATCATAGTCTACAAGCCTTTTGCCTCCCATAGGATCTGGCATCATATCTCGTGGCCACATAAACTTGCAAGTTACCCAGTGTCTTTCTATTTTTGGACCATCAACTAATTCACCTGATCCCCAGTTATCGTAAACATATAATCCTAATTCGTCTATAACTCTTTCAAAATCTTTTAAAACACCAAACGCACGATCGCTGTCATAGATGTTTTCTAAATTTTTAATTACGTCTAAAGTATCTAAAATATCAGGCATGTTTATAAACTCACTTTATACTATTTATCATTATAGCACAGATGATAAAATAATTCACAGCGCACTTTATTTTTGTTCAACAAGAGTAAATACAAACAGCAGGTCATCCTGCTTGGGATTGCCCTGCTATCCATATAAAGGAGAACTTAATGGGTAAAGCGAGAGCTGCTAAAAAGCAAAAATACAACAATAATGTTGTAAAAATTAATAACTTCCTTCCACAAAAAACTAGAAACATTCAACTAATTCCCAGAAACAGAAATCAAGAAACATATATACTAAGTCTACTAAACGATGCTAAAAACATTGTATTTGGTATAGGTCCTGCTGGCACAGGTAAAACAATGTTAGCATGTCAGGCAGCAGTAAAAAATTTCTTAGATGGCACAGTTGATAGAATTGTTGTAACTCGTCCGGCAGTAAGTGCCGATGAGGATCTAGGGTTTTTGCCAGGAACACTGGAAGAAAAAATGGCACCTTGGACCAGGCCTATATTTGATGTATTTCGTGAGCATTTTTATGCAGGCGAAATTGAGGGCATGATAAAAGAAGGTGTAATTGAAATTTCTCCATTAGCATATATGCGTGGTAGAACTTTCAAAGACTCTTATATTATTGCAGACGAAATGCAAAACGCAACACCTAACCAAATGAAAATGCTGCTTACAAGAATAGGGCAAGGCAGTAAAATGGTTGTCACAGGAGATTTAGCACAGGCAGATAGACTCAAAGATAACGGGCTAATTGATTTTATCAGTCATCTTAGAGATTTTGAATCAACAAGAATTGATATAGTAGATTTCCACAAAGGAGATATTGAAAGACATCCTGCTGTTGCAGAAGTTCTCGAAGTTTACGGAGATGCTTGATTACTAATTTTAGGGGGTAGCGGATTTTTTGAACCGCTACCTTCACTGTTTCTAAGCAAATAAAGTAAATATTCGTTTTTTGAGTATACAAAAGTAAATGTGTTTGACCTTATAGGGTTAGACATTTCGCTGTCGTGGTATACTTCCATTTGTATATACTTTGCCAACCAAATTAGCTTTTTGCTCCAAGTGCTTTTAACTGGCCACCACGCGAAACGTTCATTGATTGTTTGCTTAGGATCTGGCCGCCAATTTGCCCCCATCATCCCACAAATGCTTTCTCTTGCACAAAAGTTCCTTGTGTTTTTTTGTTGCCTTCGTTAAATCCTAATTTAGAAAAATATTCTTTTAAATCTGTGTTAAATGACATACTACCACAAAGCATAATACGTTGCTGTGTAGGGTCATTTATTTGCACAGTTCCGTCCTCCATAAACTTTTGAATACGTCCATTTAGTTCAGCAGGCTCTTGTGTAACTGTGCTAATATATTCTATTGGCATTTCGTTTAGAAAATCTCTGTAACTATCTTGTTCGGCATGTGTGCGTGTTGTCCACGTGACTGTAATATTTTCAAATAAATCGTAAGTTTCGGGATCTCTAAGTAAACTTATAAAAGGTGCAATACCTGTTCCGCTTGCCATCATAACTAGATGTCCGCCAAGTTCTAAATTTGCCAATATCAAAGTTCCTGTAGGTTTGTCTCCTACATCAAGTTCATCGCCAACCTTAATATGCTGTAGTTTACTTGTAAGGGGACCATCTTGCACTTTTATACTGTAAAACTCTAAATATTCGTCATAAGGTCCGCTAGTAAGGCTGTATGCACGTTTAGGAGTATCGTCCATTCCTATCATAACAAATTCACCTGCTGTAAATCTGTAAGAATTTGGACGTTCGGTTCTTATCCTAAAAAGTGTATCTGTATAATGTTCTACGTCAATTACTTTTAGTTTCATACTGCCATAGGCGCCTTTATACTATCCATAGGATAATAATTTAAAAGTTTGTAATCTTCCGGTTTTGTGTTTTTAACATCTTCTAAATTGCTAAAAGCAGGCATTTGTAAGGTTGGACCTTTCAAAGGCTTGCGTGTAAGTTGTTCTTCAACCTGATCCATATGATTTTTATAAATGTGACAATCACCGCCAGTCCAAATAAATTCACCAACTTTAAATCCTGCAATTTGTGCAATAATATGTGTAAGCAAACTATAACTAGCAATATTAAATGGCACACCTAAAAACATATCTGCACTGCGTTGATATAGTTGACAACTTAATTCATCACCTGACACATGCATTTGGAACATGGTATGACAAGGCGGTAAAGCCATTACGTCTACTCTATCTGCATTCCATGCACTTACTATATGTCTTCGTCCATATGGATCATAGTGCAATCCTTCAAGTAATCTTGCTATCTGATCTACATATCCTAGTTGTGCATCCCAAGAACGCCACTGGTGTCCATATACTGGACCGAGATCTTTTATTGTATCTGTATTGGTATAACCCAGCTCTTTGGCTTGTTTGTCTGCATTTGCTGTCCATATTGTAGTTTTCCCAATAAGGTTTTCTACTGTATCGCCATACTGTATTTCTGCTAGTCTTCGCTCGTCACTTGATCCTTCTAGCATCCATAGTAATTCGCTTACAACACTTTTCCATGCTAATTTTTTAGTTGTAACAGCAGGAAACTCCTTACGCAGATCAAATCTCATTTGATAACCAAATACACCTTTGGTTCCTACTCCGGTTCTGTCGTCTCTATCTTTGCCAAATGCCATTATATGGTCAAGGGCATTCAAATACTGTTTCAATATGCTCTCCATTTTTCAATATACACGCCATCTTTTTTCTCTGATAAGTGCAAATAAAAAGATGTTTCGATTAAATCTTTTGGAAGAAATGTATCACAATCATATGTTCCTGGTATTCTGCTTAACCAAAACTCATCTATATAAGCTAATAAACTAGACACCAGTCTTGCTCCGCCAATGATCCATACATCTTGTTCTAAATCCATCTGGGGCAGCATTTTCTTTGCAGATATTAAATCAGTTACAATATGAGCACCAGGTGCATCGGTTGATGTTACTACAACATTTTTTCTTTTAGGCAATGGCTTTGGCATATCGGGGTCATCCCAAGTTGTTTTGCCCATTACCACAGTGCTATCCACTGTGCATTCTTTAAACCATTTTTGGTCTGATGGGTTATGCGGCCATGGCAATGTTCCGTTTTTTCCTATACCCCAGTTGTCATCACATGCTAATATTGCTCTAATCACCTTTGCCTGGCTCCTCGCTAAAATATTCCATTTTGCCTTTTACCCCATGCCATTTTTCTGCATCGCTTGGAACGTCTTCTGGACGCATTAAAGTAATATTAGGCCAAATGTCTGCCCATTTTTGATTGAACTCAACCCACTTATCCGCTCCTGCGGCAGTTTCCGGATGGATTGCATCCGCTGGGCATTCTGGTTCGCATACTCCACAATCAATGCACTCTATTGGATTAATAACCAGCATGTTTTCGCCCTCATAAAAACAATCAACCGGACAAACTTCGACACAATCCATGTGCTTGCATTTAATACACGAGTCATTAACTATATATGTCATTCAATTTCTCCATAAACAGGTTTGCGCCATTGTTTATATTTTTCTGCCATTCTTCCGCTGCATTAGAGTCGGCAAAATCGCTTACATATTTCCAGCACGAAAACTTGATGTTGTTTAATTTACATGCTTTAGCAATTGCATAGCCTTCCATATCAACCAGATCGATATTCGCATACTCAAACCACGGATCGTTTTCCATAACAAAACTGTCACCTGTGCCTAGTGTTATATTAGTATTGGTATCCATCAAGATAGGCCCTGCTGTATCACCATCTTCAAATGGTGTAGTCCCCCTTGGTGCTTGAGGCTCTGTCAGCATATCTCTTTGGATAATTACATCTGGTTCTACTAATTGAGATACTATTGTTTTGTAGCTAACAATACCTGCTGTTCCATAATTGACAATTTGTTGCACGCCGGATATTGCAGCAAGACGGCATGCTGTAATTGCTGCGTTTACTTTTCCAACCCCACAATATTCAATTTGCCAGCTTACATCTGGACGTTTTGCATGGAAAGTATCTTTATCAAGTTCGCCTTCTAATGCAACGATTACCCAATTCACTGGCAAAGATCCTCATACATCAATGTGTATTGTCTATGCTTGCTTGAATCATTCATAAAAATTGGAATATATCCAAAAAGTTTTTTTAACATTATAATGCCCCTAATTTAATTAATGTCGCTGCTAGATTGATCTCTGGATCTACAACCAAAGTATGATCTACCAGTCCTTGCTTTATAATTAGCACTGCTTGGTCTTGTTGTTCGTCTGTTCCGAACAATTCAATATTGTCATAAAGCCAACGATAAATTTCTTCCATCTCTTCTGCTCGCACAGTGCCACACAATAACTTACGTGCATCGTGGATTTTGCCTGCTTTGAACAGTTCAACCATATCAAGTTTCCAGTCAGCTTCACCGCTATCGCCCTCTTGGGGTGATACAAGGTTACCGTCTACACTGTTCATCTGCACCATATTTATACATTTGCGCAAGTCCGGATATGTGGCTTTTACATAGGTGTCAAGCGTATCCAAGTCTGGAGTAACACCTTCTGTGATAAGGATTTCAGCGACACGAGCAGTAAACTCAGTTTGATCAATTTTTGCAATGTGGAAGCCTTGACATCTACTGTGGATCGCTGGAATAATTCTGTTTGGATAATTACACGTTAAAATAAATCTTGCTGTGCTGTGATATTCTTCCATAACACCACGTAATGCTGCCTGTGCGTTTGGCGACAAGTAATCTGCCTCATCCAGCAGCACGACCTTAAAGTCACCAAATGGAATCATTTGCACAAATGCAATAATCTTGTCACGCACATCATCTACGGAGTTTGTTCGACTTGCGTTTATTTCCAAGATGTCTAAGTCGTTTATTTCTAGCTCGTTGAAGAGTAGCTTTGCGAGTGTCGTTTTTCCGATTCCTGCGTTGCCGCTGAACAACAAATGCGGAATGGTCTTTTCCTTGATCCACGTATTTACTTGGCTCCTTTGCGCATCATCTCTAAATACATAACCGTCCACTGTCTTTGGACGATACTTTTCTACCCATAGTTCTTTCATTCTTTTTCCAATTCAAATAATTCAATTGCGCCATCATCTGTAAGTGCAGCGAATCCTAATTGCCAAGTAATTAACCCCTTGCGTTGTAATTTTAGATATTGGCTATACCACCGTTTGTGATCGCCACCGTGTCTTGCTAATAAAAGTAGCCTTTTTTTACGTAGATTAGTCATCGTTTGTATTACCAAATTCCTAAGGTTCTTCCATTACCAGCTATAATAGCACAACATGTAACAATATGCAAGACAATCCAGAAAGTTCTAAATGCCAAAGCACGTTTTACATCTTCTTGTGATATAGGCAAAAACTCAGGTTTGTCATCGTCTGTTATACCAATCGGCATCCCAACAGTTCTTGCCCACAGTTTCAGCCAACGCCGCTGTCCACTCATCCTACTAGAGTGCTCCAGGTAGCAAGTTTTTCTAGTTTTACGTCTGCACGATCTTGTAGTTCTCGCCAGTCGGTTAGATTATGTTCTACAATTAGTTCCATCATACAAAAGACATCTCCTAGTTCTTCAACTAGTTTGACACGTTGTTCTTCTTCTATATCTTCAATGTTTTCGTATTTGCGCATGATTTTGCTGCAACGTTGAGTCAATTCACCACACTCTTCCATGGTGATTGTCATAAGTTGCTGCAAATGATTTATAGGACTATTGTCCATTTTTACCTCGCTACCAGCGGTTTGCTGTTTTGTGCATCGTGATAGTCACCTGATTTGTAGTAATCACGACTTGCTTCTTCTTTTACCATAATACCATTTTTTATACGATAGGTTACAATTTCCCTACGCACTACTCCGTCTGTGTCAGCGTCAAACACTGATTTAAATGGACCATCTGTCATTTTGTTACTCCTAATTCTTTATAAACCATTTGCACACCTTTTGCTTGGAAGTATGCGTCTGCTAGTGCATTGTGCAAATCACTCTGCATTGCTTTGCGTGGATCCGTTTTTGCTAATGCAAATAATGTTCTGCTGTCACGCACTTGCCAAAACTGCCAAGGAATTGGTTTTGCATAATACCTTAGCATATCTTCTATAATTGTAATGTCAAAACCATAGCCGTGGCCCCACAGCACATCTACGCCTACCATCCATTTAGGTAAATGTTCTAAAAACTCTTTAGGATGAGTCCTACCTTCTTCACTAAATGCTTCGTCTTGAACTTTTTGATCTTGAGTGCTCCACCATGCAATAGTGCTGTCGTTAACCTTACGACTGTTTTGAGCATCCAAATCAAGTTTATAGTAGAATTCGCTGTGCGGTTCAGTATCGTTGAAAGGGTCAAATTTTACACCACCTACAGTAAGCACACAGGCGTTGGGTGTTACGTCTAGTGTTTCTAGATCAATCATGCCGTGAATGGCCATATTCTACTCCGTGTTTAAATGATACTTTATTATAACAATCTTATAAAAATTGTCAACCTAAATGTGTATTCATTTTACTTGGATTTGCTGTTTCTTTTTTGTAGGGAAAACGAAATCTTCAACATGGTGTTCTCTTCTAGGTCTAGCTTCATCTTTAAAACCTATGCCCATAAGAAGGTGAACATGCTTGTCTGTGTTTAAAACTTTTTGCACAGCAGTAGGATCAAAACATGCACAGCAACCTGTGCTGTAACCAAGCATACTTGCTGTAATGTTTGCAAAACCTGCTCCTATGCCTACTGCCATGTGTTTGTCTTTGAGCATGTCTTCTTCTGTTTCAATAAATTTGCTGGGAACAAATCTATCACCAATTATGTTTTCCATTGGTTCTTCTTCACTGTCAGTAAAAACCAAAAGAAGATTTGCTAACACTTGACTGTTGGTTACAGTTGCATTGCTTTGAAAGTTTACCACAAAACCATCTGTTGAATTGTAAATTTCTTCAATCTGGTTTCGATCAGTAATAAAATGCACTGTGTAATAAGCAACATTTTGTTTGCTCGGACACTCGGTGACTGCCGTTTTAATTAATTCTAAATCGTCTTCGGGAATCTCTTTTGATAAATCCCAATTCCGTTGACAGTGCTGGCTTCTAATTATAGCTTTTTTGATGTCAGATTTATTCACGGCAGTCTCCTTTAGTGTATTTATCTACTCCCTATTGCCTAACAGGCTTAGCAGCATTTGGAAGAGATTGATAAAGTTTAGGTATAGGCTCAATGCAAATTGGATACCATAACGTGGGTCATTTCCGTGTGAGTAATAAATGCCTTTTGCATTTTGCGTATCCCATGCAGTAAGTCCTGTAAAAATCAATACACCAATTATACTGATTGCGAACTGCACTGCACTGCTTTGCAAGAAGATATTTACTACCATTGCAATAATTATACCTATAAGGCCCATTATTAAGAAGTGTCCAAACCCTTGTAGGTCACGTTTGGTTGTATATCCCCATAGACTAGCAGATAAAAATGTTGCAGCCGTAATAAAGAAAACTTGTGCTACACTTTCGCCTGTATAAATCAAAAACAGTGGAGATAACCCTACTCCCATAATTGCTGTAAATGCGTAGTAAAAATTACGCAGAGTTTCATATCCCCAGTTTTGACCTGCAAAACTGTATAATAAAATTAAACCAAGAGGAGCAATTGCAAAAATCCACATGAATGGTAAAATACTCCATATCAAGCCACTCCATATAGTTACAAGTGCAACAGCGCCACTTACAGCAAGACCAGCTGCTGTGTGGTTATACATGTTAAGCATGAACTGCCTAAGACCTTCGTCATAACCAGCTCTTTCAATAGTTCGTTCCATATTAGTCTCCTATAAACTGTGCAAGTTCTGGAGCCTTCCATCCTTCTGGCTTTAGAACTTTGCCATCTTCACGTTTGATTACTTTGCCTGTTTCTGGATTGATTTTAGCAAAGTTAGTATCCATTACTTCTTTCCACGCACCTTCGCCATCAAAGCCACCTGCTCGAATAGCACCCATGGTAACAACAAGAATGTCAATCAGTGCATCAAGTTGTTCTACACGGTCATCTGCTGCTATAGCATCTGCAAGCTCATTGTATTCTTCTGCAATAAGACCGAGATACATATCATAGTTTGCTTCTGATGGCTCTTGATCACACGCCGAGCCAAAGCGTTCAATATCTGCAAATGGATTTGTCATCACGCTCTCACAAAACTGCTGGGATCAATAGTAGCTGTATCACCGTTTGAATATTCTTGACCAATAAAGACATCTTCAGGTTTTTCACTAGAAAAAGCAAGAATGCTTTCTGCTTCGACCATACGCAATTCTAGATCACCTTCACCTTCGTCAATTTTTACGCCTCGTGTCCAACGTCCGTGTTCTACCAACACCCAATCGCCTACAGCGTAATCGTCTTTATTATCGGGACCTTTACCATGAACTTGTCCCCAGCGTGGATAGATACCACGGGTTTTACCATCATCATCTGAAATGATTAGTCCTCCGGCTGTCTTTTGTTCGCCGAAAAACATATTTTTTACTAATACTCTGTTGCCTATTGGTCTTAGAGTGCCAGCAATAGTGTTTAAATTAATAGACATTAGTCACCTTTTTTAACAAAATTTCCTTCTTCATCTTCTACCCACTCTTCTTCTTTAGTGGCAGTTGATTTTACAGGGGTTGACTTTTTAGGTGGAACAGGTTCGCTATCAAACTCGTCAAGCATTTTTTGTTCAGCAGCAGTTGCTTTGACAGGTGCCGGAGTTGCTTCTTTAGCAACACGTTCCTGTGACACTGCTTCTTCATTGACTACAGGTTTACTACCTTTGTAGTATTCCTTAACAACTTCTTCACGCTTGCGAATAATTTTACCACCTGGGCCTAATTCGTCACCTCTAGCGTTTACTTTAGCATTACCCACAGCAGGTGTCAACTCATTTCTTTTGATAAGCAGATCTAAATCAATTTGCTTTCCTTGCATTGTGCGGTAAATTTTCCTACCTTTTTGTCTCATTGGCATCGTATGGTCTCCTTTATGTGCGTATATATTTAGTCTCGTAAAAACTCACGCCAATCTAAATTGTATTTTATACTGTTTATCTTATGAACACCAATCAAATATAGCACATAACTTGCTACACTTGATCCACGACCTACACCCCATACAATATCGTTTTCACGCATAAAGTCCACAAGATAAACCATATAGCGTAATAGCGGTAGCATACCTCGTTTGTTAAACTCTGCATATTCTTCAAAATAACGTGTAAGTTCTTCTTGTGTTTTACATTTACTTTGTAAATATTCTGAAATGTCCATGTTCTTGTATTCGTCAGGCATAAACCATTCACTTTGACATACACCGTCAAAAGTCTTTTGATCTACATCTAACGGAATGTATTTCTGCAATAGATCCATACCTTGTGCTTCCATTGCACTATTGAATTTATCTACATCATCAGTTGACTCGCACAATACTACATGGCACTTGTCATGCTGACCCGAATAGATCATATCTATAAGATTACGATTACTAAATCGCGGAATACCAAGTTCGTCTGTCTTCATGAGCATCTATGTATTTTACGATACATTTATTAAATTGTCAAGATCATTATCGCCGCTTGCATCTAACTGTTGTTTTTTTGCAGCAGCTCTTCTCATTTCTATTTCGCTCTTGTATGAATCCATAACAAGAATCATTTGCTGCCGTAGATCAGGATTATCTGTAGTAAAATAATATCTGTTCAGCTTTATTAATTTTTCCTCAAGCTGGGTATCAGTAAATTCACTTAGATCTGTTATACCAGGATGCATTATTTTATTGGAATCTTCCTACATGTTGGATAAAGACAGTGATACCACCGTCAGCAGTCCAAAGTTTTACAATATCTCTTGGATCTGTTGCACTATCTAATGTTAAGGTTCTAGTCGTCCAATATGACAATGCTTCTGTTGCAGTGTCTACAAGATAAGTAGCAGTTGGTGCACCGCCTGAATTTGTGCTTGCAAATGTCACTGTGTCTTGATTGCTAGTTGACGCTTTCAATTCTATGTAGATTTCTGCATAATGTTCACTCGGCCAGTCGGAGCATGTCAATGTTAAACTTGTATCAACAGTTATAGGAAAATAGTGTCCTACATTAAATGATACTGTGCGATCTGCATCACCTGCCACAGTGTTGTTAGATTCTAGCGTAGCAGATTTTAAATTTAATGTGGATAGTGTAGCATTATTTAAACTATTTTGTGTTTCGAAGGCTGCTGTGTCTTGTCCGGTTAAAGGGGCACGTAACAAAACATTATCTTGCAGATCGGTAATTTCGTTTGCTGCAATACTAAAGTTATCTTTGATTATAGAAAAATTATCTCTAAAACCTTGACTATCGTTATCAACACCTGCTACAGGATATTGTTCATCTATTGTTGTATGTATAATGCTACTTGCCATCTTAGTTCCTCGCTACATTTATTTATAATATTCTACACATTAAATTTATAATTTGGAAATAGAATATACTGTTCCGATTGATTATCGGTGGTTGCATCCACAATATATCTATCTATTTCATAGTTTATTAATGAAAAATTAAATTCACTTTGTTGTATGTTTTCTTTAATACGCTGTCCTGAGCCTGCTTTGCAATAACAGATAGGAACAGCTAATGTATAATCAATTTCTCTTATACTGCCTTCTTGACTGGTTCTCATCCACAAAGGTAAAAACTCACGTTCACTTGCACCAATAGCAGCAATTCTTTTACGCATATTACTAATGTTACTAACGTATCTAAATTGATCTTTTTGATCGCTCACAATCAATGCATCGCTGTCAATGCTTATAGTTTGACCGATTGGTCTAAAACGCATTGGCGCCGGACTTGAATTGTTGGATGTAGTGGTTGCAATTATATTCACCACTTGATTATTTCTATCTAATATTGATATAACACCAGCAGCTGGTAGTTGTATAACACCACTATCACGAGTTTCTATTTCAATTACTGCATTTTCGGCACGTATAGATACGACATCGTTTAGGTCACGACTGAAGACTTCAAAAAATTGTAAACCTATATCTATGTTGCTGTCATCGTCTTTAATTTCAATATCAACTTCGTTAATAAGGGTTGTGTTCTTTGTCCTGATTTTGGTAACCTGGGGTATTTGTCCTTTCACGGGTTCTTGTAGATCTTTAAGCTCTACATATACTAATTCATATACTACATCGTTTGAACCAGGCTGCCTTGCCTCTGCTGTTTTAATATCGCCAAAAGTAAATTTTTTCCTTTTGTGATTTTTAGCTACAGCAGACACAAAATTTGCCAATGTCTTTTGTTCAATGCCTGCATATGCTAATGATTTCAAATTCTTTTGAATTCCAAAATTTGGATCATAGGGTCTGTAAATAAATTCAGGTTCAAATATTGTATAGTTGTCTACAAGAGTTTTGAAGTAGTCTCTTTGATTCTGTTTTAAGAAAGGTTGCATATACAGATTTGTATATATGTTTTGATCTATATCTACAACAGTAATTGTAAATTCTTGTGATCTTGCACTATATCCATATCTATCTCTTGCTAGGACCTTAAATGTAAACTCTCTATCAAAAGTAGTTGTGCTACCATCAATAAAGATTGTTCTTGTATCAATAGTTGTAAGTCCTACATTGTTATATTCAAATTCTTCAAAAAATGCTGTGTCTTCTAATATACTCTCATCCCCTCCGGCATTTATATCAACAACAGCTTTGTATTTTGTTCCTTCATATACTACCACATCGCCTTTATCATATGCTCTAGTGCTTTTCCATGTAGATTTATACACGTTTGACTCTGCATATTGATTTGCCCTACCAACAATTTCTCCATCTTTTTTAAGTGTAAGTCCATTAGGAAGTTTTCCTGTAATTAGATCGTATTTTAAGTTGCCGCCTTCTAATGATGTTGTAGCCTCTAATTTATAATAACTTAACCTACCAGCAGGCAATGTGCCCAAATTTGTAGGAGTTATCCAAGTAATAGCACTCTCCACTTCGCCTAAAATATCAACTGTGAATGTCTTGACTGCACTTACCACTTCATTATTTGCAACATTTATTCTTTCAACAATTGTTGTTTCGGCAGGAACACCTATGCTAAGTTGGGCGCCTGCTACAAAACTTCCTGGATATGCACTGTTCAATAAAACTCTAAAATATCTACCGTCCGGATTGTTGGATGCACCTCTTGTAACATCAACAAGATTGTCATCTGTTGCACTATCACCTATATGAAAAACATTGTCAATTTTGGTCCTACTTAATGTAAGATTTGTTTCTGGCGTGTAAATTTCAATTTTACTTTGCGATATTATGTTTACCAATATATCTGATAATGCATACTTATCTTGATCAGTCGAAGGCAATGCAGGTTTAATTAATTTTTCTAAAACATAACGTTTTACGGCATCTGAAAATGTATCGCCTGGTAACTGCTCAACTTCAGCTGCATCATAATTAAACTCTAAATCAAAAGCTGGATCTCTACTTTCTACAGTCCACGACACAAACGGTTCTATAGCATTATTATCAACTCCGTCAGTTAATTGGGACTTTATTTCAATAATATTTACACTACTGTATTGTAAAGTTCTGCTATAATAAAAGTTTCTATCAATTTCTCTTGACAAATCATCATATCTTACATATAAAACACTGTCGCCGGGCTCTACGGCCTTTTGTAGCGTCAAAGGATTTGCTCTATATGTAGGTTCTAAACCTCTATCCAGTTTGATTATATCATAATCTACATTAGCATCGTCTGTTCCAATAACTGTGTAAAAATTATTTTCTATTGTAATTGTTCGATTTAATAAACTATTTAAATCGTCTAGCCCGTCTTGTAATCCTGTAGGAAGTTTAAAAACCCTTATTTCTGTTTTGTTAGACACAGTATCTTCAAAAATGTTAAAGAAAATTTCTGCAATATCTAAATCACTTTCGCTGCGTTGTGCTTCAACTGTGAATCTGTATTGTTTAGAAACAGCAGGTTGATACGGAATTGTTCCTACCAATTCGCCTGTTGTATTGTCTATTTCTAATCCTGGAGGTAACAAACTAGGCGATCCATCATCATTTGTTCCACGAAGAACATATGTAATTACTCCTAGCAAAGTATTAGGATCATATACTTCTAAATATATTGTTTGATAATTATCTGCACGTTTTGCACCGAGATAACCTGGAGTTAGCCACACTGGCTTTCTCAGGTATGTTACATCAGCAGTGAACAATCCTGTAGCACTTTTCATAATTGTATTGTCTGCTCGTAAGAAATCATCACCTACGAGATAAATTTGGAAATCTCTTGTAATTTCTCCTACATCGTCTGCTACAGTTACAGTAAAATTAAAATATCGATTAAGTTTTTTTGGTATTTGAGTCCTGTCAGCAAAGCCATAGAATTGTGTATCATAAAGATAGCTATCAAATCCGTCGTTATCTCTCACTGTGAAATCATGAGGATATCTATCAAATATACCTACATCATAACCTGGTTCTGCATCTTTATCCAGACTTAGTATAGGTTCAACAATGCCAGTTATACTACCATCCTCGTTTAATGTTAATCCTGGTGGTAATTCGCCATCACCTTCTGCTATATAGAATTTTAAACTATCTCCAGCTTTTAGGTCTGTATCAATTGCTTGAAGTTGAAAATCTACAAAACTGCTGTCTAAGACAAAATATGCTGTGCTTGCTCTATCAGGTGGGACGTCAGTAAATTCGTAGTTTAATTCTTCCCATTGCATTTCTGGCAAATTATAAATTTTTAAACTAAACTTTATGTCTTCAGGATAAATTTCTACCCATATTTGCTTGTCACCTGGATCAATTGGAGGCGTATAACTTACAGTATATTCAACTGGCAACCATGCATCTTGTGATTCGCTATACCTTCTCAAGCGCAAGTCTAAACCGCCCAAATCTTTATTTGCGTTTAACCAGTATTCTATGTTTATAGGATTAGGCACACTTTGACTGGATGATAAATCTATATCACTTCCTAGTATATTTTTTATTATTGTTGAATTAAGTTTATACCAGCGTCCTGATATTTTCTCAAAATACTGATTTGTTTGTAAATCAAATGCATACTCGCCATCGGCACCTTCTAAGTTTGACGGTGCTCCGTCAAATGTGCTTACACTTTGCGGTTGCCATACAACGCCGTTTGACTTGTTAAGACCAAAATTAGTGTTTACAGTGTCAAGCCAATAATCTAAATTAGGCACTGCACTTATGTTTAATGGCCCCTCTGGTGTAATCCATACCGGCGCATCTGGACCTTCTACAGTGATTGTAAATGTCCTATCTAATACTCCTGCAAGAGTTGTTCCTCTGATGGTAAATTCAAATATTTTAGTTCTATTAACTTCAAATGGCACACCTTTTATTTGAAAATTATCTATACGTAGCCCTGGAGGTAATTCTCCAGCAATCAAGCTAACAGTCGTTGCAGTTGTATCAGCAAGAGGCAAATCAATAGCAATGTTTTCACGCTCGTTGATTGTTCCTAAACTATCGCCAGTTTCTTTTGTCCACTGAGGTAAACTCATTTACTATCCTTATGTTGTAATTACGCCAAAATCCACTACTTGATTATTTGGATCTGCATATGTGCCAAAGTCGACATCAATTGAATTTACAATGAAATCAATTATACTAGACGGATTTGGAGATAAATCTCCAAAATCCCAACTGAATAATTCGTTAATGCTATCTATAGCTAACCCGTCTAAACTGCCTATGTTAACAATGTCATTACCTTGTAAATCTAGGTTGGCAGAGACACGCGGAGCAGTTTCTCTTACCAATTGTGAATCTATTGCTACTTCTATATTATAAACACCGTCTACTTCATTAACACGATTAAGTTGAATGTCTGCACCTTGTGTAGGTTTAAAATATACGATTTTGGAAGGATTAGAAACCAGCACAACACCATCTTGTGGATCACCTGGCTTGTCTAGTGCATATCTAAAATTAGCCTGTTTGCTGGCTAACATTACTTGCCCATTAACTACCCGTATTGCCATGCTATCTGGAAACAGCGGATCAACTTGTAAGGTGTTAAATTGTAATTCGCTTCCTACTTGCTCTCTAAATACAGGGAATCCATCTTCTGTGTTAGACGCTGTGGTTTGTTCTGATCTTGTATCAAGGTCGGATAGTGCTGCATTGACTTTTGTAAATGCTGTGTAAAGATCGTCGCCGGTGCCGTCGTTTACAATGTTTCCTAAATTTGGTAATGTTAATGGCATAGTGTTCTCCGTTTTATATATTTATCACAACGGAGCGTTTGATTTATGGTCCTACAACAATCCAGCTTGATCCGTCGTAGACTTCTAGTTTGCCAGTAGTAACATTAAGTATTGCCATTCCTAATACCCCAGACAAGGCATTACGTTCTGTGGTTGTTTTGTTTGGAAAAATAATACCCTCTGGAGCAAAAGGTCCACCTAACCAAACCCATCCAGGATTTCCTCCTCCATCTTTGTCGTTGACATATGTAGCTACACTGTCGCCGTTGTGTGTAAAATCGCCTACAGTTGGTGAACTAGGAAGTGTTACATTTGGTGTAATTTTGAAATGATTTGGCTCAACAGTAACCTTAGTTCCATTAAGAACCAGTTCAGCAGTGCTAGCATTGACTCTATCTCCGGTGAACTCATCTGTTGCGTTGACAATATTTCCTGTGACTGTGCCGTTTGTAGCTGTGATTTGACCGTTGGTCATTGTAACATTGCCGTTTGTAGAAGTCAAGTCTGCTGTTAGATCTAAACTTATTCCGCTGCTATAGCCTAAACTATTAGGTGTTCCTGGAGATGCTACTGAGTCTATGCTGGTTGCAGTTATATCGCCTGTTTGTATAGACAATGCAGTAACAGCACCTCTTCCTACTACAGAATCCAATGTGTCTGCTTCAGCAGTAAGATACCCTGGATCGTTAAAAGAAAATGTTACCTGATCGCCATTAACATCATCTTGTGCAACACTTACGTTAATAAAACTGTCTGATACAATTGCAGTTGTTTTGAAATACCTAGCCGGTGCTGCTACCTCTGAAAAGTTTGATTCGTCAACGTTATTTGTCACTCCAAGATCTGCCAATGACCGTGGAATATCTGCTCTTTCAAAAGTGAATTCACCTGTGCCTGTGTTATATTGCAAATCACCATTACTATTAGGTGTGGCTGCGGTATTGGTAACGCTAAAGGCTGTTAAGTCAATACCTCCTGCTGGATTTGCTGCAACCCATGCGCCACCACCTGCGTCCCAGCCCAATACAAGTCGACTAGGATCTGCTATAGCAGGAGATGTTACATCTGCTTGCACGTCAGTCAAATCGTTAAGCACTGTGGCTCCATCTTGTATATCGGGCTTGTTTTTAATAAATGCAGGATCAGATGGATTTAAAATTGCCCAATCACTTTGCACAAGATAAGTTGATACATCTGTTGCTCCTAGTGTTAATGTTCCGCTTACAGTTAAATCGTCTACTGTGGATATACCTGTCACATTCAAAGTTGCACTAGAAAGATTACCACCTACACTTGCGCCTCCAGAAATAATTGCATCATTTCCAATTGTTGCATCTCCTACAGTTGAAATGGAATTGCCATTTAAAGCGCCTCCAATAGTGAGATTATTCAAGCCGGAAAGTTCAACTCCTGCCATGCTCAATTCGCTTCCGCTGGGAATCTCTTTGATTTGATTACCGTCGCTTGTGTCTAATACTAGTGGAAAAAATGCCATTCTCTAAATCCTGTTCTTTTGTATATTTATCTTATCCACGCCTACGTGTCCTTACACGAGGATACATCAATCCGGTTGTAGGACGAGTGTTTACGTCTTTGTTGTATGTGTTGAACGCCATATTACCTGATGTTTGTCTGTGATTTTTCCACAGCACAATCCTGTCAATGTCAGAACCATCAAGGCTGACCTTTGTGTCGGTATTCACTAATACAGCATTTTGTTTTGGTGCTGAACTCTTATATGGGTGACTCACAGGTAAACTGCCTGTTTGAGCCCACTTGTGAGCAAGGTATCCTTCTATGCGTTCTACGTGGCTGACATCTGTGCCACCTGTGCCTGGCAATCCAGCAAAAGTAAGGAACTCTGCCATTTGACCTTGCATTCGTTCGTTGGCTCTATTGCGGAAGAATCGCAAATCCAAGTTGGTGTTTAGTGCGTTATCATAGTCATTTACAGGTGTAAATGCATTATCACCATTTACTCTAAAAGCAATCTGGTTGCCTGACTTATTGAATATGGCACATATGATAACCCAAGTGTTTTGTGCTATACCTGAATCAAAGTCCTGTTTGTTTCCTATGGTAGATGAGATCCTGTTTGAACTCAATCCGTCTAAGTCCAACTCACCATCAAATGCACTTGCATTACTAGCACTTACAGCATAGTCTCTCTTGCTTGACGCAGACACTGTGTTGTTTTCTACACTCCAAAATGAATCCTGTGTGTCGTTGATCTGACTCCATTGCATTAGTCCAATAGCCCAGTGATTGCCGTCAGCATCTACCTGTGCAAACTCGTCAGTGGTTAAATCTTCCCCTGACGTAAATGTCCAAACAGTTTTGC
>Ga0181574_10000332_pt1 | contig 43888 bp, 71 predicted proteins | sample 101ome_24_FD_145600 | JGI IMG/M metagenome (GOLD analysis project Ga0181574, IMG submission 145600) | Coastal salt marsh microbial communities from the Groves Creek Marsh, Skidaway Island, Georgia - 101410AT metaG (spades assembly) | ecosystem: Environmental > Aquatic > Marine > Intertidal zone... | reverse complement strand
TTTACAGCAGGTATTCCTGAATGGTGTCTTGCTGGCTCCCGGTGATGACTACACGACTACGGATTCAGGAACTATCACCTTGGCTTCTGGCGCGGCCTTGAATGATTACCTGATTGTTTGCGCTTTCTCTAGTTTTGAAGTGGCAAACACTTACACGCAAACGCAAGCGGATGCGTTGTTCTTGACGCAGACGAGCGCGTCAACAACGTATGCAACTAAAACTGAATTGACTTCTGTTGAAGCATTAGCCCTGTTGGGACTCTGAGGAGATAGGTAATGGCAAACACATTTACGGCATTGTTCCGTGGGGCTGCTTCGACTGGTAGTACCACGTTGTACACGGTTCCCGCTGCAACTAAGACGCTGGTTACGTCGATCACGGTGGCGAACACCGCTGCCGCTGACGCGACGTTTGACCTTGAGTTGAACAGCGTTGCGATTGCGAACGATGTGACCGTGGCTGCGAATGATTCGATCACTTGGGAGGTCAAGCAGGTGCTTGACGCGACCAACACGATCACGGGCTTGGCTTCGGCTACGACCGTGAACTTCCACATCAGCGGATTGGAGATTTCCTAGTGAGCATCCAGCGGTTGAAGAACGCTGATGGGTCATTCCTGCTGTCCAAGATCCTGACAGATGTTGGCACTCACACGTTCACGGTGGGACAGACGAGCGGCAACGTGCAGGTGAGCGCGTCGCCTCGCGTGAATGTTGTGTTGAGTGACGGCTCTACGAGTCTTAATCAGGGTACCGGCACGGACTTCGTTGTCGGTGCAGCGAACTTTGACAACATCGCCATTGAAGCGTTTGAGCCAGATACGTCGGTCGCTCTTCGACTGATCGGTGCGGAGACTTCGACGGCTGGGTCTGTCCCCTCATGGTATGACCAAGTTGGTTACGTCATGGGTGGTAGAGATCGGGGCGGCGCCAACAATCTCACAAACGACAAGTATCTCGCTACCGCTCGCACTTGGTCTGTTGGGACACCTCTTCCCGTGACTGCTTATCAGTCGCGTGGTTGTAGCAATCAGGGTGTCGCTGGCTACCTGTGTAACGGCGATATGAACGGCGTGAATTACAGCGACGATGTGCAGAAGTACGACTACTCCACGAGCACATGGAGTGATCTTTCTTCTGTGTCTACCCCGTGGAGGGGGCGAGATACCCACTCGGTTTTTTGGGAGCGTGGCGCGAACGGTTACGTTTGTAACGGGGGCACGACTGGTCAGTTATCAACCGCCGACAAGGTTGCTTTCGCAACGGACACTTTCTCCACGATAAGTAATGCCAATTACAGCCGTTCAGTCACGCAATTTTTCCATCATCGCGCAAACAACACCGGATACTCGTGGGGCGGCTACGACGGTGCGAACAATGCAGATGAATGGATGATGCTTGATATGAGTTCGGATACTTGGTCGCATCTCGCCAATCAGGGTTCGGCTCGCCGTGAAGCGGGAACCGTTGTTGAGGAGGCGGTAGCCGCTTTCACGGCTGGTGATAACACTTTTACCAGCCAAAGCATCACTCGGCATCCTTACCCCAGTACGTCGGGTTCCACGGTTTGCTACATAGCCGCACCCGTACAAAGTCCTGTCCCGTTGTCGTTTGACACGCACGGCCTGTGGGCCGGTGGTTGGAACGGTGACGAGCGCAACTATGTCCAAACATTTGAGTTCGCTACGACCACCAATTACATCTCTACTTATGTGAACGCTTACCTCTCTCCCTCGGGTGAGTACGGCGGTGCGAACGCCGCAGACGGTGGCATGAGTGACTCTCATCGAAACGGAGCGGGGTTTTGGGACGTATGATCGACGACCGTCCAGACATTCTGGAATCCATTGAGGAAATTATCCAGCCACGGAGCCGCTTCCAACTGGAACGCTTCGTGCTTGGTCAGCACGACACAATCGAAATGGCCTTTCAGCAAGTGTGCATGGAACTGCGTGCAACGATCTTCTCGTGGAAGCGTGCCACGTTACGCCGCCAACAGATTGAGATTGAGGTGGCTCGGCTCAAGGAATCCGACGATGAGGTCGATCACCTTGAGGCGCAGATCAAGGAACTGGACTTGGAAGAGGGCAAGTTGCAGGAGCGTGGCACTCTGCGCGAACTCAACCACTTGATTGATATGTACGACCAGTTCCCGCACAAGTTTACTTACGACGAGTTGGAGGCGGCGCAGCCTGCCTACTGGCAAGCACGCCTCAGTCGTCAAGCGGAGTTGCAGGCCATTGGTCAGGGCAAGGTTGATTGGGCGCAACTGAACGCCATTCATCAGGCTGGCTTCTTGCCTGAGTTCATTGAAAAGACGGGTATCACATCAAGCGAGAAGAAGGAACTAGGAAATGCCTGAGACGAAAAACAGGGATACGGCAGACATTGTTGATGATGCTGCTACGCAAGAAGATCTGGCTTCGGCTGGGTTCAGTCCACTTCTCATGATGGGAGCATAAAAAATGCCGACCACTTACAAGGTGCTGGGACAGGCCGCGTCAAGCGCGTCGTCGCTCTCAGTCACGAACAAGGAACTGACAAGCAACGTCGCTACGTTGACGTTGAGCGCAGCGCACTCTATTGGCGTGGGCCAGCAGGTGAGCGTCGCTATGGATACCGCTGACGCAGCGTTCGATGGTGTGTTCACCGTCACCGCTGTTACTAGCACGACTCTTTCCTACGCTTCTTTTGCGTCCGATGTTGCAAGCACAGCAGCGACAGGAACGCTGACAGCGTTTGAACACTCCACGCTCTACACCTGTCCGTCTGCTACGGCAGCCGTCGTGTCCACGCTCACGATCTGTAACCGCAGCAACACGGCTGCCTACTACACGGTCGCTATCTCTGACTCAAACTCTGGTGAGCCAGCGACCAGCAAGTACATCGTTCGTAACGATGTGCTGACGGGGTTTGAGACTGTCGGCCTCACTCTTGGTCTGACCTTGGATGCAACAAATAAGTATGTGCGCGTGAGCGCGAGTAACGCGAACCTCACGTTCGCTCTGTTCGGATCGGAGATTTCCTAACATGGCTATTGATCGTCTAAAGAACCCGTTTGGTGCTACCCAAGTTACTTCTGGGCTGGCCCCTGAAAACTGGTCATACTCCAATGCGCAGAGTGGTGGTGACACTCCGTTCACGTTCACGGGAGATGGAACAGCCGGAACCGTGAATGGTGGCATCTACCGCGTGCATCGTTTCCCGTATGCCGCAGGAGCCAGTTACGACATTACGTTCTCGCAAGCGGGAATCATAGATGCCCTTATTTGCGCAGGAGGCGGTGGTGGACGAGGCCACCTTGCCAGTAGTAACGCATACAGCGGGGGCGGGGGTGGAGCCGGTGGGTTGATCCTTCAATACGGCTACGGAGTGACTGCCTCTACTTACTCCATCACCGTTGGTAAAGGTGGTTACAACAACGACGGTTACGGGCCGTACTACTACCGAAGTACATTTGATGACGGAGACGACTCTGTGTTTGGATCGCTCACCGCTGTTGGCGGTGGATCGGCTGGTGTTGGTTACACAACCCCGATTGAGGGATACCCCGGTGGCTCAGGCGGTGGAGCGTCTCACAACAGCGCCACCTCGACCGGCGTAGGGGTTCGCAGCGGTGGTGCTGGGACTGCTTCGCAAGGAAACGACGGCGGCTCTGGTGGCTGCGTGGTTCTGCACTACGCCTCGGGCGGCGGTGGAGGATACGTCTCGGCAGGTGGGTCTAACAGCGCGACGGATCAGTCTCTTGGTGGCGGTGACGGCGGTGACGGGCTTGCCAATTTTAAGTTCGATGGATTATCGAACGGGTACGCAGCCGGTGGCGGGGGCGGATCGCAGAATACCTCCGCTTACGGCCCTCACGGAAGCGGCGGCGCAGGAGGTGGAGGCGACGCGGCGGGGACTAGCGGGATTCCTTCTAACGCGACTGGAATTGGTTGCGGCGGCGGTGGCGGTGGTAGTGGGAACGTCACCTTTCGCGGAGGACGAGGCTCCGACGGAATCGTCATCATTCGTTACCGCATCGGATAACTAACAAACCCATCAACCCCCCGCATGTGTGAGGTGCGGGGGTTTACCTATGTCCAAGGAAAGTGAATGACTCTTGACACACCCGGCGCAGTCTTAGCGATCCTGTCAATCGTTGGCTTGATGCTGTCGGCTCTCATTTTCGTGATTGACGCTCGCATCAACCGGATGTATCGAGAGATGAAACCTAACGGCGGCCAGTCCATGAGGGATGCGGTTGACCGTATCGAGAAGAAGATCGACGGCCACATCATGTGGCATTTGGAGGATAAGGAATGAACTCGTGGAAAGACTTCATGGCGTTTCTGAACGATCACCCTGTAGGTGTGGCGTTGAAGATCTTCGCTGCGACTGCCCTGACGTGGGTGGTGGACAACATCGCGGGGTTCGGCTTGCCTCCGGTTCTTGTGGTTGCGATTCCTCCGGCGATTGTTGTGTTGGTTGATTACTTGAACGGTGAGAACCCTCGCTTCGGGCGGCAGTCGGATGGCTAAGTTGGTGAAGGGCGGTGTCGTCCTTCGTGACCAGATCAATGGTCGCTGGCCCGGTCGGGATAAGCGGTCTGATGGTTGGATCGGGGATCGGGCGCACTCTAAGCGCAAGTCCGATCACAACCCTGACAAGAATGGTTGGGTTCACGCTCTCGACATTGACGAGAACATGGGCAAGGGCAAGTGGCGCAACGGTAGGGCGGCGAGGAAACTCGCCGACCAGTTGCGTGCGTATGCAGCATCCGGCCTGCCGGGTAGCAAGCGCGTCAAGTACGTCGTGTACGAGGGTCGGCTCGCCTCGGGCACTTACCGCAGTAAGTGGTGGAAGTGGCGGCCTGGTAATTGGGGCCACTACCAGCACATTCACATCTCGTTCACGGAGAAGGCACAGAAGGATGAGCGCCTGTGGCCGCTTCCTATCCTGACGAAGGATCGTCAGTTGAAGAAGGCTTGGCGGAAGAGGCTGTATGGCTAGATTGCCTGACCGTCGCCCAAAGAAGAAGAAGTACCGGACTGCTGCGTGGACGAGGGCCGAGGGGCAGAACCCCGAAGGTGGTCTTAACGAAAAGGGCCGCGCATCTTTGCGTGCAAAGGGACAGGACATTAAGCCACCGCAGCCGGGAGGTGGCCCTCGCAAGCGTTCTTACTGTGCTCGCAGTAAAGGTCAGATGAAGAAGTTTCCAGGGGCAGCCAAAGATCCTAACTCTCGTTTGAATAAGGCTCGTCGGAAGTGGAAGTGTACTAACTAATGGCTGATAACAAGGCAGTTGTCAATGAACTTCCGTTCGCCATCGGTCGAGACATCATTGATCGGCTGGCTCGTTATGACCGGAGTTCGTTTGCCGCTGATTACGCGATAGGTAATCAAGCGTGGTTGAGTGCAGCACACGACGCTAATCCTATTAGTCGCGTGACGACGCAGTACCAGAAGGAGCGCGTCGATCAAGAGGCTTCAGCGGGTGAGAACTCGCTTTCTAACTGGTGGCTTCGGTCGGCTACCTCGTGGCATCGAGGGGCCGGTGCTGATTTTTATGACGCAGACGAGGGTGACCTCTTCCGTTTTCGTGAGTCAGCAAACATCGACGTTTGGACTCAAGGCCAGTTGAGCCTACTGAATGACACCGATCAGGTGGCAACCCACGGAGGCTCTTACGCTCACACCTGCACGATGGGTACTTGGTTTGTCAACGGCGGCAACGTTTACCTGTATCAGATTTCCTCATCTAGTGTCGTTGAGATAACCGCTTTCACGGCGACCGCACAAGCATTGACGACGGATGGTTGTCACGCTCTCGTAGCGGCGAACGATGGTCTTTACGAAATTACCGAGTCCCTTTCGGTATCGAAACTGTACGACGCACCGGGAGGTGCGTGGACTGTCCAGGCCCTTGGCTACGTCAAAGACCGAATCATTGTTGGGTGTCAAATAACTGACGCATTGCCCATGCGCGTGTTCGAGTTGGGTAGGAACCCTACCTCTCCCCCGGCGGCGATTGACTTAAACACGACGACCGGGGATTCACGATACGAGTACGCGACGACGGAACTGGATTTTGTCGCTGTTACGGAAACCACATCGGCGATCTTGGTTGCCATGAACATTGGTGTTCAGGCGAAGGTCTTGTCCTTTACGATTGATACGACTGCTACTGGCTCCGGTGGGATGCTTGAGCCGATTAATACTGCTGAGTTCCCCACGGGCGAAGTGCTCCGCACTCTTAAGTCTTACCTGAATACGTTTGTCGTCGCTGCTACCAACCGTGGTATTCGTGTTGCTGCTGAATCCCAATCCGGTAATGGTTTTGTTTATGGTCCTCTATCCGTGGAGGACGACATTCAAGATCTTGCCTTCGATGGTGAGTATGTCTATGCGACTCGAAGCCTTGAGCGTTTAGGTGAGCGAGGCCTGTGGCGAATAGATCTTGGGGAGCAGGTGGGTAACTTCTACGCCTACGCTTCAGATATTTCGGTAGCCAATGGAACACCTCAGTCGGTTGCTTTCGTGGGTACGACGGGACGTGCGCTTGTCTGCACAAGCACGAATGTTTATGTGGAGTCGGCTACGGTCAAGGCTCCTGTTGGAGTACTTGATTCTGGCTTTGTTCGGTTTGGTACTACTGAGTACAAGCAGCCAGTCTCCTTCTCGATCCGCAGCAAGAGCGAGACTGGAACGCTGGGTGTGCGTGTGGTGAACCCCGCTGGTGATGCCGCAGATTTCGGCAGCGTTCCGTTGGGCACGGTTCTTAACATTCCTGTGTCAGCGGATCTCGTGCCGGATACGGAGTTCGAGGTTCGTGTGACTTTGACTCGTGATTCGAGCGACACGACCAAGGGGCCGGTCTTGGAGGAGTGGCAGTTCAGGGCGCTTCCGGCTCCGCTTCGTTCGCGCACCATCACAATTCCGCTGTTAGCCTACAACGAAGAGCAGGATTCCAACGGGGTCATCCGAACGAGCGACCCGTGGACACGGCTTCAGGCGTTAGAGAAGTTGGAACAAAGCGGCGGTGCTTGTTTGTTCCAGGACTTTTCGAATAATGAAGAACGCATCTGCGTGATTCGCGCCGTTCAGTTCGAGCAAACTTCACCACCTTCTTACGTCAATGGATTCGGAGGGATGGTGACCGTACAACTACAGACTGTCGATGTGGAGGTAGTGTGATTTCAGCAGTTCCCTACGTTGTGGAAAACGAGCGAGCACCAATTGTGGTCAAGGTTCGAGAGCGACTAAACATCCCAGGTGATAACTGCTTGGATCGTGGATTGATGGAAGTCCTTCGTGGGCTTCAGCAGGCAAATGGAATTACCGCTCATGGGGAGTTGGACGAACAAACGTTGGGATTGTTAAGCCTGACGATTTGGTAAAGGAAGAGGGACGCATTGCGCGTCCCTTCTTTTTTTATGCCTTTTTCTGAATGTCTTCGAGTTTGGTTTCCGCGATAACGTGCCGTCCACCACCCCTGGTGCTGGGCTTGAACTGTTGTACGAGTTTGGTGAAGCAGTCGTCGCACAGTTCGCCGAGGTAGTGGGTTGATCCGCGTCGGGCAGACCACTCCTTTATTGGTATGTCATCTTCGTGAATCCCGCATTTGTCACACGCCAGACTCGTAATCTTCGCCACTTGCTACTCCGCTCTCCGTAGGGGAATGACGTTTTCGTCTTCTGAGTAGAAGCGCATTCCCGTGAGCACTCTGTCTCGATACTGCCGATCTACGGTGATCCCGAGGTAGTGCTCCGTCTGCGCCATGTTCTTGTGGTGCAGTAAGTATTGGACAATCCGCATGGATCTGTCCACTCCCTCGTCTTCGAGGCGCATGAGTAGTAGTCGGGCACCTGTCCGACGCAGGGTGTGTCCCCCTTCACCGCGCACATCTTCCCACCCGATGCGGGTGAGTCCCTTCTTGATGATGTCTGCTGGTCGTCGGACTGGCTTGGTTGGGATGTAGGTTCCGTGCCCGTTGGTGCCGGGAACTAGGTGGTAGTCGGGCTTGAGTTCCCCGACCTGGCTGGTGAGCCAGATCAGGTGTCGCCGGAGTTCCTGCTCCAACTCGAACATCATGGGCATGGAGTCCACATCTCCGGTCTTGAAGATCCTGACGTTGACTCTTTTGGACTCTAAATCCACATCCCCTACGCGCAAATCTAAGACCTCAGAAATCCTGAGCAGGAGGTTCAGTCCAAGTGCCAGGATAATCCTCTCTATTTGGCTCTCAGAGCCGTTTATGAGGGTGTTTACGTCGCTCGGGTGGACACGTTTCCGCTCCTTCTTGGGCGTGGGTCTCTTTCTGGTGTTGATGAGTGGGTCGAAGTCGGGGTTCACCATCTTCATGGCTCGGCAATACTTGAAGAATTTGCTGAAGCAGGCTCTTCTGAGGTTTGCCGTGGACGGGGAGATCCTGCGAGCGTCCAGCACCTCTTGGATGTGACCGCCATGAATATCCGATACGGGTCGGTTCCACCCGACCACCGTTGCAAGATGCTTGATCGAGGAGATATCGTTCTCAATTGTCTTCGGCGAGTACCCCTGAGAGTACCGCCATTCTATGTAATCTCTCTTGGCTTCCATGAGTGTAGGTATCATGTCCCTCATTCTAATCCTGTCGTCACCCTAATTGCAACATGATTGCAGGTTGTGGAAAACGCAGGGTGATTCCTCCCCCTTGCAGGCTAGTGCGTCACAGGTTTATCCACAGTTCCACTAGGCGGGAAAACGCTTGGCTTGTGTTTGACATACGCGCTCATTAGTGCATGATGTGTATCAGACCTGCCACACGCAAGGTGTTCGCATGGTGACACAGGACGGTGATTGGCACATGGGTCAGTACAGGAAGTTACCCCCGAAGAACGAACTAGAAAAAATGTTGGATGCTGGGATGGCACACCGGCAGATAGTGGAAAAGATTTTCGAGGACACGGGAGAGACTGTGTCCTTGTCCACCGTAAGTTCCGGCCTATCTCGGATGGGCTTGACCGACCGGATCAGGTACGACGATTTCATACCTTGGGGTCGGATCTCCGTGGATCACAACACGGCCTACCAGTTGCAGATGCTCCGCATCGGAGCGCGGCTGAGTAAGAACCTGCCGGTAGATGACAAAGCCAAGGGCAGGTATGAACGCTGGAAAGCAGAACTTGATGAGAAGAATCTGTGCATTCATTACGACATCAGTTCAGTAGCAGGGTTCCACTATGTAGCACGACGGGATAAGGATGGCTTGGTTCGGATACCCGAACCGCTTGACCATGCTTCCTAGTCGCGGCTCCTGATGTCGCCGCTCCATGCCGGAATCTGATTTTAGGAAATGCCCCCCTACCCCCCACGACAAAATTCGTGGCAGGACAGGGAAGCAAACCTCGATCCGGCTATGCCGTTTATCGTCATTTGAGGTTTCGCCCCCACCATTTCTGGCTCCGTCAGATTAGTGCAGGAGTTGTATCAATCTTCTGCGACACGCCGACATTGATGAAAGCACTTGCGTTCGGCTTTCGTCGTGCATACTGTTCTCTATGCACGGATGTTGGGGGAGAAAAGCATGACCAGGATGTACCTGTCTGAGGACTGCTCGCATGTCCTCGTCCTGTACCCGTGGTACACGGATCAAGAAGAAGTCAAAGATGAACTCAACCTTGCTGCTCGCATGGGATTCTCCCTCGTGACTGAGCAAGGGAATTGCGACGGCCTGAGCGCCGAAGGCTGCGATGATTGGGACTACATACAAGTGGAGGCACCCCTTGGCTGAACGACCAACACACCTGTCACACAGTCAGGTCACGACCTGGCTCCGGTGCCAGCACCAGTGGTACTTGGAGAAGGTTGAGCAGGTGGATCGCAAGCCAGCCGTGTATCTATGCGCCGGTAGTGCGATCCACTCTGTCATCGAGCAACTGAACAAGGGTTTTTATTTGGAGCAGGTGCAGGGTGATAGAGGGATCTAATCTCTATGCACGCCCTTCGAGGTACTGCCCCAACTGTCTGGGTGACACGTTCGTCACTCACGTTCGCTTCGACGAGCAGGGGCAGATCTCTTGGTACCTGACCCGCGACCTGCACTACGTCAAGTGCGTCGCCTGCGACTACCCCGTGACCCTGCCAACCGAGATTGACCACATTGGAGAGACAAGTGACGCAACTTAGTGAGATGTGGAGCGGTGAGTTCCGCTCCGAACTAGCCAAGGCTGAGACCGATAGCGGCTACCCAGTCTCAGAGTTCAAGGTCGGTGGTCGTAAGACCAAGGCTCTGCCTGACGGTGAAGACGTTGACTTCTGGATGAACGAGGGTCTTCGACAAATCGAAGATTACGTCAAGTGGTACGAGGAAAGTGGTTGGCGCGTAGCGACCATGCCCGACGACCGGCCTGGAATCGAGTGGGGTGTTGAGACGCAGTTCGGTGGCGTGCCGATCAAGATGTTCGTCGATGGAATCTTCCAAGACGAGCGAGATCAGCATTGGATTGTTGACTTCAAGACAGGCAAGAACACTCCGCACTCTGCGTTGCAGTTAGCCCTGTATCGAGCCGGTATCAAGCGAGCGACCGGCATGGAGATTGACCGTGGCGCGTACTACATGACGCGCAAGGGAGAGATCGGCGACCGGATCGACCTGTCCCATTGGGATGAAGACTTCTTTGACGGCTGGTTCTCCACCACGCACGCTCAAATGTCTCTCGGTCTCTTCGCTCCGAACGTTGACATGCATTGCGGCTGGTGCTCCGTCAAGGACTACTGCCAAGCAGCCAACGGATTTTTGTCAGATAAATACCCCCTCCAAATGAAAGGAAACAAATGAGCGCGAACGAACACCTGTTCTCGTACACAACCAAGGTCGGTCGTGGTAACGACCTACTCACCGCCCGTGGTGACACCGAAGAAGAGTTTCTTGCGTCATACGAATCTCTGCTTCGCATCAAGGAGCGCATCGAAGGTCAGGCTCCTACCGTTGAGCAGGCGACACAGAATCTCAAGGATGCAGGTGTCGTTGCCAGCGATGACGGTGACCAGAACGGGACGGAATACGACGGTCGTGTCGATAAGAAGTTCGACAACACTTGGTTCGTCTACGACCGCTCGAACGCACCGCTTACCGATGCTGGTGAGAAAGCAGTCTTGAAGTGGTCTCGCGCTCAACAGTCAGGAAACATGTACTCCCAATGGGTGACTCCTGACGTTGCCAGCGGAAAGATCCGTGGTCAGGCTGCCAAGAGCGCATGGATGAAATGGACTCCTGACAAGTACGACACTTCCGATCTGCCGAAGTTGCCCGTTACGTCGTGAGAAGTCTTCTTCAGGTTGTTGTTGCCGGTTCGGAGGCAGGCGAAGAACTGCCTCCGTTCCTGCCTCTCGTTCACGAAGCGGGTATCCGCTTTAGGCGTGGGCAACTGCATGTCTTAGCAGGACAGCCTGGTCGAGGAAAAACTCTTGCTGCTCTTTGGTACGCCATAACCAGCGGAGTCGAGTGCTTGTACTTCAGCGCCGACTCTGACGAAGGAACGATTGTTAATCGTGCCCTTGCTGTGCATATGAAAGAGACGGTATCGACCGTCAAGAAGATGCGTGCGTTCGACGAGGACGACCCCGCAATGGTTGACAGCCTGTGGGATCTGTCCAACCGCATCAGGATTCAGACCAACCCAGCACCAACGCTCGATGACATTTACGAAGAGTGCTACGCCTGGATTGAGATGTTCGGGCGATGCCCCGAACTGATCGTTGTAGATAACTTGTCGAATATCCAGGCCATGCACGACAACGAGTGGACTGGACTGCGTGATGGGCTTCGTGCTCTTCACACCCTTGCCCGAGACACGCTCAGCGCCGTACTCGTCTTGCATCACACATCTGAAAGCCAAGGACAACCAACGCAGCCTTCACCTATGAAGGCAACGATGGGAAAGGTCAACGCCCTTCCCGAGGTAATCCTCACTATCGCAATGGATGGGCCTCGCTACCACATTGCGGCGGTCAAGAACCGAGACGGCAAGGCAGACCCATACGCAGATGATCCGGTCACGGTGTACGTCGATCCTGAATCCATGTCTCTATTCAACACTTTGCAAGATCTTGAGACCGCCAAGAAGAGGCGTGAATGGATTGGGTAGAGCAAGCAACGTGTCGATCGGTTGACCCAGAAGTTTGGTTTCCCGACTACCCAGGACAGGAATGGGATGCCGTCAAGATCTGCGCCCAATGCCCAGTCCAGAAGGAATGTATGACTGCATCATTCGATCAAGAAGAAGAGTTCGGAGTATGGGGTGGCATGACCCATTGGGATCGAGTGACCCTCCTGCCCAAGTACAAGAAGCGAGCGAAGCCTGACCGCTCACTACTAGTAGATCAGATGCTTCAGCGGATAGACGCAGCGATTGAGAATCATGCGGCTCACAAGAAAGCGGTCAATGATCGGCGACTAGAGCGCAACGCACGGAATAACCAGCGGATTCGAGATGAGTTGAAGTCAAGAGGGCTGAATTCGAGGGGCAAGAAATGAGTTCCTACAACAAGGCAAAGGGAACGAAGTTCGAGGTTGACCTAGAGGATTACCTCAACGAAGCATTGATGAAGGCACGGCGCTTACCCCGTGCCGGAGCAAAAGATATCGGCGATGTCGCTCTCATACTGAAGGCGCTGACCATCGTTATCGAAGCCAAGAACGTGAAGAAGCAAGACATGAGTGAGTGGCTTCGTCAAGCAGATGTCGAATCATGCAACTACGAACTGAAGTACGGAGTTCCCACGATCCCTGTTGTTGCTACGAAGACCAGGCAGAAAGGCATCGGTGAGGCCAGGGTCACCATGAATCTGGACACGCTTCTTGAGTTGATACGGATGCTGGGTGAATCGTGAGCCAAGAAGACGACCTGATTGCTGTGCTCGAACATTACGAACTACCCGAACCAGGGTACGGCGAGCGAGCGTACAACTGCCCAAGCCACGACGACGCTCATGCGTCGGCATCAATCAATAGAAGTAAAGGTGTCTGGTTCTGTCACGCCTGCGGGTCAGGCGGGACTGCTGCACAGATAGTTATGGATAGGGAGGGCATCACTTACGTCGAGGCCATGCGTTACATCGAGGCTTTGACAGGAAGAAAGTCTGCTCCGACTAGGCGATCAGTAAAGAAACAAAGTAAACGCTGGGTTCCTCCGACTCTACGCAGGGTGATCTAGGGATATGCGACTGACAATGGATGCCCTCGGTTGGACTCTCGACATTCACCTGTCCCTCACTTCCGAAGTCGAGGAAGAGGCAGGCACAGACAAGTTGGGGACGAGCGACCACACGCTCGCTGGTTTCGCACCAGACCCAGCCTTCATCGACCGCTACCCCGAAGAGGACGAATGATAGAAGCATTGGTATTGGCAGCAGTGATGGGCGGTGGCCCCGATCATCACACCCTGCACACACAAGAGATCAGCATTAAGAAGCCACACAAGGGCGCGTTCTCAGATGTGATAACTGAGGCAGCCAAGGTGCCTAAGAAATGGAAGCCGTTCGCAGCGTGCGTACTTGACCGCGAAAGCGGAGGCACACTCGACAACGTTCAATCAGGAGTTCGTGCGCGTAACCCGAGGTCTTCTGCCTCGGGACGCTGGCAGTTTCTTAACTCGCAATGGAATCACGGGCTGCCCTACGCAGTCTCACGCGAACTGAAAAGAAACGGGATGCCCAAGGAGCACGCCAAAAAGATTCGCATAGAACTACAACAGCGTCCCATCCACACCTGGCATGGCTACTGGCAAGACATAGGTTTCGTCGCCACCGTTACCGGCGGCGGCTGGTTTCATTGGAATGGAGGTAAAGGGTGCAACTCGAAACGACCGTGACTTGTCCTCATTGTGGAGGGCCAACGAATAGAGATTGCTACCGATTGCTGGTTAGGTGCGTAAGCCGTGACTGCGGCAGGTACTCGATCAGGCCCGATCTACCCAGCAATGAGTTGCCCCTTTTCGACTGGCCTGCCAGGGACAGGAAGCGTAATCGGTAATGGATTTCGATGAGTGGTTTGTTCATGGCTTGAAGATGGGCTGGGTCAGCGATCCAGTCTGCATAGAACATGACCCACTCCCATTGCGTGAATGGGAAGAGGAAGCCTTGTACACGGGTGAAGAGGTCTGCGCGATGGTAGTTCGCATTTGGCATGACGGAACAGAGATCGAACCTCGAACTCTTTGGGAGGTGTTTAGTGATGAAGCCGAATCAGTCGATGATTGATATGTGGACTCGGGCTGCTGATGCCTACCACGAAGCCATGCCTGGTTCACCAGCCGAGGAGTACCTGCGGAAGCGGGGCTTGAGCGAGGGTATTCAACAGTTCAAACTTGGGTACGTCGATGTCGTTGCTCCTGGTCACGAAGACAGATTCCGTGGCACCTTGTCGATTCCCTACTGCACTCCCAGCGGGGTTGTTGCTTACAAGTTCAGGCGGCTGGCTTCGGATGACTTACCGAAATACGACTCCCCTTCCGGTCAGCGTCAGCATCTCTTCAACGTTTCCGCTCTGCATCAGAGTGTCAGTTGGGTGCTGGTGGTGGAGGGGGAACTGGACGCTGTGGCAGCCACCGTCGCTGGGTTCCCTGCTGTCGCTAGTCCTGGCGTGAACGGCTGGAAACCGCACTTCACTCGCTGCTTCGACGGGTTCAGCAAGGTGGTCGTGGTCACCGACAACGATCAGAAGGAAGGCAACGACCGTAATCCTGGGGATGAGTTCGGCAAGTTCTTAGCCGAAACTATTCCGAATGCTATCCGCGTGTCGCTGCCTGCTGGACAGGATGTAAATAGTACAATTCAGACATACGGTAGCGAGCACTTTTCTGATCTGATCGGTCAGCAATTGGAGGACTCGTGACCATTCCCACTCCACCACCCCCCACGCCACCTCACTTCGGGCTTACGCCCGAGCAGTTTGCTAGTTACCACAGACGAGCGTGCGCCTACTCACGCTTCAGGCTTCTCGATGCTGGCTCCCGTGAATACGACGAGGGCACTCATCAGAAGATGGAAGAGTTCGACCCACACCGAATCCTTCTTGAACTACGACAAGAAGTGGCTGATGCGATCACATATCTCGTCGGCCTTGACCTGACTATCGCCAGGTGGTCAGACAAGATCGGAGAAGTTGAATGATTCCAAGCGTCGTATTCGACATAGAGACGACCGACCTTAAAGGACTGATGGGGAGAATGCTTTGCGTTTCATTCCTCGATGGTCAGACAGGTGAAGTCACCACCTTCCGTGCTGATGAGCAGCCCTGGAAGGGGCGAACCAAGATAGACGACAAGAAACTAGCCGTCGCCTGTCGCAACCACCTTGAGAAATACAAACTCATCGTCGGTCACAACTCGAAGTTGTTCGATGTGCCATTCGTGAACGCTCGACTAGCCAAGCACGGAGAGCGACCCATTCATGTCGAGTGGCACATGGATACCCGCTGGTATTTGAACTCAGCCTCGATGCGTATTGGTTCCGCTAAGTTGGATAACGCGCAGAAGTTCTTCGACTTAGGTGAAGCCAAGACTCCGATCTCTTGGGAGCAATGGCAGTTAGCGGCGACGCTGGATAAGGGTGCGATGGATGAGGTTGTCGTCCATTGCGAGCAGGACGTAAAGGTTCTCGCTGAACTGGTTCCACATGTTCTCCCTTATGTGAAGAATCTTCACCGCTAGGTGCAGCATGAATGAGGGACTTACAACTGAAGAGTGGCAGGCAGTAACAGAGGTAGCGGCTGTCGCAACTAACGCTGTGATGCTCAGGTTCAACAAGTACGTCGAGGCTGCTGATGTCAGGCAAGAGTGCCTGCTTGCTGCCGCCTTGAAAGAGAACAAGATCGTGGGCTGGCTCAGACAAGAGGGCGACTCGGAAGTGAAGCGCGGTGAGCGTTCACTCCTGAAGTTCCTGCAAAAGAAAGCCGAAGTGTATGCCCGTACACAGAAAGCAGAGGCTCTTGGCTACCAGTTGGAAGATGAATACTTCTACGAGTCTGGCCTGATCGAAGCCTTGATCGCTGTGATGGCAACCGGAGACTATGAACTAGCGGGTCAGATACTTGACCCCGCTGACGTTGGTGGTCGAAGAAAGAAAACTTTGGCAAGTGAAGGCAACAACATCATTGCCCTCGTCTCTGACGCTAACTCTGCATTCAAGAAACTCAGCAGTCGAGACCAACAAATACTCATGTGGAAGTTTGGTAACGGCTTGAGTAGTCAGGAGATTGCTGACCAGTTGGGTGTGACTCGGCAGCGCATAGACCAACTCCTTCGTCGAGGAGTTAGGAAAATGATTGAGTCGTTGGGTGGGGCCAACCCTCGGTCATAACAACTGAATAGGGAGAGGGGACGTGCTCTGTGTGGGGTAGCACGTCCCCCCTCTTGTTAGGCAGGGACGAGGCGCAGGTACTATCTCGCCTACCAGGAGCGGGGGTCGCTCAACTGGCAAGGTCATGGATGTCCTTGGCCCGAGTATCATTGGCTTTTACGCCTCGCCCCTTAGTCAAGGTTGGCTAACCATTCAGGGTTCCTCAGTCGTATGACTTCAAGACCCGTACCTGTCCGGTCTTCGGTTGATCCGCACAACTTCTTTGCCGCTGTCCTGGCTGGCTTCTCTGTCGTCCATGTGCCGATCCCTAGGATCGGTGTCTTCGGGTCGAGGCGTGCGACGATGGCCCACCTTTCCCGACCCTGCTCGATCTCCATGACTGCATCGACAATCTCCATTGCCATCTCGATTGCCTCTTCGCTTGGCTCAGGTTCGAGGATCTTTGCCACGGCTTTGACTGACCTGCTGTTTCGAGATGGCATCAGCCCTCCCCTCTGTGTATCCGTGTTCCTTGCCGACGAGGTAGCCGTCGTGATGTACGACGACTACCCCGACAACAATGCCAATCATTATCAGAATGATAGCAAGTCCCTCACTCACCCTGCACTCTCCCCACCTTGTTCCAACAGCCACAACAGGTAAGACTCCTGGGACTTGATGGTCACCTCGTAACCCTCACGCGCCATCTTCATCACGGCACTAGCCACGATTGCGTCAGCATGGGGGCCGTCCTCGACCACACCAAAACTGAATGCCTTCGAGTCCCATATCTCGGGAACGAACGGGTCGCTTTCCCAGTAGGTTCCACGGTCGCTATCAACTTCATAGACAGTTACTTCTTTCATCCTGCCATCTCCTTCATGTCACGCCAGTAGTCTCTGGCTAGTTCATCGAACACATCTCGTGGGTGCAAGTTCACCTGCTGTGAGATGACTTGCACTCCAATCAACCTCTCCGAGAACTCGCTCAACACATAGTCGATTGACTTCTCGTAGAACATTTGCAACTTGGATGAGACTTCCATCCATGATGACGAGTACCTGACGGTCTCGACAATGAACCGATGAGTTGCCTCATCGTTATCCCATACGAGACCGATGTCTCTTACTGCTTGGTCGGTGCTATTCATACCTTTGCTCCTTCTTTTATGTGTTCGAGAACCAGCAATAGATCACTGGCGATGATGGCTGCGTAGTTGTATTGGTTCGCTTCGATGGCGTGGGTCACTGATGCGAGGTGTTGCCTCGCCAACTTGTGAGAGCAGTGAGTCCAACCCTGATCGCACAAACCACAAACCCACTCGTCACTGTTCATACCGTCTCCTTCACTGGTGCTGGTAGTGCCTCGATGATGCGGTGGTGCCACATCCAGAAGTTGTTTTCCAACCGCTCACCGAAGGTGCGAACGTGATCCTTGAAGTCGATCAGGTTCGGCTCGTAGATCCCCTTCATTGGCTTGTCGCCTGGGTTGACTGCGATATCCCGCAGTAACCTCCAACCCAGTTCGACTGTGTTAGATCCCGAGTAACCACACATGAGCGGGATGAGGATGCGCTGGTCAGGCTGACTGCGCCAACCAACACCCTCTGTGCAGATGACTGCCCATTGTTGCTCGGGTATGTACCCGTTCTCATCTTCAACAGGCTCGACCTCGGTGAACACCAAGTCGTAGGCCAAGCCCCAGCCTTCATGTCTTACGTCTTGCATGGATTTGCCGAACTGTGCAGCGAACACCTTCAACGCTGCTGTCTCGGTGCGCTTCTTATCAAGTAGGTAAACCAACTTGCTCTCTCGTTCTGCGTATCTACTCATTTGTCTTTCCCTTTCTTTTCATGGCACTTGCAAGTGCAAGTGACCTCAATCCCAAGGACGATCCCTGGGCCTGGACAACGGTCACAATCTGGCTGTTGACCGTGGTGTTTCTTGCAGTAACTACTGACAGGCATGACTACTCCTTACATCACCCTGCATTGTGACTGAAGATGATCGAGCAGTTCGCCTTTGAGTTGCTGGTTCTTGTAGGTACGGAGGCAGTCGAGTGCAGCATGAGTGCTCATGCTTACCTTCTTGTACCCCACAACATCATGGATGGATCTCGCTTGAGTGAGGATCTCTAAATGTGGTGGAGCAAACATCCGTGCCCTACCCCGCAGTTGCGGGTCACGCAGAATGTCAGTCGCTATCTCTGCGATAGGCCGTCGGACCATAGAACACCTCCGTTACTTCATCTAATGGAACGATGCGCTCGTCGATGCGGTCGATGACCGCTTGCCATGCGGCAGCGATGAGCACTTCGCTTAGTGATACCTCGTCCTCGATGAATGTCTCGTGGACAAGTTCACCGTCTTGCGTTACTTCAACGTGGTACATCATCCTCCTTTACAAAGCCGCACTCGGGACAGCACCAAGCGCAGGACGTTGGACATTCGCTGTCGTCCAGACAATCCATTCCAGTTTGAGTTTGCTTCTTGCACTCGTAACAGTAACTCGTCTGCTCTTCTGTGTCTAACATTTGCCTCACCTACCCTGCAATCTCTTCGTTGCAATCGGGACACAGCCACCCTGTTAGGTGCTGGTCTGTTCTGTCACACATGGCGCACATCGCATCAGGTGGATAGGCCATCACGCCTTCTCCTTTTACCATTGTGGGCTGAACTCTCCCCTGCTCATTACTGCTACAGGGTGCTGAGCGTTCGGGTCGATGTCGGGATCAACGTCGTCATCTTCTTCATCTTCGATGTCATCGAGGTAGCACCAGCCGTGCTCATGTTCACAACCAACATGCTTATTGATGTAGTCGTAATCGGGTGTGTAATCGCAACCCAAGCCGTCGGTGTGACCGCAGCATGGGTAATCCTCGCACCTACTCATCATCCTCCACCTCGTCTTCCTCTTCTTCCTTGTGTGTTGTCCATACCTCGGCAACCATCTCAACGTCGTTGATAGCCTGCTCAAGTGCTTCCTGGTGTGCGTCGCTTTCGTTATACTCTTCGATTGTGTATGTGTCGGTGTAGTGCAACCTAACTTTCACTTCATAAGTATTCACTTACTCAACCTCCTTATCTAGTTCTTCTTGATGATCTTTGATTGCTTGCCTCAAGTGATCCTCGATAGCGAGGAGGACCACGATGGTCATGCGTGTAAGGATTGACTGGAATGGAGTGAACAACTCCGCAGAACCCCACTCAAAGTCTTGAACCTCTGGGCTGCTGTTCCAAATGTCTATCACCTCGCTATGCCAGATGACGAACTCGCAACCATCAGCCGTCTCGTGAACCCACCTATCAACGTCATCACCAGGCAGGTCACCACTCTCAAAGGCATCCACTACCCACGAGTCGAGGGTCGCTTTCACCTCATCCCACTTGTTACTCATCGAAGGAACCTCCCCTTTGAGCCAAAGGCTCGGTCATACGAGGCTCGTTCCAGTTACGGACGACATACTGATGGGCGCTCTGACTGCTCTCTATATCTACTGAATCGGCTTCGTACAGCCCAACCTCGTATCCGTGGGCAAAGAAAGTCTCATTGAAGAATCGAATGAGACCTTCCTCGTCGTTGAACATGAGGTTGAGAACGAACGGTTTGTTACTCATACCTACCTTTCTTGTTGAACGATCTGTCCAACATGGCGAAGGTCAGAGCCGAAGCCCTGACCTCCACCATACTCACAGATCCGTCAATCATGCTGCATTTAGCACTCAACCACATCGCTTACTTGATAGTCGTCAATGGTGATTATGTGGTCACCCTCTCTCACCTCCGAGTTAACTAGGCTGTCGTCAATGTACGAACTAGCCTCATCACCGACGATTGACTCCGCATCTTGCTCGTTGCGTGCTGTCACGGAGATAGTGACAGGCACCGTCATCGTGACTGTCACATCAACGGTTACGTCATACTCCTTCTCACGAGGAGAGATGTAAGCGATCTTCGACTCGCCATTGAACTGGTCTATGAACTGGTCGTACTCATTACACCAGTTACGGCTCTCGGCCTCCTGCTCAAGCATCGAACCGATCAGGTCAATGTCTGAGGAGTAATCCCGCTTCTGCTTCGTCATCTCCCAAAGCCGCATACTCACGCTGTGAAACTCATGGAACAACGTGGCACGAGTTTCCGACTCGGGATTGGGGACAGACTCAGCAAATGTCCACGGCAAGCGGGTACTCCTACCAGCAGGCATCGCAAACTTGACCTGCTCTGTGTCGTCAGGCTTCTGCCGTGACTTGACCTCACCCGTGACCACGACGCTGCCTTGAGAGTGATCCTCACCGTAAACCCAAGCAACATCAGTGACCGTTACTGTGTGTTCGGCAATAGATTGAGCATCCCTGAGAGAGTTGTAGCGATCCCAACGGTACTCATAAGGGAACTCTGGCTCATTACCGACCAGGATCTTGTCACCAATCATGGGGACGAAAGCGATCTGGTCGAAGTGAACCCAGCGATATTCGTCAGACCCCTCCTCACGGAAGTACCAGCGATCCTCACCGCTTTTGTAGTTAGCGTAACCCTTCTTGCCAATCATCGCGTCGGTGTAACCAGCCACGCTTGGTGCCTTTATGAACGCACGCGACTCGTTGTATCGAAGGGGGTTGCTCGATACAGCATCATCGTAAGTAATCGTACTCATTCTTACTCCTGTTATCTCACCATCTATGCACGTTACATAGATGAGAAGGAGGGCAGGTTGCCCTGCCCCCCAACTCACTCATGCACCCTGCTATTACCTCAGTAAACGCCCACCCCTAACATTTGATGAGGCGTGCGCTCGAAGTTCACATCTTCTAAATAATCTAAGACTTCTTCAGCGTCCAAGTTGTCGGGGACACTTACAACTACACAATCTTCTACGGGCATGTAAGTACCCGTTCCTTCGTGATACCAAACCATGCTCATACCAACTCACGCTCTCCTTCATTGATCTCCCATGCTGCACGTTGAGCAGCGAACTCAGTCATGAAGTCACCTTGAGAGCCGTCACCACCCTCATTCCTCGTCGGCAAGTGGATCAGTTCATAACCGTAGTTGCCGTTGTAAGGGTCATGAACAATCCACCACTCACCATCAGAGGAGAAGAACTCCACTCGTTCCATGTCATACCTCGCAATCGTGTCCGTAGTGCCATTCCTGACGGTCAATCCCATCAGCCATATCGAACACTCGATCACACTCCTCGCACTTCTGATACAAGCCAATGCCCAGCATTAGTCGAGCCTGCTCTCTACCCAAGCGTCAATGTCATGAGACTGAAGCACACCAACAAAGGCATGGGCATAAGCACACTTGATCTCATACGATTGACCGCCCTCATGGACAGAGATAGCAAGCCCACTCGGGTAGCCCTTCCGAGCCACACCAGCAGCCTTAGCCCATCTGCCCCAACCTGTATTGCCCTTGAAGCAGATAGAAGCGAAGCCACACACACCTTGAGGGACGTAGTACGTCGGCTTAGTCTCGTCAATCGTGTCATCGAACAGCGACTTCGCTGTCCCCACGATCATCGGAACCGGAACCTTCGCATTGGCGGCTTCCATAGCAGCCTCATGCGCCTCAATGTAGATGGCCCCATAGTTCTTGTCATACCAACTCATCTTGATACCTCTTTCTCTTGAACGTAGCGTTGTTGCCACGCTCAGGGAAGCCACCCGAAGGTGGCAACCCTCAACTTGGCAAGTTGCTTCTGATGTTGGCGATGTGCTCTTGATGTTGCTTGTCTTGAAGGTGCTTCACTTGTCGCAAAGCGAGCAGATGGATACACCATTGCAAGTAAGGATCAGTCCGTAACGCCTGCTGTCTACTGTCCTTGCCGCCCGTAAAAAGGGTGGTGCTGTGATAGTCGCCGTCCTCGCCGAAGCGAGCGACAACCTGAGTGCCCCGACCGTCCCAACCTTGGTGAACACAGACGTAGCAGTCCCACCTTCTCTGCTCCCTCTGAAGTTCACCATCAACCCTCGGCACCCACATCGTTTCTTCGATGATCTGCCCTATGGGTTCACAGTTGTCGCAATCGTGACGGTGGCGGTACTGCGGAAGCCTTGGCGTTTCGATGTATTCCATGACCTCGTACACCATGCGGCGGCCCTCGTCACTCATCACTTACCCTCTCGATTACAACCGCCTCGACTACAACGTCGTCGTAGCCGTCGTTCTTGAGGATCTGAGCAGTTAGGTCTGCCGCCTCTTTAGTCATGTAGTAGTCGGCCTCTACGCCACCAACCCACACAACAAAGTGCGCTTCACTCCTGGTACTCATCTCGCTACTCCTAACTCCCTGGTGATCTGCCAGGGTGAAAGACAGGGGCCGAAGCCCCTGCCTAACAGAATGGCAGATAACTAGATCACCCTGCAATCCATTCAGGCTCAATCTCCTTGTAGGCGGCAATCTCAGCCTCATGGACAGCCCTTTCTTCAGCCTGCTCAGCAGCCAACTCTGGGTCGGTCGGCTGGCAACCAGTCATATCGAAGGGCACTTCGTAGCCGTCAGATGACGACATGCACAACTGAGCCAAGAACCAGTTAAACTCGTCTTGTGCCCTGACTGCTGCGGTGTCTGCGTCACCCGCTTCGGTAACGATGTGGATAATCGCTTCGACCTTTGCGTCGTTTCTGACGTAACGATAGGTAGTACAATGCTCCATCGTGATACTCCTTGATCGCTAAGTTGGCCTATCTGACCAACTGAAAGAGCCAGGGTCGAAACCCTGGCCCAATCAGAACGTCAGACCTAATACTTGTATCCAGGACAGTCCTGCTCACCAAGAAGGTGTCCCTCGGCGTAGCACACCGGACAGACCCACTTGATATCCCTCTGCCGCATACAGACTTCGAGAGCCATCGGCAGCGGAACCCTGCTCGACGACGACAGACCCTCGAACCGTGGGAAGTACCGCCGAAGGTCAGTCAGAACGTCCCTCGATAACAGACCGAGGAACATCGCAACCTCGTAGACTCTCGGCCCACGTTCCACCGTCCACTTCTGCTTAGCCATACTGATCTCCTTTCAGAGGCTCATCAGCACCGTCATCAACGGTGGACACCCCCGAAGGGGTGTTTCGCCTTTAGGCATTTGACAACTTGCGGATCAGGTCAGAAGCCCCACCCTTGGTCTTGACGTTGGGCAGGTCAGCGATCTTGAGCGACTGCTCGTAGCAGAGCGTCGAGATCTTCCTGATCTGAGCAGCCGTAGCAGGGTCTTTCCGCCAATCCCTCTTAGGCTTGACCGTCCTGGTCTTGCCGTTGGCGAGGGTCACGGTGAAGGATTGCTTAGCCATTTTGATCTCTCTTTCATCTTGCAGGGTGTAACCGGCAGGGTGTTCTGTCGGCTACTTCCATTCCATCATGCACGTCAAATCAGGGGGGCATACCAGGGCAAAACGGACACTCCAGGGGGCACAGGGGACAGGTCCGTGCTCAAGCCCCAGGCAAAGAGGGAATAAGCCACAAAACGGACAGCACACTACCCCAATAGGTGCAGAAACGCACGACCTGGGGGGGTTTTAAGCAAGCCCCCCCGTGGGGTGTGTACAGACCTGAGAAAAATTTTGACCAGAAACCCGCGTGTTTGCAGGGTGTTGAAAGTTTTTGTTTCTTGGGGGGTTGCTTTTTGTGAATTGCCAGACTACAGGGTTATTAGTAGAAGCCTTTTTTTACTAAGCCTCCCCGCCTTTAGGGGAGGCGGCGGGTCGGCTTTGTTTGTGATTGTTCGACCGAGTTCCGCGAGGTCGTGGGACGCTCGCGTCACTTTGAGCAGGTAGAATATGGGAACGGTCACAACGTTCCTGTGATTTATCCCCACTTTTAGGTGGGTGAGTTATGTCCAGAGTGAGTTCGTTACTGCGCTCGTTTGATCCGTTCGCTTCCTGCGTCAGCGACGCTGCGATTTTCTACGCGGTGGAGGAGAAGTCCTCCGCATGGTGGGATCGGAACGTTTGGCATTTTGTTCGGCTTGATGGTTCTGGCTGCGCCATTTGGCGCGGCGCATTGCAGGCCAATCAGAACATTGGCGGTAGGTCTTTATCTCACCCGTTGGTCGAGTTGAAGGTCGCCGGTTACACATCTTTTATCCCGTTGAGGACGCGCCGGTTGTTGTGGGCGTGGGCGTATGGGTACGAGACGCTGCCCGATGGGAAGCAGACAGATTTCTCCACCGACGAGGTTATCTCGATGACCTGCTGGAACCACTTGTGCGTGAGCGCACAGCACATGGAGAAGGTTGATCGGACGGAGTTGGGTTACAAGACATGGGCCAAGGAGACAGGTCAGGTCGCCGGGTAGTCGGTACTGAGGTTGCGAAGGGTGAACTGCTCGCCCTTATCCGTTCGGGTGAGCGGGTGCGTGACGCGCTGCGGAAGATCGAGAGGTCTCGTTCCTGGTATCAGGATCAGCGTAGGCGTGACTCCGACTGGGCGGCTTTGTGTGACTTCTCCCGCCATAAGCGTCTTGAGTTAGTTGCCTCGAATACTGAGAAGGTCGGGTTCTCCGAGTTCTCCGAGAAGTACCTGGGTGTGAAGGTGTGGCCTCACATGCAGAACGTGGTCGATCTCATGGAGGGGCGCGACCCAGGGTGGCTGCACCCGAGCATGGTGTACGAGAAGGGCACTTCTGGACTGAGCCGGTTGCTCGTTAACGTCCCGCCCAATCACGCGAAGTCGATGACCGTGAGTATTAATTACGCGACGTATCGGGTGTGCAAAGACCCGAACATCAACGTGATTATCGTGAGCAAGACTCAAGATCAGGCTAAGAAGTTCTTGTACGCGATTAAGCAACGGTTGACCCACCCCCGCTACGCGGAGATGCAGGCGGCGTTCGGCCCTACTGACGGGTTCAAGGCTTCCGCTGATGAGTGGTCTGCTACCCGCGTTTACTTGGGGGGCGACCGGGACAGCGACTCCAAAGACCCAACCATCGAAGCCATCGGCATGGGTGGAATGATTTATGGATCGCGTGCGAACCTCATCATCCTCGACGATGTTGTGACGCTAACCAACTCGTCCGATTGGCGTAAGCAGCAAGACTGGATCAGGCAGGAAGTTGCGTCCCGTCTCCCACCGAGGGGCGGTCAGTTACTTGTTGTTGGTACCCGCGTCGCCTCGATTGACTTGTATAAAGAGTTGCGTAACGCGGAGCATTACACGGACGGGAAAGTCCCGTGGAGTTACCTGGCTATGCCAGCCGTGTTGGAGTCCAAGGAAGACCCGAAGGATTGGGTGACCTTGTGGCCTAAGTCCGAGCAGACACTCATGGAAGATGATGTGCCGGACGAAAATGGAAACTTCGAGCGGTGGAGTGGCGAGCGCCTATCCCAAGTTCGTAACGAGGTCGGGCCGAGTAAGTGGAGCCTGGTCTATCAAAATCTTGACGTAGCCGAGGACGCGATATTCGATCCCGTCTGCGTAAAGGGTTCCGTGAATGGCATGAGGAGTGTTGGCCCCCTGTCGTCCGGTGTCGCTGGTCACCCGAAAGACCCTGAAGGCTTCTACCGGGTGGTTGGTATTGATCCAGCGATGAGTGGCGATACGGCTTCCGTCGCCTATGCCGTAGACCGGAGAAGTGGTAAGCGTTATGTGATGGATGTCGATGTGATGACATCGCCTTCGCCAGCCGCGATCAGGACGCTGATTCGTAATTGGGCAGAGCGGTACAGACCGCAGACTATTGTTGTGGAGTCCAATGCGTTTCAGTTGTTTCTGACTCAGGACGAGGAAATCAGATCGTTCCTGGCAAGCAAGGGAATCTCTTACCGGCCCCATCACACAGGCTCAAACAAGCAAGACCCTGAGTTCGGTGTGGCCTCCCTCGCTCCCCTGTTTGGTTCAAAGACGACGCGAGAAGGTCAACTAACCACGAAGCACGCTGGCGACAATCTCATCGAGTTGCCTGCCACTACAAATGAAAACGTCAGGAAACTGGTCGAGCAACTAATCACCTGGCAGGCGGGGGTTCCCCCGAAGAAACTGAAGCAAGACGCTGTGATGGCTTTATGGTTCGCCGAACTTGTTGCTCGTGAGCAGTTGTTCCGCATCAACAGCAACTACCAAACAAATTTCATGTCTACTGAGTTCGTTACCAGGGGCGATAGAAGCGCCCAGTTCACGGTAAACCTCAATGATGTCATTTCCGTATAGAAGGTTGTATGGCGACGTATAACGAGCGTTTCGAGCAGATTCGTATGCGCTTCTCTGAGCGCGACAAAAAAATGAGCATGGTTGCCGAGGCGCGTAACGGGAACCTGGGATCGGTCTACCCCTCCCTGTTCCCCGAGGGCCAATGGTCCCAGCCCATCGTCGCCAACATGATCGACATTGTTGCTAAAGACTTGTCCGAGCAGATCGGTGTTCTCCCCACTATCTCCGCTTCCGGTGACTCAGCCCTCGATGAGAGTGCTCGAACGAAAGCCGACAAGCGCACGAAGATAGCGAACTACTACCTCGCCAAGTCGAAGATGAGTAGCGAGATTATTCGCGCCGCTGACCAACTGATTACCTTCGGTTTCGTTCCCCTGCGCGTGGAGCCAAACTTCAAGGACGGTGCTCCCCACATCAGCGTCGAGCACTCGATGGGCACCTACTGGGATCAAGACCGCTTCGGTGAGATGCGCGTCTTCTGCAACAGTTTCCGCAGGAAGGTCGGCGATCTAGCCGCCATGTTCCCCGAACTGGCAGACAAGATCCGCTCGTCCCGCCGCGACGACAACTCCTACATCAACGTTATCCGTTGGACAACCCCAGACGAGATCGTCATGTTCACGGAAACCGATGTAGTGCTGACTCGTCAGGAAAACATGATGGGTGTCATCCCCGTTGCCTTGGCGAAGCGACCCACGTTCGACGGAGGGGTATCTGGTCAATTTGACGACGTTCTGCCCGTGTATGCAGCAAAGGCACGGCTGGCGCTACTCATGTTGGAGGCCACTCAGAAGAGTGTTGAGGCTCCACTAGCAATCCCGCAGGACGTTACCCAGTTGAACGTGGGGCCGGATTCGGTCATCCGAAGCAACACGCCAGAGAAGATCCGGCGCGTAAGCCTGGATGTACCGCCTTACTCGTTCGCAGAGAACAACATTCTGAGCGACGAGTTGAAGTACGGAACTCGATTCCCCGAGTCACGAGCCGGTCAAGCCGACGGATCTATCGTCACAGGTCAGGGCGTGAAGGCTCTACAGGCCGCGTTTGACCAGCAAGTCAAGGTCTCGCAAGCCATCCTGGGTGAAGCATTGGGTGAGGCGATCAGCCTTTCCATGCGCTGCGATGAGGTTTACTTCAACAATCGCGTCAACCAAGTTTCAGGCAAGGTCAACGGAGTACCGTTCAGCCTCAAGTACACGCCGCGCACCGACATTCAGGGCAACTACGGCGTGAACGTTGACTACGGGCTTCTCGCTGGCCTCGATCCCAACCGTGCTCTAGTTTTCGCGCTACAGGCGCGGGGCGACAAGTTGATCTCACGATCCTTCACTCGCCGACATCTACCTATCCAGATCAACCCATCCGAAGAAGAGCGTGCGGTTGATATGGAGGACATGCGTGACTCTTTGAAGCAAAGCATTCAGGCTCTCGCTTCAGCGATTCCCGCTTTGGCTACCCAGGGTCAAGACCCCATGAAGGTTGTCAACTCTCTTGCGACCGTGATTGACGAGCGCAAGAAGGGAACGCCAATCGAAGAAGCGGTGAAGCAAGCGTTTGAGCCGCCCAAAACTGAACAGCAAGAACAGCAACAACCCCGAGAAGAACAGATTCCAGGGCTACCAGAAAACACAGCCATGCCGGGTGCGGAAGTCCAGCAGCCGCAGGCACCGATGTCTATGCAGAACCTTCTTGCAGGACTTTCCGGTTCGGGTAGCCCAGTTCTTAAGGGAAACATTCAGCGACAAATTCCAGCGTAGGAGAAAAAATGATTGGAACTCAAGGCGGTAACGCATCTGCACCTGTGGCGCAGCCCTGCAAATGCTCGCGTTATGGCGGTTCTGTGCCCGGTGGTGGCACTCAGCAGCGTCCCCAGGGTGACAAGCCCAAGGGTATCGGTGCTGGCGGCAGCAACCTGAAGTAGTTATGCCAGGAAATTACGACGACAGTATGGGTCGGCGCTTGGCTAAGAACTTTGGAATGAACTTGAAGCCGGGTAAAAAGCGTTACAAGTCGAAGAAGAAGAACGCGAAGCAGGCGATCCTTAAGGACGACGCACGCGGTTACCGCAAGCGTCGCGTTGAAGAACTGCGTGCCGACAAGAACCACGACATGTTGCAGCACTTCATTGGGAAGAACGCCACGCGCAAACCCCGTAACTAGAGGAAACAATGGCTAAGAGAAAATTTGGTGAGCCGCCAGGTCAAACCCGAACGAAGAGGCAAACCAAGAAAAAGGGAAACCGCTACTCGAAGTTCGGATTAGGTCCGGCTTTTGTGGGGGATGTCGCTAAGGGACTCGGTGAAGACCTAGTAAGTATGGGTAAGACCGCGTTCGATCCGCGCCTGCCATTCATGCGGGGGAAGGACGCTGAGAAGGCGAAGCGAGACGCTGCCCTTCTAGGGATGACCGTTATCCCTGGTGGCAAACTCATAAAGCCGATTGCCAAGGCAGCGAAGACCGCGAAGAAGACCACGAAAACTCCTGGCACTTCCACCGTCAAGAAGACGACGAAGAAGGCAGCCGAGAAAAAGGCAGCGGCTAAGAAGACAACCAAGAAGACCACGGCTAAGAAGACCCCTACTCTCCAACTTAGGAAAGTTCCCCCGAACTTTAAGAATCTTCCGCGCCCCAAGTCGGTCAAGCCCGGTGCTCCCAAGAAGCCCCAGTTTATGATTGATAAGCAACGGGCGGCAGACCTTAAGAAACTTGGTGACACGGGTAAGCGTGGTCGTCCACAGCCTAAGCCCAAAGATTTAAAGACAGACGCTCCTGGTGGTTCGACCAGCCCAGGGTTCACAAAAAAGCGTTCTCCTAAGTACGAGCCTGAGCCGACAACGGCTCGACCCGTTTCACCGGCTAAGAGCGGTGAGGCTCGCACTACCCCGATGAGCACCAAAGAGGTAGAGGACACTCTTGGTAAGTTGGGATTCAAGCGAAGCGAGACTGGACTCGAAGGCGCGTACAAGCGTTACAAGAGCAAAGGTCTTGACAAACCCAAGACCCGCACAAAAGGTGTAACAAAGAAGACCTCCGCTCAGCGCGAGGCTTCGGAAGCACAGGTCGAGCGCAGGAAGAAGGCTGGTGGCAGTCAGGCATTAAAGGACGCGATCAGGAACCCGAAACTTGGTGGTGATGTTTCCATCGCCAAGATGTCTCCTGCTGAACTCAAGAAGGCTTTGTCTAACCCAAGAAGTTCTGAGTCTCGCCTAATGAAGACTCTTGAGAAGCGAGCCAGGCGCGGGAATCTGCGCGAAGGTGAGATGCAGGTTCTCAACCGGCTTCGGGATAACGCTCCGAAGGCAAGCAATCAAAGGCAAACCGAAGGCTTGATGCGAGATGGCATTCGATCCGTCGGTCAAGGTCAGGCAGAAGGTGGCTCTAAGGCTGGATTCGTAAACCCGCCGCGTAACGTCAAGGCCAGTAATCCGAAGTGGCGAGGCGAAGGCGGCAAAGACGCGCCGAAGGGTCCAGAAGGTAAATCCGGTACAGCCAAGCGTGGCGACAAGGTAACCGAGAGGGCTAAGGAAGAAGACGGCGTAACCCGCATTAAGGGTAAGGGCGGTCAAGCACGCAGGGTGATCGCACCAAGCACAGATGTTGCTGTTGCCCGTGGCGGTCCTCGCGGTCGCCGCGTTGGTGGGGGTGCCACATCTGGTCGTAAGCCAATCGCCCTCGGCTCCGGCAGGAGAACGCCAAGCAAAGATGTAGTTCGTGGCGAAGTAGTCCGTGGAGGTAGAACTAGCGGTGGCAGCAAGGGGCGCACAGCGAAGCCCGTTGATCTCAAGACCAGGCCCGTTGGTGGCGGTCGTGGAAGTTCCGGTCGCGGCCCTGCTGCTCGTGGTACTGCTGGTCGTGGTGCTGCTCGCGCTGCTATCGGATCTAGTGCTGCAAAAGGCAAGGGCAAGGGAAAGAAAGCCAGGGACATAACTCCTGTTGCTGCTGCTGTAGGTGCGGGTGGATTTGCCGCAAGCAAGGCAGGCGGCGTAGCCGAGAGGACTGCCCCGAAGGAATCGGACAAGGACAAGGTAACTCCTCGCCCGAAGAAGCCCACGAGCCAGTTGCGGGATAAGTACGGTCGCAAGATTGATCGCGCCGAGTTCAACCGACGCGAGGCTTACCGCAAGTCCCTTGAGGGTATGACCGAAGCGGAGAAGAAGAAGGCTCGCAAGGCCGAGATGAAGCGCCGGGAGGCGTACCGCGCCCGTAAGGGTAAGGGAGCGAACATCATTACCCGCAACCTTGACCTGAAAGAAGGCGTATCTAGCCGCAAGGTCAACAAGGAAATGAAGGCTGCTGCCGGTAAGGGTGGCAATCGTCAAGCGGCAATCGACGCTCGAAAGAAGTACCAGAGAAAGAAGAAGTAATGCCCGGTCGAGTCTTTTGGAAAAACCCAAATCCCACGAAGAAGAAGAACCGGAAGAAGATGACCCCAGGCGAGAAAAGCGAGGCGGCTCGTCGAGCAAGCGCCAAGGGTCGTCGCTACCCGAATCTCGTGGATAACTCAGCGGTCATTCGCAAGCGTAATAAGTAGTAGGAGGTAGTCGTGCCGCCTGGTGGATACCAAGCACCACGAAAGCCTGCACCCGTAAGCGGCCCTGGTGCGCTATCAGAAAGAACTGACGGCGCACCGGGGCAATCAATTAAAGACTTGCCCAACGCCGGGTACGGAGAGCAGAAGGACTTCCAGCAATTACAGAAGTCGGCAAAGATGGCGAAGGCTGCCTCGATGCCAAAGGTCACTCCGCTTGATGCTCCTACGGAACGACCGGACGAACCGATTACCGAAGGTAACTCGCTGGGTCCAGGTCGAGGGCCGGAGTCTTACGGGATTTCACGCAACGTCTCAGAACTCTCGCAGATGGAGATAAGTGATATTGCCCAGTCGTTACCTCTGTTGGAGGGGGCGGCTAACGATCCGAACGCTCCGCGTTCATTTGTCCGATTCGTTCGCTACTTGAGAGACAATGCCTAGCCTTCCAGAAGATATTTCCGCAGCCGTAGACGCTTTAGGTGTTGAGCCTGTCGGAATTATTTGGGGTATCGGCATGACTCCGTGGGAGTCTGCTGAGCAGCGTGACTCATTCCTTCGAGCCATTACTGGCGGTCGAAATGGGTAGGTTCATTGGTGACGAAGCGGCAACCTTGACTCCTGCCGATAATCTCGGTAAGCCAATCAAGGATGCGTCAGAAGAAACTCGTCAGCAGATGATTGAGGCTGATCGAGTGCGGCAACGAATGGCCCTTCAGGAAGAAGCCGAAACTCCCAATCTCGTTCAGCGATTCCTCAATCCCGCCCTAAACGCTGTTGATTCCGGCATCGAAAAAATAGATAACTTTTACAAAGAGACGGAACAGAATTACACCGCTCTCATTGATTTTGCTGGTAGCGCAGTTACGGGTAATGAGCGACTAACGCTGGAAGATACCTACAAGGTCTCCCCCGGTCAGGCTATTGAAGCGAACATAGAGGCTCTATTCGATGACAGCGTTCGGTTGGCTGACGATGACTGGCGTGAGTCCCAATGGGGTGTGTCTAACCGCAACCCACTCGATGATGACTTCAATGTCAACTATTCGACTGGTGCCCTTGACTTCGCCGTTGACTGGTATCTCGATCCACTTGTCCTCGGGTCCAAGTTTACAAAGGTTCTACGTTTCGGTACGGCATTCGGTAAGCCCATTCCTGGCATGGCGGGTGGCCTAACGCACCGCTTAACATCCGGCAAGGCTGGCGCAAAAGTAATACAGCAGGTCGGTAATGACATTGACCAGGCAATCGCCAACCCCAGTAGTCAGGTGGGAAGCGTCGGCAAAATAAATCAGATGGCTAGGGATCTAGCCAAGAACGATTACAACTACGCGCTCACGGTGCGAGAGTTTCGAGGCCCAAATCAGGGAGCCTTGGCTACGGCAGCGTCATTGATAGATGACGAGAGAACCATGAAGGTGTTTCTCGGGGCGATGACTGGTTCGCAGCGCCACATTGACGAACTGGCGAACATCAGGAATGACATCTACACGAATGTTATGAAGTTGGCTCATCCTGATGTGTACGAGCGTCTTGCGGTGCATACGGCAGAGTCGAAAATGCCCGTCGCGCTAGAGCGTTTCCTCGAACCCGGCGCTGACGGCGTGAAGCGCATCGAGGCTATGGCTGACAATAGCGAAGAGTTCGCCGACATCCTCCGTGAAATGGGGTACGGCTACAGACTTAAGGGAGTTAAGGCCGCTTCCCGTCTTTCGCAGGAAGTCGGCGGCGGTGCGGTCATTCGAGACTGGCGCAGCCCTTACCAGTCTGCTTTGTACAAGAAGCGCAATGCCCGTAAGTTGCAAGCGGAGAAGCGCGGCACCTCACCGGCTGCACGCGAGTTTATGTACATAGACAACTTCGGTATTCCCCTTCGCCTGTTGTCTGTCACCAAGCAGTTCCTTACTGGCAAGGAGACCAACGGCCTCGTCCAGGTGAGGGGCTTGGAGGCCGGTCGAGGCTTTACCGAGATCAGGGCAGTCGGAACTGACTCCTCGGTTCTGCGTAACTCTGGTTTCGAGCGTGAGGCTTTGGAAATCTGGGGTAAGGCTGTAACCCCAGACGAAAAGTTTGTTGCGGTCAAGGAGATCGAGAACCGGGCTTTCGAGATCCAGGTCGCTCACTACCTTGGTAAAAGCGATCTCGGTGAGCAGGTGAAAAAACTGTCCGACGAGGATCAGCGCAAGGTGATGAAGGATCTTAACGATCTTCGTAGTGACTTGTACAAAAGGATTGATAAGCGACGGGCTGAGATTCTTCGGATCGCTCGTGACCCGAAGCGTGCCTACGCCACATACATTGACCCCGATAATGGCGTTCAGGTAGTTTTGGATAAGCGTCTGCGCTCGCAGTTATCTGTTGCTGAGCCGATGCTGGACATGAAAATGTTGCAAAAGACCGCTCGCCTTCTTGTCAGGGACTTTTCTAAGCAGTACGACTTAACAAACGATCTACTGTCTGCCGGTAGTAGGACAAAAGTTCCCGGCGTGGGCAAGGGTCAAGGCTTCCGAAATTGGAGCGTAAACACGCTCGATACCACTCTCGCCTTGTGGAAGGCTACTGTCCTAATCCGTGCGGGTTACACGCAGCGCAACCTTTTCGAGAACTCTCTACGTTCCGTTGCCACTATCGGCATCTTGCCGATGATCGCCAGAATGCCTGGTGGTGTAGCGAAGATAACGAACAACACCTACAAGCGTGGCAAGAACAGAACCATTGTGAAGCGGTGGAACCGCCTCGCTAATGAAGAGGCTGAAAAGATCGCCAACTTTAAGGCTCGCATTGCTAGGGGCACTCTTGGTCTTGATGACCAACTAGCGGAGTCAGAGCAGCAACTCGCCGCCCTTTTGGAAAAGATTCGTAAGACCGAACTTAACCTGACCGGGGACGCGCAGAAAGTATTTGGACTGGAACTATTCAAGGCAACGGGTATCAGGGTTGGGGACGAGTGGTTCACTCCCTGGGATGACGTTACTCGTGACCTGACTTCGATGGGAAACACCAATCGCCAGACCTTGAACGCCCTGATTGATGGTGAGTCTGACCTGCTGGTTGACAGCCAAAAGTACATCATGGTCAACCCTGGCGACCCGCAGTATTGGGACGAGTTAGTCCAGTCAGGTATTCAGTTTGTTGAAGATGAGGTTACTAAACGAGTCCTGCAAGGCCAGAGCGCAGAGTCCATCATCAAGTGGATGAAAAGCCCCAATGCTCGCTACTACCGAGACGACATGAAGACACCCATTCGCGGTGTCTCCGACTACGTTGCAAATCGAGTTGAGATGGTCGAACGGTACCTGCCAACGGAGAAGTCCAGGCAGATGGTCCTCGATGGAAACGTCTCCCCCGCTCAACTCAAGGCCGAACTGGGGAATCTAATCGAGTCAACGATAACCCCGCTCAGCCCGATTCATGGTCGGGAAGTTACGGAAAAAGTTAGAAACTGGGGATTTCGACCCGTTACCAATTGGGTCTTCAACCTCATCGGTGATCTACCGGAGACACATCTGAATCGGCAGCCCTTCTACGACACCGTATGGAGGAAAGAGTTCAACGCTCGGGTCGCTAACGCACGGGAGCAGGGAACGGAACTTAGCAAGGAAGTCCTTGAGGGGATCAACCGCGCAGCAAAGGCACAGGCTTTGCGGGATCTGAAGGAAACGCTGTACACCATCGAGCAATACTCGACGATGGCTAAGTACCTGCGCTTCATTATCCCCTTCTTCCCTGCCTTCCAGAACACGGCATCAACGTGGGCGAGGATCGTTGCGCGAGACCCTGCTGTCATTCCACGCGCCGATACATTATGGAACCTCCCCAACTCCCTGGGGATGGTGGTGGATGATGACGGAGAGGTAGTTCCTTACGACCGTTACGGCTTCATTCGCGGTGGTGAGTCCAACTGGATCATCATGCCTCAACCCGTTCGGGACTACTCGATAGAAAAGTTCGGCATTCCTTTCGATGTTCCGCAGGGAAGCCTGAACGTTGCTTTCCCCGGCGAGACTCCTTACTTGCCTGGGTTCGGGCCGCTCGTAACTATGCCCGTGAACATGTTCTTGGCAAACAAGCCAGATGTGCAAAAGATAGTTCGTGAAACCATTGGCGAAACCTTTTACCAGAACATTGTCCCGTTCGGCAGGACTGAGCCAGAAACTTGGAAACTCGCGGCACCTGGCGGGTGGCGCAAACTTTTGAATTGGCAGGGCGGGGAAGGTAACGACGTTTACCTAGGTATCGGTGGAGCGATCATGCGAGACGAACACTTCCGCTGGGCCGAAAGTGGAGGGTTGCCCGACGAGAAATACTCGGCAGAAGGAGTCATTGAAAAAATCAATGCCTACTTCACGATGAGCGTTCTCGCCTCATTCGGTGGTCCGGTATCTATTTCCCCTGGATCAGCAAACGCTCTCGCGTTGGGTTACTGGCGCAGGCTGCTGGAAGACCCGACGCTTACTTACGACGAGCGCCTAAAGCGACTTGAGGACAAGTTCGGTCCCAACGCTGCGGTGTTGGTTACGTCCACCTCGGAGAAGGTCAAGGGTGTCGGCTACACGATGGAGGAGTACCAGCAGCAGAAGAAGTACCAGGATGTAGCCAGGGACTTGGGCAAGATTGACCCCGACCTTGTAGGTCTTATCAGTTCTGGTGTTCCCGCTGGTGAGTTCGATCAGGGTGTTTACACCGCTTTGGGCATGGAAGAGGTGCCGGGAACTGGTGTTCCCTACCGGGAAAAGAAGTCCTTAAGTGCAATGGAAAATGACCTTGCCTTGAGTACCGCTTGGGATGAATACAACGAGATGAAAGATGCTCGGGATGCGGCGCTAGATGAGATCGGTGCGAGCATTAACAGTAACGCCGCTCGCGGCATCCGTGAGGCTTGGAACTATTTCAAGTACGACTTCATGGAGCAGAAGCACGGACAGGCGTGGGCTACTGCTATTAACGGGTTCGATCTAGACCAGGGTAGAACGTTGCAGGGCATCCAGGTTCTCCTTAATGACGAGAAATTTATGAGCGAGCACGGCAATACGCCGATGTGGATGCAGGTTCGTGAGTACATGGAAACCAGGGCTGCGGGACAGCAGGCCATTGCGGAGGGCGCTGACTCTGGTTCGGTGAACGATATGTGGGCCGTCTACCGGGAGCAGGTTAGGTACTCGTCACTCTTGTTTAGTGACTTCTTTGATATGTACCTCGATAACGATGACGTTATTAGAGATTACGCGGCGGTGGACTGATATGACGATTGACTTCACAGGGACGGGTCAGGGATTAAGCCTGACGGGTACGAACTTCGAGAGCAAAGTAGACGAGTTCAACAGAAAATTTAGGGAAGCGACGGGCATGAACTCCGGTTCTGTCGGAAGTGACCCTACCGAATTTGCTGTCCCTGTCGGCCCTGGTCGAATGGTTGGAACAGACACGTTCGTTAACCCTGACGCTCCTTACATATCTCTGTATGACGCTCGCCGCGAAGTGTTCCCAACGATGACGAACACCGAGATCAAGCAAAAACTCTTGGAAATGAAGGCGACTGACCCGAAGCAATACAAGGATTTTCTCGACTTGATGGATAAGTCTGGATATGACGACGTTGATGAAATGCTTCAGGGGGCCGCTCTCGCTAAGCAGGATGTGAATGAGTTCCTAACCAGTCGCGCAGACATGGGTTTGTTTGGTTCTGGCTCGGGTGGTCCGACGACCACGGTGACAACGAACGAGTCCAATCGTGGTCAGGCGTTCACGACAGTCAACCCGCAGTTTGAGGCTGGCCTAGGTCGTCAGGTAAACCCCGATGAGGTCGCAGATTTTCAGAAGACTCTTAACCAGTTCGAGCGTGCAAACCCGTATGTGACGACTTCCGGTAGGGGTTTCTCTAAGACTACTGGTGGGTTCAACCCCGCTGAACTGGCTCGGTCTTACGTCCAAGGGCAAGAGGATTACGCAGAGTCTCAGGTTGCGTCGAACTTCCTTGGTGTTCTTGATGGCATTCTTGCAGATCCAAGAAATCGACCTGGCCCTGATCTTCAGGAGCGCATGTCGAGGATGGGCTACTAATGGTCTACAACCCGTTGGATGAAAACAACGACGGCAAGGTCTCCAAGAAGGAGATGAAACGCTTCAATAAAGGGAAGCGCCAAATCGACACCTTTGAGACTGAGAAGTATGCACAGCAGTTCGGGTACGGAGCGGCCTACCTTGACAAGAACCCGCAACTCATTGCTCTTTTCAATGAGATGATTGGTGATCTTGTCACCGATGCCTCCATCATTGAGGCTCGCATCAAGGGAAGCGACTGGTTCCGTAAGTACAACGCTGAGTGGCAGGAGAAGGACAAGCAGCGTTCGGAGTTGGGCGAGGACGCTTTCAACGCGATCATCGACAACGATGTCGAGGAGTTGCGTAAGAGGTTCGAGGCTCGCGGTGCAACCGTTCCTCCTGACGAGGTTCTTCGAGACTTGGCTACTAAGTCCTTCTACGGAGTTTCAGAGCGTCGTAAGAGTTACGAGGATTACGACGAAGAATGGCTCGACGACATCGTTAATGGCTACGTCAACTTCGATAACACCCAGATGGTCGGTGGCATTGAGGTCTTCGATTTCGACGGTGAGGCGGGTGTTAAGTCAGATGAGTTGTATCAACTTGCTCGGAACTATGGCATTGACACCTCTATGTCGAACACCGCTTTTACTTCTTGGTTTAGAACGACCCTCAATCGTTACCTCGATGGTGACATCAAGAGGGATGCTCTGGATCAGGAACTTAAGGACATGGCTAAGGGCTTGTACCCAGGTCTCGCTAAGCAGATTGATAACGGGTACGACGTTGTTACCGCTATCAATCCCTACCAAAAGGTGATGGCTCAAGAGTTGGAACTTCCTGATCTTGACTTCAATGACCCGCTCATGCAGAGAGTCGTGAACTCAATGGGAGAAGACGGTGAATGGCAGCCTCTTAATCTTTATGACGCTCGAATGATGGCGCGTAAGGATGAGCGGTTTGACTACACCTCTACGGCTATTAAGGAGAAGACCGACATCGCATCGCGGATTCTCAAAGACTTCGGGTTCTTGGGGTAGCGCATGGTTGATATCAACAGAATTGACCTAGCCGCCCTTCAACAACTGCAAGCCGATCTGGATCGCCAGACGAGCACTCCGCAGGGGCGAAATGAACTTGACTCATTCCTTGCGGCGAACTCATCGGGGTATTACCAGAGTGTTCAGGAGGCGATACCCCAGCCACCGCCACGGCAGAACGACGACCCACCGCCAGCGCCCACGGTCACAGGCACTTACCAGAAGAGAATCCTTGGCGGCTACCTAGTCACGATGGAGCGCCTGTCAAATGGGACAGAGCGCGAGATTTACCGTGAGCGTTCTCAGTCTGCCGGTGATGCAGTCAACCTGATGTTCCAGAACCTTGGCCTTGGTCAAGGTCTCATCGACAGTATTAACGCCAGCATCAAGAGTTTGTACGCTAACTTCCTTGACCCGTCCGAGGCACAGATCTTGAACGAGATCTACACCTCTGACGCTTACAAGCAACGCTTCAAGGGCAATGAGATTATTCGTCAACGGTTGGCTAATGGTCAAGGTCGCCCAGGCGACCGCATGTTGACACCCGCTCAGTACATCGAGCAGGAACGCCAGTACCGGGAAATCCTGCAATCCGCTGATATGCCTGGTGGCTTCTACGACTCACCTGATGATTTCACAAATCTGATCGGCAACAGCATCAGCGTTGCTGAGTTCCGCAATCGAGTTGACACGGCATACGCGGCGCTCAACGAGGCAGATGACTTCTTGAAGGAGCAGTTATCTACATACTATGGATTGACGACGGGCGAGATGGTTTCGTACTTGTTGGACCCGGCAAGGGCGACCCCGATTTTGAATCAGAGGCAAACCAACAATCCGTATGGACTGAACTCGTACAGAGAATTGCAGCGGCAGTACGAGACAGCCGAGGTGGGCGCTGCAAGCGAGCGGCTTGGCGGGAAAGATATATCCAGGGGATTCGCTGAAGAGTTTGTTGATGCTGGCAAGGCTGATAAGGCTGAGCAGGCATTCTCTACGGCAGTTGCGATGGAAGGCGATGTCACTCGCCTTGGCAAGTTGTACGGCGATGACACGATGAATTATCAGGGTATCGCTCGTGAGGCTGCTTCGTTAACTGGTGGCGCTGCCATAGGCAAGCGTCGTCGTAAGTTCGCCAGTAAAGAGCGAGCACAGTTCAAGAAGGAAAGTGCTCTCGGGCGAGGTTCCTTGTCCAAGAGAACAGACGTTTAATACGTCGGGGCATGACAGGTTAGAAGGAAAACGTAAAGCATCGCTCTACAACTTCCTTAACTCCCGTTCGATTCGGGACATGTCCACCCATAGCAGGATCGGTCGGCCCCTGCGTGAGTAGTAGTCCGATAGTCGCTACAGCCATTCGCGGTAACCCCCTTGACGCGATGTGGGTAGTGCAACCCGAAGAAGGGCATACACAGAAAGGGTGTACCGATGGCCCAATACGAGAATGAATACGATGAAGAGTCGATGTCCGGCTCTGATCTGATTAAGCACCTTCGCAAGCAGATCAAGGATCTGTCTTCAACGCTCGATGAGCGTGACGATCAACTCGATGAGTTGTACGCGGAGGTTAGGTTCAACGACCTAGCAGCAGCACTCGAAGAGTCTGGCGTAAGTCCAGCACTTGCACAGTATGTGCCGGATGAGGTTGAGGATATGGATGACCTCTACGACTGGCTTGACGATAACGCTGAGATATTCGGCATTGAGGCTGTCGATGACGAAGGACAGGATTATGAAGAGGAGCAATCCTTAATTGATCCGGCAGTCGTTCGTGCCGCAGAAGATATGGCTCGGTTAACGGACGGTGGGATTGACCCCACCGTTGGCACATCTGTCGAGGACTTGATTAATTCAGCGCAAAGTCCCGAAGAGTTGCAAGCCATTCTACGCGGTCAGTAATCGGTCCCAACGAAAAAGTGAAAGGAGGCGAAGATGGCTAACAACCCAATCGGTACCACGAGTCACACTCATACCGCTGACTCGACCAGTACCACCACGATGGGGCACTTGGTTGTCACCGCCTACGACAAATTCGTTGAGATGGCCCTTCGCTCGGAACCCATGTTCCGTAAATTCGCCGATAAGAAGCCGGTTGATGTTACATCGCCGGGTTCTACTGTCGTTTTCCAACTGCATAACGACATTGCGCGGGTTACTGCGGCTCTCAACGAGACTCAGGACATTACCTCTACTGCGATGGAGAACACCAACAAGGTTGCTGTTACCGTCAATGAATATGGTAATGCCGTAACGACCACGGAGCGTTTGTCTTTGGAGGCTATCTCCAAGGTGGACCCAGCCGTGGCCGACATACTCGCGTTTAATCAACGCGACAGCCTTGACGCTCTGGTGTGGGCAGTCATGGTTGGTGCTCAGACAGCATTCACCAACTCTGCCGGGGCTTCAAGTACCCCGGCTCTGCCTGGTGAGAACCTGTCTGGCGGCACGCCTGGAACCATCACCTCGGCTTCCATTCGGAAGGCGGTCAGCAAGTTGCGCGGCGCTAACGTCCAGCCCCGCGAAGGTTCCTACTTCATGGGCTTCATGCACCCAGATGTTTCTTTCGATCTTCGGAGCGAAGCAAACACCCAGGGTAATGACCAATGGCGTGCGCCTCACATCTACAACGACACCGGAACCGGAGCGATCTGGGACGGCGAAGTTGGAGTGTATGAGGGAGTCAAGTGGGTAGAGACTCCGCGTGCAGAATCCCAGTCGGGTTCTGGCGCGAACAAGATCTACGACACCTTGATTATCGGCAAGCAGGCGCTTGTCGAAGCGGTTCAGTACGAACCGAAGACGATTGTAGCGCCGGACGTTGACAAGTTGCGTCGTTTCCGCACGGTGGGCTGGAAAGCCTTCCTCGGCTGGAACACGTTCCGCAACGAAGCGCGTTACAGCATCAAGGTCAAGAGCAGCATCGCTGCCTAGCCGTTGTGTGGAGGGGTCGGCCTTCGGGTCGGCCCCTCTGCCATGACAAGGAAGACATGCCAACTTTTACGACTCCCCATCGTCACATTAAGTACGGGTTACCGAACCCTTTGTGGTGGGCTGAAGTTGTCGAGGGATATTGGGTTGTTAAGACAGCCGAAGGGACTTGGCAACAACTTGTTTGCCCCACCCCTGAATTTATTAAAACGTGTCAAGCCTCTTATCAGGGAGGCATGATCCACGAAATCACTCAAGCAGAAGCCGACGAACTGACGGCAGGCGGTTACGGAAGTTATGTCACTACATAAGCACATCACACACCCCGAGTTTGTCGAGGGTTGCTTCGGCTGTAAGGCATCTACTTTGCAATGGGTCTCGATGGACGCTCAGAACAAGAACCGGGCGAATGACCGGGAGTTGGATGCTTACAGGTCTGCCCGTAAGCAGGGCATTCAGCCGAGGTCTACGAAGATGAAAGATATTACCCTTGCTGTTCGCGCCTCTGAGGAAGTCGGTCGGGCGGTCAAGGCATGAGCACTTTCCTTGAAATTACAGAAGAAACTCTTGCAGAGATCTCTTCGTATGTTCGCAACCAGGAATCCCTCACGGTTCTGTTGCAGTCGGTTTCGGATACTGACTTGACCTTCACGGTTGATGACGCGACCGCTCTTAGTCGAGGCATCGTAGAGATTGACAACGAACTTATTTACGTCAAGTCCGTCAACAAGACCGCTGGCACGGTCGAGATCATGCCCGGTGGTCGGGGCTTCCGTGGAAGCACCGCTGCTGCTCACTCTGTAAATGCCATTATTCGGAATAATCCGACATTCCCCCGAAGTCAGGTAAAACGGGCACTCAACGACACGATCCAGGGCATTGACCTCGTTGCAATCGGCAGTCACACCTTCACCTTCGACGGCATTACTTACGCCTATCCCCTGCCGACGGACTTTGAGGAAATTACTGGGGTCTCATTCGACGCGGTTGGGCCGACGGATGTTTGGCACCTTCTAAAGCGGTATCGAGTGGACAGGAACTTCAGGGTTGACGGTGACCCCAACACCGTCAGGTCAGCCATTGTCTTGCTTGAGGCTCCTATGGCTGGTCGAGATGTTCGTGTGCAATACACGAAGTACCCGTCTCCCCTGGTGAACGACTCGGACAACTTTGCGTCCACAAGCGGTCTTCCGCAATCAGCGGAAGACGTTATCCGTCTTGGTGCTATGTGGCGTTTGGTGAGCACGATTGACCCCGGCAAGGTGACGGCGGTGTCGCCTTCGGCAGACGTTATGGATGCTCCCTTCGAGGTGGGGCAGTCCTCCTCCGTTGCTCGCTACTTGTACCAGTTGTTCGGTGTTCGTCTGGCTGAAGAGAAGGCGAAGCAACAGAAAAATTATCTATCAATCATTCAGTACGCGAGGTAAGAAAGTATGGGAACTCCCGCTCGGTATTACTCTTCCACAGCAGTAACCACGACACTTTCGCTGTCTATCTCCTCAACCGACGTTGCTATTCAGGTTGCTTCATCGAGCGGTTTCCCGTCCAGTTATCCGTTCACCTTGATCTTGGCGAAGGACTCGGCGAACGAAGAGATCCTGACGGTGACTGCGTTAGTTGGCTCTCAGTTTACGGTCACGCGAGGTGTCGATGGAACGTCTGCACGAAGCCATACGGCTGGCACTTCTGTTGAGCACGGTGTATCTGCGCTCGACTTCACAGACCAGCGCAGCCATCAGGCTGCCGGATCTAATGTTCACGACATCGGAGCGTCGTCGAGCGTTGTTGGCACAAACACTACCCAAACGCTGACTAACAAGACTCTAACTTCCACCACTCTTGGTGGTGACTTGGCTGCTGGGTCGAACAAGATCACGGATCTTGCTGACCCGACGTTGGCGCAGGATGCGGTGACGAAGAACTGGGCTGAGACGGGCATGTCTAGCCAGTTGGCTCAGGCGACTACGCAGGCCACTAACGCTGCTACGAGTGCGACTGCGGCTGCGGCATCTGCCGCCGCTGCTCTCGTGAGTGAAGGCAACGCCTCCGCTTCTGAAACGGCTACGGCTGCTGATGTCGTCTCAACAAATGCTGATGCCGCTTCGACGGCGGCTGATGTTGTCACGACGAACGCGAACGTGGTTTCATCGGCTGCGTCTGCGGCTGCGGCATTGGCGAGCGAGACGGCGAGCGCAACGTCTGAGACTAATGCCGCTACGTCTGCCACGAACGCTGCGACTAGCGAGACGAACGCTGCTGCCAGTTCGGTAAGTGCTGCGAACTCTGCTGCGGCTGCCGCCTCATCGTTGGACTCCTTTGATGACAGGTACTTGGGCCAGAAAGCGTCGGCTCCGTCGGTTGACAATGACGGTGACGCGCTGGTGACGGGAGCCTTATACTACGACACGACCGCTCAAGAGATGCGCGTGTATGACGGTGCTGGCTGGTTGGCAGCGTCGGCTGCGAGTGTTGTCAGTTTGGTTACGTTTGAGTACACGGCCTCTGCCGCTCAAACGGTTTTCACGGGTGCTGACAATAACGGAGTCACTCTTTCGTACAGCGTCGGTTTACAGCAGGTATTCCTGAATGGTGTCTTGCTGGCTCCCGGCGATGACTACACGACTACGGATTCAGGAACTATCACCTTGGCTTCTGGCGCGGCCTTGAATGATTACCTGATTGTTTGCGCTTTTTCTAGTTTTCAAGTGGCGAACACTTACACGCAATCGCAAGCGGATGCGTTGTTCTTGACGCAGACGAGCGCGTCAACAACGTATGCAACTAAAACTGAATTGACTTCGGTTGAAGCATTAGCCCTGTTGGGACTCTGAGGAGATAGGTAATGGCAAACACATTTACGGTATTGTTCCGTGGGGCTGCTTCGACTGGTAGTAC